>OLNG01001786.1_pt1 | contig 9565 bp, 11 predicted proteins | sample 1643091 | NCBI WGS metagenome assembly OLNG01 (sample SAMEA3136661, study PRJEB25190) | human gut metagenome | biome: human gut; feature: human-associated habitat; material: faeces | place: Austria | collected 2013 | reverse complement strand
GAAACCAGAAGTTAGTTCTGCAAAAAGAAAACAGAAAAAGCAAACCAGAAGTTAGCTTTACATTCAAGTTCTATTATTTAAAAATTGACCATTACCGCTTCCCGACTGTATATAAGGTGAAAGGAGAAACAATTCAAATTATGAGTACTCAGCAATTCGAAGAGAAATACTACAAGTACAAGGATCTTCTTTTCAGAATAATCTTCACATATGTAAAAAATCCAAATGACGCTGAAGATATTTTGCAGGAAGTTTTTACAAAACTTTATTGTAGTAACAAAGCTTTTGAAACAGATGAACATGAAAAAAGATGGCTCATTAGAATTTCAATTAATCTCTCCAAAAATCACCTGAAATTATTTTGGAATAAGAAAAGAGATATTTTTAATCATGAAGACTTACCGGGAGAATCATTTTCTTCAGAATATAATGATTTACTGCAAATGGTTCTAAACCTCCCTGACAAATGTAAAGCTCCAATGTATCTGCATTATTACGAAGGATATTCCTGTAAGCAAATTGGTGAAATACTTGGCTGTAAAGAATCAGCAATTAAAATGAGATTAAAAAGAGGACGTGAGCTCTTAAAAATGAATTTAGAGGAGGATAAACAGTATGGATGTTAATGAATATAAAAAAGTATATGATGAAATTAAAACATCTGAAAAAATCGACAACAAAATATTAAATTCTGTTAAGGATACAAAAAAGAAACATTCTTATCCGCGATTACTTAAAGTTGCTTCTATTGCACTAGCCTGTATTTTATTATCAAATGGCAGTGTTTATGCAATTAACTATATTTTACATATGGATTCACACGTTAAAAATAAGGTTATTAAAACTACAGAGAAAGAAACACATGAACAATATCTTATTAAAAACGGATATGACACTATTTATACTGATTCAAATTTAAAAAACATTAAGTGTGAAGATAAAGGTATTTCCGTCGAACTTGTGGAAACTGTAGCTGACAATAATATTGCATACGTTTATTTTAAGGTTGATTATGGAAAATGGAAAAAAACTGTAGAAGATATGGGCTATGATTTGGTTGATGTCTTTATGGACGTTGATTTTTATTGTACAAAATCTAATGGTAAACAAGTTGGTCTGTCATGGGCAACAGGATATGCTAATCATTATAAATCAGATGATACAAGTTACACTTACGGTTTTGATGTTGATAATGAACGTGATTTAGATTTTGAAAATATTACTATGGAAATAAAATCTTTTTATGCTACAGGTCATACAGTTTATTCTGAAGATGAAACTTTTGTAAATGGCAATTGGAAAATATCCTGGGATTTAAAACATGGTACTGAAGAACTTAGAAAAACATTTAATAGGGAAATTGATTTAGGCGAAAAATATAACAACAAAAAGGTTTATATTAATGAAATAATTATCACACCTATTGAATACACAATCTACTATTCATACCATAAGGGTGAAAAAAACACTTTACCATTGATAGATGTAATAGATGAACTTAATACCGGTATTGCAACATTAAATATTAAAGGTAAAGAAACCTCGCCTAAAGTTATTTCTCAGATTGATTCTGTAGAAAATGGCAGCAAACGTTCTAAATATACTGTATTCACCGGAGTTATTGGAAATCTTGATGATATTAAGTCAATAACTCTTCCGGGAAATAACACATTTGATATGACAAACTAAAAGCGTGAAAGTTTTTCTGTAAATCAAATATTTAAATATAATCAACAGCCACCGGCAATTGTGATACGCACCCTGCTTACTTGATTGGATGCATATTCAATTGACCGGTGACTTTCTTTTTAATATTCTCAAATTTCAAACAATTTATTACAACAAATTTTCAGGCCATTTGTCGCCTTCATCTAAGTTATTATCCATAAGCCACTTGTCTTCTATTGAGATAATTTTTTTCTCATTATTTTCATTTACAAGCGTAACTGTCACCTTTGAATTTTCACTTTCAGAATGTTCTTCACATCCATAATCGCCATCAAATATATGCTTAATTTTCCACATTTTATTACTCCGTTCCTTCAATTATTGTACCTGTCCACTTCACTCTGAATCCATGTCATAATTACATCTACCAAATAATCCTGCTGAATTCTGCTTAATTCTTTTCCCGGCTGAATTTTATGCCACTTTCTGATACACTCTCTGCAGCATGTAGCTGTTGCATACTGAGCATCAAACACCGGATGTCCTTTTGTTGGAGTCTGCTTTCCGTCATTAGGAATAAATGCAGGAGCTTCTCTTTTAAAAATAATTTCAAAATTATTAATATTTTTATGCTTCTATATTTGATTAACATACAATAAACGGTTAACTCAAATAGGATTTTACTACTTCAAAAACATTCAAATATCCATTTGCATACATATGCACACCGTCAATTGCATACTCTGGTTTTTGTTCTCCATTTTCATTAACGATACCTGCATTGCAGTCAATATAATAGCATTCATATTTATTTGCGATTTCTTTCAAATGCTCATTGCACATTCGAATATTTTCAGAAGTTCTAAGCTTCATCCATTGAATTGCCTCTTCTGTATGCCAAGGCAAATGTAAATTTGCAGGATAAAATGCCATTATATAAATTTCTGCATTAGGAATACTGTCTTTTGTAGTTTCAATAATTTTGCAAAAATTGTCCATCAGATGTGACATCCACTTATCTCCATATCGTGCTTCCGTAATATCATTTGTTCCTATATTGATAAATATCTTCGATGGTTCAAGGTCTAAAAGCAATGTATTAATGTTTTCCAAAAACTCATCTGTATTCAATCCACCAACGCTCGATTATAAATTACCTCATCAAATCCTTTACTTCTTGCAATTTCACAAATAGGAAACTGTTCCATCAGTGATGAACCTGTAAAAAGAATTTTCCCCTTTAATATGTTCTGATTTAAATAATCAAAATTTTTAATTTTTATCATCTGCTCATTATTCATTGTAATACCCTCTCTTTTTATAATTGATTTTTCCTCTATCAACTAAGCCGGCAAATTATATCGTTATATTTGTCTGTATGAATTTAGATTTATTTTCATTAATGTCTATAATACTATCATATTTCTTTTCCAATAACTACACTTCTCTAATCTTACCTTTAATGCCAAATGTAGTTATTCTCTAGAAAATATTAAAATAAAAGAAATCATTATACTAAAATATTTCTTAGCATAATAGTCTCTTTTACACAATTTATTGTTAAATTAATTCATATTTTTGATTAATTTCACTTAAAATCATCTTTTGTTGATACGAATCAATAATTTGAAATTCTTTATATTTGTCCTACGACTTCTTATTTTAAATATTGAATCATCCGCATAATATATCTTCATTTATACCAAAGGAAATCACATTGATAATGTTCATCAAATTCCACTATATATTTTTCTAATTCAAATTCACTTGCAACAGCCTCTATAACTCTCTGATTATTAATAATTGGATCAATATAAATAATCGCTCTTGCTTCTAACTTGTCCCAAACCACACGTCCTCTTGGATAAAAAATATAGTCGCCTTCAGCAAAATAATCATCATATAATCGGTCATGTCCATAAGAATTATCTAATTTGTCACCTTGTGTTCTAGCTTGCTCAAATGTGCATTTATTGCATATCAATTTGTTATTTATATAGAAAAACGGTCCTAAATACGCCATAACATTTCCTTTCACTTGAATTTTTATGATTATTAAAGGAGTTAAATTTAAACTGTATTTATCTTCAAATCGTATCCTACCAAATCAAGATTCTTATTGTACCAAAATTTACATTCTGTTTCTCCTTCATTATTTATTTTTTTAATTATGTAATATTTATCAAATTTTAAGTATAATGTCGCATAATTAAGAGCTGACTGCATATCATCAAATTTATTCTTATCTTCTGTCATATAGGCTTTGTTTTCCACAAAACACTCTAATTCTGCAAGTTTTCGAATTTTTAGAATTTCATCTTCAATTCCTGCTATATCTTCAACACAAAGAAAATCGTCATCTAAAATCATTAATAACTAATAATATCTTTCCAATATAGGTGTTTCATTATCATAAAATTCTTCCAGAATGACATTCACTATAGTCCCCGACTCAATATCTGCACCTTTCTCATTTTTTGAAAACATATAATTTTCTATTTTTCTAATTGTTTCATATGAAAACCCTAAAAGTTTCATTCTGTTTGGTAAATACATTTTTTCTATTATAGATTTGTCAGGATTAGCATTGTTCCATTTATCCGGAAATATAATTTTTGTATTCATAATATTCTCTCTTTCTTACATCTGGCTGTTTTTTCATATTTATGCTATATAAATAGTATAAATGAAGCCATGGAACAAAATTATCCCATGGCTTCTTAATTCTAAGAAAACATATATTTATTTTTGTGTTATTACAAACTTTTCATTATAGGTTCTAAATCAAACGTATTTGCATCAAGTATTACATCTCCATTTTCACACAATACTGCAAAGTAGTTTTCATCATACTTATCATCGATCATAACCCACGCATCTGATATTTGATTACAAAATTCCATAGCAACCATTTGAGCCGCCTCATACTCTGTTGATATTCCACCAACCGGAAAGTTAGCAAATTGATTAACCTTTAATATTATCTGTATAATATCCTTCGGGATTTTTTCTTCCGAATGATAAGAAAATAATATGGCAAAAGTTTTAACTGCCAAACTTTTAAAATTATCTAAATCTTTACCGCTTTTTGTTTTGGTGTTAATTTATGCCCACTCGGATCCACATAATTAATCGGATTCCCTCCACAATACGTATACAGGTTCCATTCTTTGAAACAATTATTCCAACGCCTCCCAATAACGCCACAAGTAAATACGCATAGGGATAAAATCCTCCCTGAAATATTAAAAGAATGATAATTGAAATAATTGATAATATTGCTATGATTTTTACCTTTTCGTTTCGTGATATCAACATCTTATCATATCGGGCTTGTGGTAACAATCTTTTGAGGAATTTTTCTATTCTCCTTTTCGATTAAACTAACACCGCAATATAAACTATCAATATATTCGGTTTCCAACCGTTTTCACCCATCTTCCATATGTTTTCTTTCCCTTTATCTTTTTATATGGTCTAATTTTCACATATATCTTCGATAATTTTTTATTAAAGATTATTTTCGTACTTGTACATTTTTTCGAAACATTTACTATGATTTTTTTCTTAAATTTCTTATTATTGCTAGCGTAAATCTGGTATCCAGCAGCACCTTTTACTTTTGCCCAGCTGTATTCTAATTTTGTTTTCTTGTTTCCATAATATTTTATGTTTCTTGCCACTGCTTTTGTTGCTGCATATTTAAAATTCTTACTGTATTCCAAACTTGTTTTGCCAATAAAGTCTAAATCGTCTCCACTAACATAAAATGCTTGCGGTGTGATTTTCTTTGAATTACTCTCTATTACCACACTTTTCTTCATTGACTCCTCATATGGTCCCTCGAATGCGTCTTCATCAATTCTTACTATTGATGCAGGTACCGTTATTTTCTCCCATGGAACATTTGAAAATGCCTTTGATTTTATCACTTTCATATTCTGTCCAAATGCAATATTAACATCAATCTTAGAGCATCCGGAAAATGCCTCATTTTCAATGATTTCCACTGAATCAGGAATTTTCACATCAACAAGATTACTGCAATTTTTAAACATTGCTTCAGAGATAGTTTTCATGTTTTTAGGAAGATTTACCTTTACGATACTAGATAATTCAAATATATTTTTACCAAACTTCGTAACGCTGTCAGGTATATCTACGCTCTCCACATTAGCAGTATAAAACGCATTATCAGCAATTTCTTTCACATAAGAAGGTATGACAACATTCTTTGCTTTCCCATCATACTTTACAAGTACATTGTCATTACTTATGTACATTCCATCTTCTTTCTTTATTTGATTAGAAAACTTTTCCATAAATTTTTCTGTTTCAATATGATTGAAGCATGTGGATAACAAGGCAATGCTATTTCCATCCAATTTTTTGGATTTTACAATAATATCTTCAACTTTAAATTCTGCTCTTTTTGTCTTTGAAAGCAAATTTCTACTATCCACTACTTTTTCGATTGATTCCGGAATTATTACTTTTCTAAGTGAACCACACGCAAATGTGTCAGAGTCCTTGGAAATACTGTCATATGCAACTGCCTGAACATCAAAGGTTGTGCAACCTTCTCTTACTACCAATTCATCTCTTTTTAGTGGCATTCCCAAAACTGTTTTACCATCCTTTGAGTATACTACACCGTCGTAACTTTTATATTTGGTATCTTTATTCCATGTATAGACATTCATTGCAGAAAAATACTTCATGTTAGAAATGTCTAATATTGTATTAAGCTTTACACTTTTAATATTATCATAACGGCTCATTATATCTTCATTTTTCTCCGGATTTGGAGCGTAAACCTTAAATTTCCCGGGCATTGTTACAGTCGTCAATAATTTACAATTACATAAAGAACCTGCCCCAATTGTTTTTACACTTTTAGGTATTGTTATGTTTTCAATGGCTGTATTATAAAAACTGTAAGAACCTACGGATTTTACAGTGTTTGGAATGGAAACACTCTTTAATTTTTTGCATGATTTAAATGCATTATCCGGAATAGAAGTAACACCTTTTTTTATAATAACTTTTTTTATTTTGGTGTTTCCTCTAAATTTCATGTTTTTTGGCATTTTACCTTTTCCGCTAATTGTAAGAACTCCATTTTTTAATGTGGAATATACTCCTTTATGTTTTACCGCTGCATTAGCCTGCGATGCCGGTAATACAGAACAAAGCATTGCTGCCACCAATGTAACCGCTAAAATTTTTTTTGACTTTCTCATAATAATTCCTCCCGATATTAAAAAATATAATTTTAAATTTGTTATTTATCTGACGTCATATGTAAATTAAACGACGGGAGATTTATTTTTATTGCATTATGGATGGTATGAATTATTATCAATTGAAGTAATTTTTTACAATAAGGCATACAGATAAAATATCACCTAGTCTTTGACTAGGTGATATTTTATCTGTGTTTGCAATAACTTCTTTTTATTTAATATTATAACTCTTTTAATTCAATGATTATTCCAAATTTACTTGCCTTCCATCTCTTTCCTCATCTGTTCTGCACGTTCCCAAGATTTTGTTGCATTCATCCCCTCGTTCTGCCACATTTTTACTGCCGTATCCACTTCATAAATATCCATAATTGTAGTATCTTCAAGGTCCTTTTCACATTTTTTGATGTTTGCATTTGCTACTAAATTTTCAATAAATCTAAACATATTTACATCCTTACTTTCTAATATACACAAAATAAATGGTAATCTTTGTTGTGATATAACATAGTTGTAACACAACAATATCTTTAATTCTTTATTTTAATATCCCCTTTAACAATATCACTATCTATTGAATTACAAACAACATTGCCTTCAACCTTGTCACATTTTATCGAGTTACAAACAAGGTTGCCCTTTATTTTATCTGCCTTAACATTTCCATTTACCTGAACCGTTTCTCCACAATTGATGTCACCTGATAAATCACCACCAACTGTTATATTTTCACCTGCATTACACCCTCCTGAGAAATGTCCCCCAACCGTAACATTTCCATTTGAGTTACAACCACCACTTAAATGCCCGGTAATATTCACTTCTCCATTTGCATTGCATCCACCTGAAACACAACCTTCAACATATATATTGCACTGGCTTTGAACACTTTTTGCATCACCAATTATTTCAAAAGTAAACTTTTCAGTTATGTTGTCTGTTTTTTGTAAAATTTTTCTACCTTTGCAAACCACACCACGAATAACGCCATCGTCCTCCCATGGCAATTCTGTACAATATTCATTATTGACATTTGGTTCTGATTTTCTTGAGAAAAGTTCGTCTATGTTGCAGTTAAACAGGTCTGCTAAAACCGGCAAAAATAAAATATCCGGCAATGACTTTGCATTTTCCCACTTTGAAACTGCCTGAAAAGAAACTCCCAACTTATTTGCAAGTTCCTCCTGTGTCATTCCGGATTTTTTACGATATGTTTGTATATTAGTTGCCAAAATATTGCATATATTTTCCATGTAATCACCTCCGATAATGAAATTATATATAATATGGAGATGGCTTTCAATCAATTAAAAGTCGATATTTTTCAACCGGTGGTTGAGTGACCGATTGTTAATTATAATTCATATACAAACAAAAAAGCCCTGAACATCAGAGCTTTTTACTACAACTATTTAGAATATCCTATTGCCTCAGCAAACTTTTCTGCCATTTTTCCAGGCCAGCACCCCAGAATATAATTAACTACATCCTGTTGTTTTTCCTTTATAAATTCTTGTGTATAAGCCTCCATATAACCAATTTGTCTATCGTTAAACTTGGCCTTTTCTGCCTCATCAGAAAGTATACTTTGATGATATTCATATTGCTTTTGCATCTGCTCTTTTAATTCTTCAAAATATTTCGCTGCATTTTCAAATCTGCCTAAAATAACCTCTGCATTAATTAGATATTTATAAATATCTCTTAAGAAACCTCTACAATATGATTTCAAATATTTATTTTCACCGAATACCTCTATTAGTCTAATTGCCCACTGACCAAATTCTACTGCACGCAAAGGTTTCTGCCATGAAAAAGTCTCCATTGCGTACAAATTTTCCTTGTTAATTGCACGAACAAAATTTTGAAGATTTTTAGTTACTGCTTCATCCATTGCATCAATGCCATTCTCAAAAGCTTCCAACTGTGCCAAGATACTTTCCTGAAGTCTGTTAGAAGATACTGATGGCAGTTGTTCAATATGTTCTCTGGCATACGCATAATTTCTATCATGTATGTAAATCCACGCCAACGCAAAATGTGCACGTTCAATCCATTCCTTATTGTTTGCAAATCTTATGGCATTGGAACCGTACTTTATAGCCAATTCCCTGTACTCAGCCCACTTGTCCTCGGCATATTTTTCCAAATCTACAAATCTGCTTAAATTTGCAACCTGCTCTACAAAAAAAACTGAATAAATATAATTATCTGGTGCTTCATAAACTTTCTTTAACATAAACTGACAGGATAAAAGTGCTGCTTCTGCCTTTCTACCTGATTCAGTTTCTATTTTTTCTATATGTCTTTTTAGTTCTACATAAACATTGTCATCAATTTCATTTTTCTCTAATCCAAAGAGATAATCCGTTGAAACATTAAGTGTTTTTGCCAATGGCACTACCATAGAAATATCAGGCATCCCTGTTCCTGCTCGTGTCAACCCTAGACCAAAAAAAAATTGATTTTTTTGTACCCTCAAATATCACTTTCCATTATACCTACTATCGCAGTATATTGAAAGCAATACTTATACCTGCTGAAGAAAGGAGTGCCACATTTTCTCGGCACTCCAAACTCTGTAACCATCCATCTCACTTGAAAAATGGATCATCTGTATTCCATACAATCTCTATATTGTCCTCTCCATT
>OLNG01001782.1_pt1 | contig 9608 bp, 10 predicted proteins | sample 1643091 | NCBI WGS metagenome assembly OLNG01 (sample SAMEA3136661, study PRJEB25190) | human gut metagenome | biome: human gut; feature: human-associated habitat; material: faeces | place: Austria | collected 2013 | reverse complement strand
TTGGAACGAGGTGGCAGGTTTTTTGGTGACGGAGTATATATGGGAGCAGGCGGCATTTTTTATTCGATGAACCCGAAGCAAGATGATGCTCCTGTGATTAATACAGAGAGAGTAGTTATTGTTGATAGTGTGATTAATACTGGAAAATCAATAATGAGGATTATTGATGAGTTAAAGAATTATAATCCAGGCATTGACGTTATTATCGCTGCAAATGTTATTCAGAATGAAGCTGCCGGGTTGTTTAAGGATTATCTCGTGTTTGCAACAAGGCTTTCGAAGAATTCATTTGTAGGAGTTAATCAATCAAAGCAAACTGGCAAAACAGGACCGGATACTGCAGATAGACTTTTTAATTTAATAAAAAAACGATATTGAAATGATTTTGTTGCAACAAGATTATGATAAGTTGCAAATCCAGGTGCTTTATCATTGTCTGTTGCAGATAAGTATATTCTGTTGCATATATTGCTGTAAAAATATCGGTGTAACAAATAACCGTCGTACTCTTATCGCGATAACAAAAAGATTGATGAAAAAAACAGAACAAGCGTCCAATTTTTTTGTTTTTAGTCAAATGTCAACATTTAACAATTTGTTAAAAATGCACAAATTGTAGACTGTTAACAATCTGAATGTGTGTGAATGAAAAACATATATCGTCCATATATGTAGTAAAATCCGTCCATGAAAGACTTGTTTTTTTGTATACAATAAAAATACGTCGTATTTAACAAAAATGCACAAAAACGAAAACGGCAATAGATGTTTAATTGGTAAAATGTTATAATTGTCTTAACACAAAGTTTACATTTATGGAGGAATGCAAAATGAAAAAGAGAATGATAGCCCTCATGCTGGCTGGTATCATGGTATTCTCGGTCACAGCCTGTGGCGGTGGAGGAGCTTCCAGCAAGAACCAGAATAATCAGGATGATGGTGAAAGCAAACAGGTTGGAGTTGAGGTAACCGAAGATATGCAGAGTGCACCGCCGGAAGATGCACCTGTAGGAGGACAGGTTGTAGTTGCAATTTCACCAGGTACCTTATCACCGGATATGTACGGCGGATGGACAAATAGTGCAACGAACTCTGGATTTATCGGACTGATGAGTGGTTACGCCCTCGCTGATTACAATCGTGATTATGTTCTTGATTGGGACCCGGTTGTTGTTAAAGATCACGAAGTAATCGAAAACGATGACGGAAGCAAGACATACCGTTTTGAAATCAATGATAACCTGAAATGGAGTGACGGTTCTCCGATCACAGCAAAAGATTATGTATTCAGTCTTCTGCTTCATTCTTCTCCGGAATTTGCAGCCTGTGAAGGTGATGCAACATACGGATGGGCTTTAGTTGGATACAATGATCATGTACAGGGAACAACAAAAGAATTCGCAGGTGTTAACCTTCTTGGGGATTACGAATTTTCTATGACAATCAGTGCAGATCAGCTTCCGAACTACTATGAGATGGCAAATGTTGCCTATGGACCGGAACCGCTTGCAGCAATCGCTCCTGGATGCGACGTGAAAGATGATGGAAACGGAGCATACCTTACAGACGGATTTACAGAAGATCTCATCAGAGAAACCTTGCTTGATCCGGATAAAGGATTCCGTTACAAAGCACCGGTTGTATGCGGACCTTACAAATTAAAGAGTGTTGACCTTACAACTGAAACTGTTGAACTTGAAATCAACGAAGAATACCTTGGAACATATGATGGAACAAAACCACATATCCAGACAATTATTTCCAAACCGGTTGCAGATGAAACAATCCGTGACGAATTTGAAAAAGGAACAATTGATTTCTACTCAGCAGGTACAGGAGAAAAGATCGAAGCTGCTTTAACAAAAGTAGAAGAAGGAAAATTAGATGCAAACTATGGTCTTGTACCGGGAACACGTATCAACGAGATGCGTTATATGTGTGACTTTGGACCGACACAGTTTGAAGAAGTAAGACGTGCAATCGCTTATATCGTAGACCGTGATGAAATCAACAAACAGTTAACAGGCGGATACGGTACAGTGGTAGACTGTTATGCGACAGATGCTACAGCAGATTTTGCAGCAATCAAAGATGATATTGAATCTGAACTGATTCACTACTCATATGACCTTGATAAAGCAAAACAGGAACTCATCGATGGTGGTTGGACACTGAACGAAAAAGGTGAAGAGTACAAAGAAGGTACAGACAAATACCGTTATAAAGAAGTAGATGGTGAATTGATGAAATTAAAAGTTGAAGTAGCATGCTGTGAAGATGACTACTCAAAACTTTACAACACAGTAATCCCACCGGAAGCAGAAAAGATCGGTATGGAATACAAATACACATCTATGGACTTTGCACTTATGATCAACCATTTGAATCGCCAGGGTATCGATGAACCAGAATATAACATTTTCTACAGTAGTATCGGAATTCCGGAAATTCTCTTCTACTGGAACTGCTTCGATGACGATCCGAGTTTAATGGGAAGCTGGAATGTTAACTACATTTCCGATCCGGAATTAAAAGCAATCGGTAAAGAGATGCAGAAAGTTGATCCTGAAAACATTGACGGATTCAGAAAATTATATGGAGAATTCCAGCTGGCATACAACAAAAAACTTCCAAGTCTTCCAATGGGATCAGGAGTTTCTTATATGTTCTTCAATCCGAAGCTTAAGAATTTCGTTCCTAGAGCTCATGTGGGATGGGGAGCAATGGTATTAGATGCATACTTTGAAGAATAAGCATAAAGGATTCATCAGAATAGATCAATTCTATTAACTTTTGATATGCATGACAAAACAGGGAGGACAGAACAAAGGGAAATGTTCTGTCTTCCCGTATCTTTTCTTTATATGAAAACAAAATTATGGTAATGGTTCAGACAGAATCACATGTCATGAATAATTCAGGAATAACTATTTCATCCAGAAGGAGAAAACTACATTATGGCAAAATACATATTGAAAAGACTTGGTTATATTATTATAGTATTCTTCCTGCTTTCCATCTTACTGTTTGGAATTTTCAAAATGGTACCTGGTGACCCTGCCAGACTTATGGTCGAGGGACAAAAGCAGAGTGTTTCACCGGAACAGTATGAGATGCTTTATCAACAGGCAAGAGTACGTCTCGGACTTGATAAACCGATTCCGGTTCAGTATTTAAGCTGGATGGGAAATATCTTACAGGGAGATTTCGGTTACTCTACCGTATATCGTATTCCGGTTAAAGAACTGATCGGACCTCCGATGAAAAATACAATCGCCCTGAACGTTGTATATTATATTTTCCTTTTCGCAATCGGAATTCCGCTGGGAATCAAATGTGCGGTAAAAAAAGACACGGTGTTTGATACATCACTCCAGGTAGCAACTATGATCGGTATCAGTATTCCTTCATTTATTTCGGCACTGATCTTTATCTACCTGTTTGCAATTAAAATTCCGATCTTTCCAATCAGTGGAATGGTCACAACGGGTGCAAATTTTACAGGTTTCCGTGCATTTTTAGATTATTTATATCATATGGCACTTCCTATTATTGTATGTCTGACAGGTATCGGTGGTCTGATCCGTTATGTCAGAGGAGCTCTTCTTGATGCATTATCTATGGATTATGTAAGAACAGCCCGTGCCAAAGGTCTGAAAGAAAAAACTGTTATTTACAAACATGCGTTCCGTAACGCGATGATCCCGATCACAGGCTGGATCGTAGGCTCTATCGTAGGTATCTTTGGTGGAGCGGTTATCATTGAGACTCTGTTCTCATGGAAAGGTGTCGGAAAACTTCTGATCGATTCCTTGAACCAGCATGACTATACAGTCGCACTGTCCATGCAGATGTTTTACATTTTGTTAGGACTTGCTGCAAACCTGATCACAGACTTATGTTACTGTATCGTTGATCCAAGAATTAAACTCGATTAGGAGGAAGACAAATGTTATTTGGAAAGAAGAAAGAAAAAGAGCAGCGTTCCGTTCTTGAAGAAGAACAGATGCAAAGTCCTTTTCGTACGATTATAAAAAATCTGCTGGAAAACAAACTGGCTATGGGAGGATTGATCGTATTTGTATCAATTTTTGCAATGTGCTTCATCCTTCCGATCTGGTTTCACCAGGATTTAAACTATCAGGATCCAACACAGAAAAATATCGCACCGGGATTTTCATTCCTTTCGGTTCCGTCAGATTTAAAAGACAATGCCGAAGTGATTGAATTTGGTCCGACATATGGTGTAGGAGTAGACAAAGACGGTTACGTTTATGAGTGGGGACAGTTAACGAAAAACCTGAAAAAAATTCCGGCTGATATGGGAAAAGTTGTTGATATCGCAGTTGGTCAGGACCACGTGCTGGCAATCAACGATAAAGGTAACTTATACACCTGGGGCTTCAACCGAATGGGTCTTAATGTGATTCCGCCGGAACTGAAAGGCAAAAAGATTGCTGACATTGAAGCAGGATATCAGGTATCCGTTGTTGTAACAGAAGACGGAAAAGTTGTTTCATGGGGAAATACAAGTGCAGTTGATATTTCTACAGCTAATGTAAAGGACGAAAAAGTCAAAGAAGTAAAAGCAAATATTCAGACAGCCATTGCCCTTACAAAGGATGGAAAAGTCATCTCGCTTGCAAAGAAAGAAACTGCTTTAGATAATGTACCGGAAGAGATTCAGGGAAAAGTAGAAAAAATCGCTTTAACAGATAAAGCAGCAGCAGCTGTATTAAAAGATGGTACTGTAAAAGTCTGGGGAAACAATCACGACCATATTTTCTCCGTACCGGAAGAAGTGCAGGGCAAAGCAGTGGATATTTCAGGTGGACGTAACCATCTTGTTGTTGTGACAGAAGATGGAAACGCAGTAGCCTGGGGCGGAAATGAAAATAATCAGGCAAAGGTTCCTGCTAAGGCAACCAATATTGCAAAATTAGCTTCCGGCTATTATCAGAACTGTATTATCAAAGAAGACGGCTCTGTTGTGACATGGGGACTGAAAGGTTACTTACTTGGAACAGATAATCTTGGAAGAAACGTATTCTACCGTATCTTAAAGGGTGGACAGATGACTATGACAGTCGGATTCATCGCTGTTATCATCCAATTCGCGATCGGTATCTTAGTAGGGGGTATTTCCGGATACTACGGTGGAACTGTGGATATCCTTCTTATGCGTCTGGCAGAGGTTGTCGGATCCCTTCCGTTTATCCCGCTGGCACTGATCCTTTCTGCTTTGATCGGAAATAAAGTATCTGATGTCGGAAGAATCATCATGATCATGTTGATCCTCGGTTTCCTCGGATGGACCGGTATCGCAGGTCTTGTCCGTGCACAGGTGCTTGCAGAACGTAACAAAGAATTCGTTGTCGCTGCAAAAGCACTGGGTGTAAAAGAAAAGAATATTATTTTCCGTCATATCGTACCGAACGTAATGACGATCATTATCGTACAGGCAACAATCTCATTTGCAACCTGTATGCTGACAGAATCCGGATTATCATTCTTAGGATTCGGTGTTGCAGAGCCAATTCCTTCATGGGGAAATATGCTGAACAACTGTCGTTCTTCAGAAGTTATCTCACAGTACTGGTGGAGATGGGTATTCCCGTCAGTTGTATTAGGACTTTGTACTGTAAGTATCAACTTGTTTGGTGACGGACTTCGTAGAGCAGTTGACCCGAAAGCAAATGAAAGGTAGGAATAACGATGGCATATTTATTGGAAGTAGATGATCTACATACATTTTTTAAGACAAAAAAAGGAATTGTAAAAGCGGTCAACGGTGTTTCCTATCGAGTAGAGCCTGGGAAAACATTAGGTATCGTAGGAGAATCCGGAAGTGGAAAGAGTGTATCGGCAATGAGTATCTTAAAACTTTTGGATGGAAACGGATATATCGACAGCGGTACAATTACTTTCAAGGGAAGAAATCTTGCGGAGTGTACAATCAATGATATGTACCAGATTCGTGGAAATGAGATTTCCGTTATTTTCCAGGAACCGATGACAAGTTTGAACCCGGTATATACGATCGAAAAACAGTTAAATGAAGTTTATTTAACCCATCAGAAAATCACAAAAAAAGAAGCAAGTGAGAAATCACTTGAAATGTTAAAAGCTGTTAAGATCCCGAATCCGGAATCTGTTATGAAACAGTTCCCGCATCAGCTGTCAGGTGGAATGCGTCAGAGAGTTATGATCGCCATGGCTCTTGCCTGCGAACCAAGTCTTCTGATCGCTGACGAACCGACTACTGCTTTGGACGTTACCATTCAGGCACAGATCTTAAAGCTGATGAATGAACTGAAAAAGGAAAAAGGGACCTCTATTCTGTTCATTACACATGACCTTGGAGTTATCAACCAGATGGCAGATGAAGTGGCAGTTATGTATTGTGGTCAGGTTGTGGAAATGTGTAAAGCAAGAACTATCTTTGCAAAAGAGACAACCTGTTCACATCCATATACGGAAGGACTTATGACTTCAATTCCACGTCTGGATACACCGGTCGGAGCAAGACTTGAGGCAATTCCGGGAGCAGTACCTCATCCGCTCAATCTTCCGAAGGGATGTAAATTTGCTCCGCGTTGTAAATATGCAACAGAGAAATGTATGAATGAAGAACCAAAATTAGAGTTGGCAGAAGACAATCACTTGATTCGTTGTTTCTACCCGGATAAGGAGGCACGCCATGCCAAATAATGATGAAAAGAAAGTGCTTTTGAAGGTCACGGATCTGAAACAGTGGTTTCCACTTAAGAAAACAAAGTTATTCCAGAAAGAGCAGGAGTATGTAAGAGCCAATGACGGAATTACTTTGAATATTTACGAAGGAGAAACAGTTGGTCTTGTTGGAGAATCCGGATGTGGAAAATCAACATTTGGAAGAACTTTACTTCAGATCTACAAACAGACAGAAGGTAAGACACGGCAGAACTCTTACCGATATGGCACCGCTTTATGTAGACGAAACAATCAAAAATATTTCTTCTGGTAAAAAGAAAATTGCCGAATTAGAAGCGAAGGCAGAAGCATTAAAAGCGGAGTATGAAAAAATGGAAGATTCTGCGGAAAAATTCCAGAAACAGGCCGAATGTGAAAATATCCAGAAGAAATGTAATATGGAATTCCTGAATCTTGTTCAGATCATTGGTGGGTTCTACAGCTTAGATGACACGAAAGAAGCAGAACAGTTACTGCTTGAGAAATTCAAAGTTGCCAGAGTGATCAGTGGTTTAAATGAAGAAAACCAGATGGAAGGTGTCGATAAGACAAAAGAAATCGCAGAGAAGAAAGTGGAACTTGAAAAAGCGGAGAAGAAGTTAGAAGAACTCCGCAGCAAATATAAAAATGATGAAGCTTTTACAAAATACGAAGCATACCGTGATAATGGAGTAGATCTTGCGAGACTGAAAACACAAGAAATGCGTTTCCTTCGTAAAGATATGCAGATGATCTTCCAGGATCCATACTCATCACTGAATCCTCGTATGACAGTTGGTCAGATCATCGGAGAAGGTCTTCTTGCACACGGCATCTTTAAGAAAAATGATGAAAAAATGCAGGCATATGTTATGGAAGTCATGGAAAAATGTGGACTTGCACCATACATGATCCATCGATATCCACATCAGTTCTCCGGTGGACAGAGACAGAGAATCGGTATTGCACGTGCACTTGCATTGAAACCAAGATTTGTAGTCTGCGATGAGGCGGTTTCCGCACTTGACGTTTCTATTCAGTCGCAGATCGTCAACCTTCTGAAAGATCTCGGAAGCGAAGACAATCTTGCATACTTATTTATTTCACATGGTTTGAGTGTTGTAAAATATATCAGTGACCGAATTGGTGTTATGTACCTTGGAAACATCGTAGAGCTTGCAGAGTCACAGGAAATGTTTGATCACCCTACACATCCATATACAGAAGCGCTGTTATCAGCAATTCCGACGACAGACGTAGATTCAAATAGAGAGATGATCCCGCTTGAAGGAGATATCCCAAGTCCGGTTCATCCGCCGAAAGGATGTAAGTTCCATACAAGATGTAAATACTGTACAGAAATCTGTAAGCATATTACACCGGAACTTGTGGAAATGAGACCGGGACATTTTGTAGCCTGTCATAATCCACTCGGAGTAGAAAAGGATTCATAAAATCAGGAAGGAATTAGCATGAGCTTTTTTGGAGGATACAGCAAACGAGGAAGACAGTTGGAAGAACAGGACAAAAAGTTTCTGGAATTTAAAAAGCAGATGAGTGACCAGAACATTGTTTTTGAAAATGGAGATTATCTGGCAATGGTTTTGGGGGCATTCTGGGCACTTTGGCCGGCTCTGGCCATTACACTAGCAGTAATTGTGGGGATCAGCCTGTTCTTTTTATAAAAAAACTGTAAAAATCTGAAAGGAAGAATGAATGGATTATACCAGGAAGGCATCAATACAAAGAAAAACTCTTTGGCAGCAAATCGCTGATGTATTAAGAGAAGACATCATTCAGGGGAAGATCAAACCGGGGGAACGAATTGTAGAAGAAGATATTGCGGAGAAGTTTCATGTAAGCCGGGGACCGGTCAGAGAAGCCCTGCGTCATATCGGGGAGGAAGGATTTGTTGTTTATGAGTCTCATAAAGGCAGTACAGTAAAGACGATTTCCTATGAAGAAATGCAGGAAAAATATCTTGTCCGCTCTACCCTGGAAGTTCTGGCAATCAGGATCATTGCCGGAAAACTTCCGGAAGAAATCGAACGGGAAATGGATGAGTGTCTGGACCAGATGGAAGAAGCTGCGAAAGAAAAAGATGTGTACCACATTATGTGTTATGATGAACAGTTTCATTCATGCATTGTTCGAGCAGCAAAGTGCGAAACCTTATATAAAACATGGGCAATGCTCCGGGAAAGCAATTTGTGCGGATATTATACAATGGGTGTTGAATCCATCATCCCCTTTGAGGTACTTCGCTACAATCATGAGATCCTTTTAAAAGGAATAAAAGAATTGCCTGTTGAAAAGACAGCAAAATTGATTGAGGAGCATTATATGATCGTTCCGGAAGTTCTGCATGAAAAACAGTGTAAGAAATCCGAATAGAACGAAGGATAATGTGATTTCAGTTGTTTTAGATCAGGTGGCTAAAAAGACCACCTGACAGCGGCGTTCTACTTCAAAGCTTCGTCACAAAACAGTCTGTGTAAATACTTGCAATTACAAGAAAAAACGAATACAATATAGAAAAAGAGGCAGGTATCAGGCGGAAATGAGACAGATGGAATTTAAAATGGAGCGTCCGGGACTGGTTGAACCCGGACAGATTGTTGATGTGACAGAGGGCGTTGTAGCTGCGTATTTTTATTATACGATTGAGCCGGCTGTGGCAATGAGCGCCAATTATCGTTCATGGCAGAGACTTAAGTCAGGACAGGGAAAGGTGATTGACGTAAAGCAGACACCGCAGGGGTATTATGTGGTGTGTGAATTTGATGAAGAGGATGTGGAATAAAGAGAAGGAAAAATCCACTGGAAAGAATTCAATATAAAAAGATCAGAGAATGATAAAAAATGTGGTTATCAGACTCTGATCTTTTTATATTGTC
>OLNG01001781.1_pt1 | contig 9615 bp, 7 predicted proteins | sample 1643091 | NCBI WGS metagenome assembly OLNG01 (sample SAMEA3136661, study PRJEB25190) | human gut metagenome | biome: human gut; feature: human-associated habitat; material: faeces | place: Austria | collected 2013 | reverse complement strand
ATGATGGCTCTTATGAAAACATTGCTACGAATCTTCCAGAAGAAGAGTTTAAAGCCGAAGATTTCAGACCTCTTTATCATCTGAGATGGCAGGTAATACCGATATCGGCATTATCGGCCAACTGAATGCCTTGCGAAAAACTGTATGTGGGGACAAAAGTACAATTTTCTATTCTCGGATTGTCTGTTGCTCAAAATTTCCAGTGGTCCGGTTTTTCTTTATTTTTGAGTTCATAGTAATAATCATATTTGGAAGTTGAGGATTTTTTATTTTATGGCTGATGATTTCAGCAGCCATAATCCCCATTTCTTCGCTGGGAGCGATGATGGTAGTTAAAGCCGGGTATAAAGAGGAAATAGCAGGAGTTCCGTCATAACCACATACCATAACTTCATCGGGAACTTTTATGTTCAGGCGCTCCAGACAGGTAAGAGCTTTCATAGCCAGGATGTCATTGGCACATACAAGCAGGTTTGGTATTTCCAATGTTTTGAATTTATTTTGCATCCAGATATCATTCTGGAAGTTTTGGATATTTGAAATGATGGAATGATTCTTATAAGAATCGGAAAAACCGTATTTTTGCGTAACGCTGAGAAAACCTTTAAAACGGTCCTGGAAGCTGAGACTGTAGTCCGGATCACCTAAAAAACCAATGGATTTAGGCTTGCAGTCTTCAATTACGGATGAATAAAGCTTTACCGAAGCGGTGTAATTGTCTGCTACAAGAATATCAGCGGAAAGATCTCCCTGTGTAAAAGTACTGTAAATATCGGAGAAAAGGATAGGCTTGCCAAGCGTACACAAAAATTCACAGTAGTTTCTGTTAAATATCTCCAGGGCGAGTATGGCGTCTGTATTTTGAATATGGAAGCTTGCAGGTAAAAGCTGATTCGACAGCTCATAATCCGTTATAAGATGAAGGGAAAGGGAATAGCCGATTTTACCCAATGCCTGCTCCAGTGACATCATGAAATAAGAGGCCATATGAAAGCTATCAGGAATCATATGCAAAAACAGAGCAATACTTTTATTGATGCTTGCAGCAGATTCAGAGGGAAAAGCGTCTGGCAGTGGATCGGATTGAAAGGTCTTATATCCCATTAATTTTGCACGGTTTAGAACGATTTCTTTTGTTTTTTCAGACACATCTGCTGAATTTCTTAATGCTTTGGATACGGTAACTCTGGAAAAACCAAGCGAGTTAGCAATATCCTGAATGGTTGTTTTCTTCTTGGGCATGTTGGGAGTCTCCTAGATCGATAAATTTGTTGTAATAGAGCGCGTTCGAAAATGCTCCTGCACCAGTTCTGTATAGCAATGTCTTATAGAGGTTAGAGTCAAGGCTCTTTTTTGACCGCTCTTCTATATTGTAGTATATATAGAAATGTAAAAAATGTAAATATAAAAAATTGAAAAAGTAAAAAATGTATTGTTTTTAGCAGTGCTTTTGCCATAATTACGTGTTGTTAATATACATAATTTACAAAATTAAAAATAAATGAAAAATATAATTGATAATAAATGATAAAAATGATAATATAAATACATCAAAAAACTGTAAAAAAAGTAAGGAGGATGTAAAATGAAGAAAAAAGTTGTATCACTTTTAGTTGCAGGATGTCTGGTAGGAACAATGGCAGTTCCGGGAACTGTTATGGCAGAATCCAATGATCTTTCCGGAACAAAGATTACTTTTCTGAATACAAAAACGGAGATTCAGGATTATCTGGAAGATATGGGAAAAGAATTCCAGGACGAAACCGGTATTGAAATTGAATTCTATACCAATACAGAAGAGAACCATATTACAGAAAAATATGCTGCAGGAGAGCCATATACCATTATGATGATGGATTATCCGGATGTAGCAGATTATCAGGAATATCTGTATGATCTCAGCAACGAAAAGTGGATTGCAGATGGAGGCTCACAGTATGGTCTTACACTGGACGACAAAGTCTATGGATTTCCATTTGTAATTGAAGCAATGGGGCTGATTTATAATGCAGATGCAATTGAAGCTATAACGGGAGAGAAATTTGACTGGAAAGACTACAGTGACCTGGAATCCTTTAAAAGTCTTCTGGATAAGCTGGTTGATGGCGGAATGGAAACTCCGGTTGCTCTGAACCAGGATGACTGGTCACTTGCAAGCCATGTATTTGGCCAAGCATATTGTGCGCGGGAAGACGGCAGTGAGGAAGCTTCCCTTGCATTTGTAGACAAGCTGAAAAATGGTGAGGCAGATCTTGCAAATGACAAGGACTTTAATGCGTTAATGGATCTGATTGATGTTTTCATGGAATATAACATTAACAAAGATGATCCGCTTTCTGCAACCTACGATATGAATGATGAGTATTTAAAAGATGGAACAGTAGCTTTCTGGCCAAATGGAAGCTGGGCAACGGATGTCAGTGAGCTTACCGATAATGTAGGAATCATGCCATATCCAATGGATACAGAGAACAATGTGAATTCTCAGAATCTGGTCAGCGGTGCTACGAAAATGCTGACCGTTGATGCAGCATATTCTACAGAAGAACAACAGAAAGCAGCTCTGGAATTCCTTGACTGGTTGGTTTACAACGACTGTGGACAAAAATTTATGGTAGATACATGCTCTTTGATTACTGCTTTCTCTAACAATGAGCAGAAACCAGAAGCTCCTCTTAGTGCTTCAGTAGCTGATTTTGTTAAGAACGGAGAATCCGTTTACTGGTATCAGGCAATGCCAAGTGACCATAACACAGAAGTAGGAGCAATTCTTCAAAAGTATATATCCGGAGCAATTGACCGTTCTGAGCTTATTACAGAAGTAACCGATTATTGGAAAAAATAATAAGCTGGAAAAAAATTATTGTATGTAAACTGATGTAAGAGGAAAAAGGGGTATTGTGATTATCTGTTATGGAGCAGTAGCTATTATAACAGATATACAATAGCCCTTTTAGAAAAAGTGTATACATATAATTGGAAGTAAGACAGTAGGGAGAAAAGCATGAATATATCCAAAAAATTCAGCACAAAGGCAAAAAATGTAGGTACTTTCTTTTTGTTTGCAGGTCCATCACTTTTCTTTTTTGTAATGGCGATTTTAGTACCTCTGGTTTATGGAGTTTATTTGACCTTTACAGACTGGAACGGAATCTCAAAAGAAAAAAATATAGTTGGAATTGAGAATTACCTTACCGCATTTACCGATGGTAAATTCTGGAGTTCGCTTTTGTTGACTATGGTATTTACCGCAATTTCCGTTGCACTGGTCAATTATATTGCATTTCATCTGGCCAGACTTGTGACCAGTGGAGTTCGTTTTCAGAACTTTTACAGGGCATCTTTCTTTACACCTAACCTGATCGGTGGTGTAATCTTGGGTTACATATGGCAGTTTATATTCGGAAGAGTCCTGGTAGCTTTCGGAAAATCCATGCAAATTGGATTCCTGTCAAAATCTTGGCTGTCCAGTACAAATCTGGCTATTGCAGCCTTGATTCTTGTAACTGTCTGGCAATATTCCGGTTACATGATGCTTATTTATATAGCCGGTCTGATGAATATACCGAAGGAATTGATAGAAGCGGGTAAAATCGATGGCTGTGATGATAAAAAATGCAGAAAATACATTGTTATGCCTTTGATGGTTTCCTCCTTTATCATCTGTATTTTCCTGACAATTACAAGATGTTTTATGACCTATGATCTGAACTTCTCACTGACAGAAGGAAATCCTTTTGGCTCTACTGTTATGGCATCCATGTATGTATACCGAAAGGCATTTTCTGAGAAAAATTATGGACTTGGACAGACGGAGGCAATTATTCTGTTTGTTGTCTGTGCAATTGTTTCTCTGTTACAGATTTATGTGACCAAAAGAAAGGAGATTGAAGCATGAAAAAGAAATTTTCACATGCCAGCCGCTATATTCTGCTGACGGTATTATTGCTGATATATATATTTCCATTCTTGCTGGTGCTTATCAATTCTTTTAAAAGTAAAAGAGATGTGATCAAAAATCCGTTAGTAATTATTGGCTCGGAAGGTTTTCAGCCTGGAAATTATATTCTGGCAATGAAGCGGATGAATTTTGGAAATGTATTTATTAATTCCTTAGTGATTACCATAGTTAGCGTTGGGCTGATCGTTCTTTTTTCAAGTATGACTGCATATCTGTTTGCAAGATGCAAATGGAAAATCAATAAGATATTTTTCTCACTGATGATTTTATCAATGGTAATACCTTTTCAGGTGCTGATGATACCTATCGTATCTGTATATGGATCTGTTCTTCATGCTCTTAACAGCCGAATTACGCTGATCTGTCTGCATGTTGGATTTGGTGTAAGTATGGGAACTTTTATGTTTAATGGTGCAATTGTCAGCTCCATACCGGCAGAGCTTGAAGAAGCTGCCAAGATAGATGGTGCATCAAAATTAAAGACCTATAGCTCTATCATTCTGCCTCTTTTGAAGCCTACAGTGGTGACACTGGTAATTATCGATTCTCTGGCAATCTGGAATGATTACCTTTTACCAAGTCTTGTTCTGGTAAAAAAAGAGCTGTATACGATTCCAATTGCTGCGCAGTCTTTCCACGGTGATTTTTCATCGGATTATGGATTGATGATGGCAGGAATGGTGTTGTCGATTATTCCGATTCTTCTTCTGTATTTTGTATTACAGAAGCATATTATTGAGGGTGTAGTAGCAGGTGCTGTAAAAGGTTGAAACAGAGGTGAAAACAATGAAGGGATGCAATTTTATTTTTTATACACCAGAATACCAGTATGAAGGGATGCCACACGGGGAAATGTGTGGAGATTTGATGCCTTTTTACGAGAATGGTGTGTACACATTTATATATTTATATAAATACTGTATTTATGCAGTGGAAACAAAGGATTTTGTGCATTATGATAATTTCCGGATCGTGTTGCAGAATGGAACACCCCAGGAACAGGACTGGCATGCAGCCACCGGAAGCGTGTGTAAATGTAAGGATCAGTATTATTTTTACTATACAGGCTTTTGCGAAGGAAATCGCGGAAAAGAAGGAAAATATGAGCAGGCAATTCTTCGTGCTGTGAGCAGGGATATGATTTCCTGGGAGAAAGATAAAGAATTTATGTTTTGCCCTGATGAAGAACACTTTGCAGGCAGACACTGGAGAGATCCCCATGTGTTCTGGAACAAGGCACTGGGAAAATACAGTATGCTGGTAACTGCCTGTGAAAAGGACGGTGAAGAAAACCGCAGCGGTTGTACGGCTGTGTATGTATCTGACGATATTCTTAACTGGGAATATTATAATACAATTTGTTCGCCGGGGATTTATCCCACACTGGAGTGTCAGGATTGCTTTGAAATCAATGGAAAATGGTACCTGACCTATTCTTCTTATGAAAAACAGTGGGAAACAAAATATAAAGTGGCAGATGCTTTTGAAGGTCCCTGGATTACACCTGCATGGGATGATAAATTTGATGGAAGAGATTTTTACGCTGCAAAAACAGTTTTCGATGGAAAACACCGTTACCTTGTGGGATGGCAGTCAATTCGTAAGGACTGCAAAAATGATAGCCCCTATGTATGGGGCGGAAATGTAGTTGTTCATGAGTTGGTTCAGCGTAAAAATGGAGAGCTGGGTGTGAAAATGCCAGATACCATCCGTCAGGCATTTACCAGTCCGCTGGAAAGAAATGTTGTTGTAAAAAGAGGCGAATGGGATACCGGAAAAATAATATCTGGAAAAGCAGCAGCTGGATTTGGGCTGATTGAGCTTTCTCCAATGAAGAATGTATGTCTTATAAAGGCCACTTTAAAATGGACAAAGGATACACATGCGGTGGGAATCATGTTCCATATAGATGGTGAAAAAATGGAACAGTGGTGCCAGTTGCGATTGGAACTGAGCCATAACAGAATCGCACTTGAAAAATCCGGAAAAACAGAAAAGGATCAGTTCTTCGATGAGGAAAGACCAATCCATTTCCGGGAAGATCAGTATGCGGAAATTACAGTACTCACATCAAATGATATTATTGTTGTATATGTAGATGATGTTGCTTTGTGCGGAAGATGTTATAATTATTCGGTTGGAAATGCCGGTGTTTTTGTAGAATACGGAGAGGTTCAGGTAAAGAAATTCGAAGTATTAGAGGGTGAAGAACAAAATATAATAGGCTGACAGGATAGAAACAGAAACATTACAGACGGGAGAAAAACATGAATATATTTCAAAATATCCTTCCATATGGAAAATTTGGAAGTTCAAGAGCCATTAATGCAGAAAATCCAATGGGAGAGAAAGGGAAAGGCGGCATGGCCGCCAGCGGACTTGGCATTGGAAGAAAAGGAAGCCCATGTCTGCAAAATATACAGCCAGACAGTACTACTGTACTGGCAGATATTTCCGGTTGTGGAGTGATTAATCATATTTGGATTACAGTGGATAATAAAACAACCGCAGGGGACTGCTTTGTACTTAGAGACCTTATTTTACGCATGACCTGGGATGATGCCGAAAATCCGGCTGTGGAAGTTCCATTAGGGGATTTTTTCTGCTGTGGTTTTGGAAAAGAATGTCTGGTAAACTCATACCCGATAGTAGTTGCACCCTCTAGAGGTTTAAATTCTTATTTTTCAATGCCATTTAAAAAAAGGGCAAAAATAGAATTGATCAATCAGCATAAAAATCCTATTCCGGCGTTTTTCTATCAGATTGATTATTGCTTATACGATTCCCTGCCAGATCCGGTTTTGTATTTTCATGCAAAATGGAACAGGGAATCTGTAACCTGTAAAAAGAAAGATTATACTATTTTGGACAACGTTTGTGGACGGGGAATTTATGTAGGTACTTATATTGCACTTCAGACTCTGGAGAGATACTGGTGGGGAGAAGGTGAAGTGAAATTTTATCTGGACGGCGACAAAGAATTCCCGACAATCTGTGGAACTGGAATGGAAGACTATGTGGGTGGCTCCTGGAGCTTTGCAAAAGCAAATCAGGAAAAAATGACAGAACAGACTTATTCTACACTGTTTTTAGGCTATCCATACTATTCCAATCATGACGATTTAACGGTACATCCGTATCACAATGATGATTGTCCGCCAATGCGTGGAATGTACAGATTCCATATTCCAGATCCTGTTTATTTCCAGGAAGACATTAGAGTTACAGTTCAGCAAATAGGTATGTCTCATAACGGCTTATTTGAACGACAGGATGATGTATCCAGTGTTGCGTACTGGTATCAGGAAGAGAATGTTGCAAATGAATATTGTCCTTTACCGCCAAAAGAAGAAAGATGGCCAAGATAAGCTTCTAAAAAGGGATTAAAGAAAATTCAATCAGTGAAATAGAGACTCAGAGAGGAGAGACAGATGATCCTTTGTGGATTGTCTGTTTTTTCTACAACAGAAATGTTTCACCTGCGCTTGCTTTTCTTTTGGATTCCTTTCATCCTGCATTTTGTTATGAACGGATAGTCTGTTCGGAGACTACATGCGTCATGGAGCCTGTCTGTTATTTTTTCTCGCCCGTATACAGGCATAAATCCCTGCTTTTCCACAGCTGCACAATTATCACTTCATTATTACCAGTACAACATATATCGTATATATTAAAACAGCTTTGAATTCAGCGTAGCAAAGAAGATGATGCCTGCCGAGAGGAAAACGCAAATTTATATACATTTTTTTCAGAGAGGAACCATACAGTGCGGATAATTTTATGGAATTTGTAAGAAATGTGTAAACAGGCGAATTTTCAAATTTACCTTTCAAAGCTCTAAAATAAAAATAAACGTTGTAAAAGTTCGGTCTCTACTTTATAATGAACATCAGTAAACCAAGATTTAATTCCAAGGAGGAAAACATGAAGAGAGAAACAGTCGTTGTATTGGACTTCGGCGGACAGTATAATCAGCTGATCGCACGCCGTGTCAGAGAATGTAATGTATACTGCGAGATCTACTCCTATAAGACTGATATTGAGAAAATCAAAGAAATCCAGCCAAAGGGTATCATCTTTACAGGCGGACCGAACAGTTGCTATGAGCCGGATTCTCCTACTTATACAAAGGAGATTTTTGAATTAGGTATCCCGATTCTGGGTATCTGCTACGGTTCTCAGCTTATGATGCATCTTTTGGGTGGTAAAGTTGAGAAGGCTCCTGTCCGTGAATACGGTAAGATTGAAGTAAACGTAGATAATAATTCTAAGCTTTTCACAGATGTATCTCCGAAAACTATCTGTTGGATGAGCCATAATGACTATATTTCCAAAGTAGCTCCGGGATTTGCCATCAGTGCATGGACAAATGACTGTCCGGTAGCAGCAGTTGAGAATGTAGAGAAGAAGTTATACGCAGTTCAGTTCCATCCGGAAGTACTCCACACTCAGGAAGGAACAAAGATGCTCTCTAACTTCGTATTTAACGTATGTGGATGTGCAGGCGACTGGAGAATGGATTCTTTTGTTGAAGAATCTATCAAAGCAATTCGTGAGAAAGTAGGCAATGGTAAAGTCCTTTGTGCACTTTCCGGCGGTGTTGACTCCTCAGTAGCAGCAGTTCTTCTGTCTAAGGCAGTTGGAAACCAGCTTACCTGTGTATTCGTAGATCATGGTCTTCTTCGTAAGAACGAAGGTGATGAAGTAGAAGCAGTATTTGGACCAAACGGCCCATACAATCTGAACTTCATCCGCGTAAACGCTCAGGAGAGATTCTACGAGAAATTAAAAGGCGTAGAAGAACCAGAACGCAAGAGAAAGATTATCGGTGAAGAGTTCATCCGTGTATTCGAAGAAGAGGCTAAGAAAATCGGTGCAGTAGATTTCCTTGTACAGGGAACTATCTACCCAGATGTTGTAGAGAGCGGTGTAGGCGGGGAGTCTACAGTCATCAAATCCCACCACAATGTAGGAGGACTTCCTGACTATGTAGATTTCAAAGAAATCATCGAGCCACTGCGCAACCTCTTCAAAGATGAGGTTCGTAAAGCAGGTCTGGAACTTGGAATCCCGGATTATCTGGTATTCCGTCAGCCATTCCCGGGCCCGGGACTTGGAATCCGAATCATCGGTGAAATCACTCCAGAGAAAGTACAGATGGTACAGGATGCAGATGCGATCTGGCGTGAAGAAATCGCCAAAGCAAGCTGGGACAAGAAAGTAAACCAGTACTTTGCAGCACTGACAAACATGAAATCTGTTGGTGTTATGGGTGACGAAAGAACCTATGACTATGCAATCGCATTAAGAGCTGTCACAACCACAGACTTCATGACCGCTGAGAGCGCAGAGATCCCGTGGGAAGTAATCGGAAAGACTACAAGCAGAATCGTAAACGAAGTGAAACATGTTAACAGAGTAATGTACGACTGCACTGGAAAGCCACCGGCTACTATTGAGTTTGAGTAGCGGACTAAATTGCGAAAAAGCCCATAAATAAAGGTTTTGCGGGCTGTCTGGATGTTCCGGTGGAGTGCAAATGGAGTTAAAAAATCTTTTTTTTCTTTGTTTTCTTTCCGGAGTTATCTGAGATTTTCGCAAAAGTAACTATGCTCAGAAAATATAATTAGTGTGAATATGAAGAACAGTTTGTT
>OLNG01001772.1_pt1 | contig 9684 bp, 8 predicted proteins | sample 1643091 | NCBI WGS metagenome assembly OLNG01 (sample SAMEA3136661, study PRJEB25190) | human gut metagenome | biome: human gut; feature: human-associated habitat; material: faeces | place: Austria | collected 2013 | reverse complement strand
TTAATTGGTACACAAAAGAATCCTTCTCATTTATAATCATGTCTATATATACTTTCATTTTCTTGCATTCTCTTTTATCAATCAATTCTGGATGCTTATTATAAAATCTAATTTTTTCATGTACAAAACAATGAATAGAAAAATTTCTTGCCTTTGTCTTATAATCCTCCCTTGAATTAATTAACTCCAACATTCTTTTTTCACCCATAGAAAATAATTCTAATGCAATATCTATGTTTTTTTCCTCATTAGCATGCTTCAAATAATTACGTGCAATTGCATGATGTATTTGATAAGCTCTTGGTTTTATTTTTTGTGCCATTAATAAATGATTTAGCGCCTTTGAATATTCCTTTTGACTTTGTTCTGCAATTCCAAGCTGAAGCCAATAATAACTTATTTCTGAGTAATAATCCTTTAATTTATAATATAATTTAAGAATATCAGATTTCTTAATTTGGAATTTCTTTGACAACGCATCTTCTTTTAATAAGCTTTCAAAAATAATTCTCCAATATGTATTGGCATTCTCCGAAACGTAAGATGATATATTAGATAATAATACAAACAATTCATCAAGAATTTGTTTTTTTGATATTCTTTTCCATAACATATCTACAAATAATCTATTTTTTAACACTAATCCATTCTCATCAATTCTTAAAAAATCAATTATGTTTTTCTGATCAGAATTTATATCTTTATAGTTTCTATTGAAAAAAACAGAAAGATCTATATCATACTGTTGAATAAACAATTCGCTAGGAAAATACCCCAAATCAGCTCTATCAAAAATAACCAAATCAAGATATAGATTAAAAATATTACTATCTCCATCCACAATATTTTCTGTAGCATTATTTAATCGTTTCCTAAACCCTTTCCCATATGTCAAATCAGAAAACAGATTAACAAATGAATCTTTTTTTTGTATTTCTGTAATTGCTTTTTTTTCTTCTCTTGGTAATGCTCCCGTGTATCCTTTTTGTTTTAATTTATTATAAATAATTTTGGCATTTTCATTATTTATTTTATCTGTTAATTCAATTTCATAATAGGGATTTCCTTCTAAATAATATCGTTTTTTAAAATGATAATAGGTTCTTGATGTTGTAATAATAAGCAATGATTTTTCTCCCCAGTTCATCTGCAATATAGTTTCTATCATTCTATATAAAAATGGTGCATCCTCAACTAGAAGTCCTATTTTCTCTTGTGGACAACTTTCAATATATCTCTTTAATGCCCTAATATCAAAAAATCTCCCCTTGAATTCAATAACTGTATAACCACTTTTATATAAAAAAGCACCTACATATTTTAACGCACAATCTTTTCCTGTAAATCTATTTCCAAAAATCGAAATACAATAGGATTTTCCAGGTTCAATAATTATACTTTTACATAAATATTCAAGTTTTTTAATACTCTCTGTTTCGAATACCCAATCATCTATTACATCATCCCATTTACATGCATATCCTTCATATAGTTTACTCTCATAAACCTCTCTATTATTCATAGCAAGAATATCTCTATAAAGATAAAAACCTGCATAATTTAAAGCTTTTTTACTAGCCTCTAACTCAGTTGGATTATAATTCAATTTAGATACAAATTTCAGGAATTGTTCTGTCGTCCATTCAAGTAAAATTCCTCCCATAGCTTTTATGCGTGTTTTTAACTTTAAATTTGGAAATGGATCTATAAATATCAATTTCCCTTTTCTTAATTGAAATCCTGCATCCTCATATTTTGAAATATAAAAATCAATATCACTTTCATCCATGCTAGCTCCTACAAAAATAATATTCTGCTTAAGCATATCTGTCGTAAGTGAATCCAATTTAAAATTTCTCTTACTGATAAGATTTGTATACTCACTTTGGCTAAACACTAATCCTTCTTCTAATTCATTTACACATCCATGTAACTTAAATAACTCTGTAGCGTCATCAATACACTTTTTTTCATCTTTCTTATTTTGAACAATTAATTCTATGCCATTGGTTTTGTAAATATTTTCCACCAAATCATCCACATTTACCGTATATATCTTTTTCCATGGATATCTATTTAATAGTAAATGAAATCCTGCTGGTTTTGAATCCTTAAATCTTGAAACAATATATTTCTGTAATTCATCTTTTTTCTGCATAGAAACATATATATGCTGACATAATTCTTGAAGATTATATTCTCTTATCTCTTTCTTTTCACTCTCATTAAAACTGTCATCTATAAAAATATCAAAAATATCTTTACGTAATCCATCACCCTTTGGTAACTTTCCCATATCATTCTTACTGTCAATAGAAAAACCTGCACCTAAAAAAAGTATTGGTGTTGATTCTACTAATATGCTTTTCAATTCCTTTTCATTTGCATCCATAATTTACACCTCCGATTTTTTAATAATAAATCCTGTTTCAAATAATAATTTCACAAGATCTGTAGGCACTCTCTGTATATTTTTATTAAAATCACACAAGAAAGCTTGGATTTATCAGCTTTCCGGATACTCTTTAAATTAATTAGCTGATCAAAATACAGCCTTATGGATAGTGAATAAGGTATCTTTTTGTACCATTCATAGAAAAATTGGTATAAAAAGAAGACGTCTTGATATTTTTATGGTTGCCTTCTTTGTTTACCCATTTTCTCTACAGCAACAAACCTCTCATGTCTGACAGGATCATCCATCTGCTATGATTGGAGTCCTAAATTCCTTCGTTCTGTCTATCCATAGCTGGGCTGCCACTTATGCTTAAGTACAGGATCTTTGTCCTATGGTCTGTATCTCCTGTGGCTAAACTGGCTATACTTTTTTCAACGATACAGTTACATCTTATTATATCATAAAGTAAATATAAGCTCCATATGCAAATTCATGTATACGTTAAATGTGTATTTTGTTCGAAATATTTTTAATAATTGTGTTTAACATTGCAATTTATTTTATATACTAATTCCTTAATATCACTAGGAACTTAAGTTGGTTATAAATTACAGAAATGCTTAATTATTTTTGTAAACGGTAAATCAGTGTTACCGATAAATTTTTGATCACTGGATTTTTATCCAGTGATCTTATTTTTTACATTCTGTTGGCAGGTGTTCTGACCATGGTAATAGTTCTTCTAAAAAATCTAGATTTCTATCTTCCATATGTTTTGGAATCTCTATCAGCAGATATTTTAAATATTCATATGGTTTTAACTGGTTCGCTTTGGCTGTCTCTGTAATACTGTAGATCATTGCACTTGCTTTGGCCCCATTCACTGTATCTATCACATGCCAGTTATTCCGCCCAACGCAAAAGCTCCGAATAGCAATCTCTGCATTATTATTATCGAGAGGTACTAATGGATCATCCAAAAACGCTCTGAGATATCTTTCCTGATTCAGACTGTACTGCATTGCGTTATATAAAGCACTCCCAGTTCCTACAGATCCTATGTTTGATCTTACCCACGAAAAGAAAGCATCGACCAATGGTGATACCTGTTCTTTCCTCCGTTTTTTCGTTGCTCTGGTTCATACCCGTCCAGGCTGTTATCGGTATGATAGATCGCTCCGATCTGGGCAACTGCAGCTTCTGCAAGACTTCCTTTTGATGCTTTTTTCCCTAATGCTTTACAGATCTGGACATATTTCCGCCTTGCATGAGTCCAGCAGCCTGCAACTGTGATGTGTGCATTTTCCCTCGCAATCTTATGATATGCTTCAAACCCATCACAGACGATCGTTCCTTCATATCCTTTCAAAAACTCCGCCGGATGGCTTGAATTTCTGGTTTTCTGATATTCATACAGGATCACTGGCTGTTGTCCATCTTTTGTACCAGTACGATAAACCCACATATAACTGTTGCACATCGTATCCCTGCCGTCTCTCTTGACTTTGACTGGTGTTTCATCCGCATGGATCACAGGGCCCTGATAGATCTGCTGATGCATCCGGTCATATAATAAAGATAAATAGCGTTCACTGCTTTTGATCACCCAGCTGGACATTGTCTGTCTTGAAATATGAATATCATTCCTTTTAAATTCCTGTTCCAGACGATACAAAGGCATCGCATTCACATATTTAAAGTTCAGGACTGCCGCTAACAGAGATGGCGTTACGATACTGTTTTTTAAGATTTCAGAAGGTCGTTCTGCACTTATGATCTTATCTTCATTTTTTGCACTATAATAAGCGACATGATGCTCGATCACTTCGAAAGTTGCTGGATGAAAATCCAGTTTTTTATAAATCCTGTCTGGAAGTCTCCGATATCCATTTGGGAACAGCTCAGAAAGCTGTTTTTCAGAAAGTTCATGATATTCTTCCCGGACTGGAAGCCCTGACAGATCTTCATCACGTTTTCCTTTCGGTCTTTTTTTACGTTTATATGCAGGAATGACTTCTTCGATCAATGGTTCTTCTGCACAGTCTGTTTCTATCGTAACTTCAGCTTCGTTAAAACACAGAGTCAACTGATCATAGTCAAATTTCTCCGTTTTCTGAGCAAAATGATCTGTTCGTGACATGGTAAGCTGTTCACAGATCAGGTCAAACTTTCGGTTCAGTTCTTCTAACTGTGTTGTCTGTTTTTGCAGCTGTTCCTGTTGAGAAAGAAACAGTTCGATGATCTGTTTCTTTGTAAATCTGTTTAATTGTCCCTCGTTAAATATGATCTCTTTCATAAGACCACACTATCATAGAACATAAACGCATGTAAAGAGATATGAGACAACTTTTTAAATCCGTGGATAAAGTCATTTTGACAGGAATACTTTATCCACAGAATGTTCAGACGAAACGTGGATGATCTATTTTCTGAATACATTTTTTAGGCTTGATCGTCAGGCCTTCCATCAGCCATCGAAACTGCTGGGATGTAAGCTTACATACTTCTTCCTGACTTCTGGGCCATTGGAATTTACTGGCTTTTTGTTCTAATCGTTTATAACAGAGTAAAAATCCATCAACCTTCCCATATAAGTGCCTTGATCCGGTCTGTTTTACGTCCACAGAACATAAACAGAGTTCCAGGCTGAAAAGGATCCATCCCATAGGTTTAAGAAATGATGTTTGAAAGAGAATCGATTCCTTTTCTTAGATCTGTATAACCACACACAATATAAACAGCTTGAAGATCTTTTGCATCATTCAGCATTTTTCAGGTTCCTCAGCACACGGAAAAGAAGTTGTTCGTCCGTATTTTCATAGATACGAATGCGAAGATCATCCTGAAAGATATCAAGGAAAGAATCTGTGGTTTGAAGTTTTGATGGATTTTTTTTTACACCCTGATCTTCATGAAACAGTTCTTTGGGTACGATTGCCAGATTTTCCTGAAGTTTTTCTTCAGATACTTGATCAAGATAAGCTTCTTTTACCTTTCTGACTCTGTAATAATATCCAGCTGCAGAAATCCCATAATTCTCTTTACACCATTCATCCAGAGGGATCTGTTGAGGTCGTCCTTTGGATTCCTGCATCATATGAAACCATTCCTGCAATTGAACCTGTTGCGTGACTAAAGTTGTTTTTGACATAAACTATATCGCCTCCTAAAAAAATCAAGAATGTTAAGACTCAAACTTTTTTACAAGTCAAAAAAGTTAAGGCTTAACATTTTTGACCCCTGTTTAAAATGTTGAGTTAATTATCTCAGATTACTTTAGGATTTTGTAGAGAACACTGATTTACCGTTTACGAGATCACAAACACCTAACAACTAAAAAACGGTTTACCAATAAATGATAAACCGCTTAAAATTTATTTTAACCCTAGTAGCCAAGCTAGAGAAATTCTCTAGCTTAACGACAGCACCTCGCACCCCGAAAAATCAGCGGGGTCTAGGGAGTTGCCATATTTAAATATTAGGATTGGGTTGATGTACAGCCCCGATTTTTCTTTTCATTGTTTTTCCATCACATATTTCAAAAAGTTCATTGCGCCATTCGATATTATCAAAATGTGATTTATCTGGTATTTCCATACCAAGAAAATATCGCTTTCTTTTTGAAATGATACCAAAGTTAATTCCTGCTGTCAATGGTTTACGAATCAATCCAACAAGTTGAGGTGCACCTCCACAATGTATATCTGTAATATTATCTAAAGTATCTGTAAAACACTGAAAAACATTTCTACTCGTGTTTGAATTTGACCCATTTTGATAGAGACTATATCTGTTTTCAAATTCTTTTTTCCCACTTCCAAGAACACACAACAAACCAGAAATTTTCGGAATAGGAATATGCTCTATTTTAAATCCTATATGTTTATTCCATATTAATTTATAATGATAAAACTGTGGATATCCATCTACTTCTGTATCTCTTGATAGATGCATAATTTGCACATCATTTCCTATACATAATTTAGGATATTTAGACAATGATTCACATATTTTTTCAAATATAATTTTATTTTTAGCATCGCATGTCATTTCTTTAGATAATAATACTCCAGCATCTATCAATTCTATAATTTGTTCTAATACAATAGATGGAAAAAGAACATCACCTGCATATCCAAAAATTTCAGGATATTTTTTTGAAGCAAACACTTTTTTTCCAAAATCAAATTTATGTTCCTGAGTCCAGGAGATTCTACTATCCGCTGCAATATATACTGAAGAAGGTCCATGCGTATCTACTCCTATCCATGATACAAGCATTGTCATTTGAACTTCCTCCTGATTAAATAATACACATTTCCTATTTATATTGTAACACAGAATACTTTCTTTCAGATATACATAAATTTAATATTGTTAGAATAACCAACGTATCCTTAAATCTACATTTCTTACCAACATTTACGTCTTCTATTTATTCTGACATCTTCTAGGACTTATGCAGCTCAGTAAATTTTCTTTTATTGTCAGCCAAAAATTTCTGAAGCTCTACTGGCGTAATTGCATATTGGCTTAATTCACTTAATCGATTATCCGTAATATTAAGATGTACATTATTATGCTTTGTTTTAAAATATTTTGAACATTTATTTAATTCTTTAATTATTTTAATAAATTCAACAAAAAAATCTAACTGATTCTTTCCTCTAAAAACAATAGACAATGGACCTTTTTTTAATAATTCTTTTTTTGCCTTCTCTATTTCCTCATCTTTTATCTCTAAGGTTTCTTTTATTTTGCTCATCGTTTTATCATATTCTTTTGATATTTTTACTTCTTTAATACCAACCTTTAATAATTTTGATGTTTTAATTGAATTAAATGAATAATTTTTCTTTAAATTGTTTTTCTTTCTTTACAAATACAGCATTGCATTAAAATCAAATATTTTACTATTAAAGTCATCTTCCCGATTTTTAAAGTCCTGCATACACTTTTTAAAATCTTCATCAATTTCATTTAAACCGAATTCAGATTGTAATATTCTCATTAAACATTCATCTTGTACATATAAATTTTCTATAGAATAACAAGGTGTTTCAAAGATTTTATCACTTTTTCTTTCTTGACTTAATGCCTCATCATAATCGCTATCTACAAAAAACATCGTACACACATCTTCATAATAATCATCTCTTTGAATTTTATCAAATAATTTTAATACATTTTTCTTACCCCTAACTGTATATGTACAAATTTTATTTCCAAACAATTGTCTTATTCTTGAATCATAGTATTTCCCATCTTCTCCCTCATAAAAACAAAACACATAATCATTATATTGTCTACTATTATGTACAAATTGCATAAAAACCGAATTATCCGATTGTCTTTCCTCTCTCATTTTCTGTATCTTCATATACTCATCCTCTAACACATTCATGTCTATCTAATAGGTTTTATGTATCTTCTCATATCTTCTGCATCAAAATCAAATTCATTATCAAATATAAATGGTGAGTGTGTTACTGTTAGCAGCAAATCACAATTTTCTGTACGCATAATATCTGGCAATAACATTTTTTGCCATTCTAATGACAATGATAATTCTGGTTCATCAATAATTATTATGCTCTTTTCGTCACTTTCAAGATATAGCTTTGAAAAAATAGAAACAATTTGTTTTTCTCCTGATGAAAGTTGTATTAAATCAATAGTTTCCTCCTCATTTTTAAAATTATTTTCCAAAACAATATTAAGTTCCAATGTACTTTGATTGTAATTAAACTGTTTATCTATCAAATACTTATTACAGGTATCTGCAAATCTTTTTATTCTATCATCATATTCCTTTTGCTGCCCGTAATTATCAATAAGTTTACTTATCAAATTCCATAAATATAAATTGTCGCGCTTTCGTATCTTTCCGCTCTTTACCAAATATAAAATTTTATCTTTATCTTCAGGTTCTATTTCTGTTCCTACTCGGTCTAATACTATTTTAACAGTCTCATAGTCAAGATTTTTATATTCTTTTATAACATCTTTTCCATCTATATATTGTTTTAAAAGTACACCTGTCATTTCAGCAAATCCTCTCATTGCAATAGAACGAATCTTTTGCAATAGATTATTAATTGATGCTTGTACATCCGACATTCCAAATCTAATTAGAAGTTCTGTTTTATTTAATTCTTGATTTCCAAGATTTAATGAATCAAAATCATCTTCTATTCTACGATATGTAGGTAAATAAATTATCCTATGTTTAACATTATCTGATATAGCTTTTATTAATTCTATTACATTATTTTCATTCCCCGTTTTACCATGTACAGATTCAAATTTTTTATTCATTATATAATTTTTAATTTGTCTTTTTGCTACACTTAATGGAATATCCTCTAGCCTTGCTAATTTTAAAGCAACATCCTCTAATGTATTATAAGAATCATCTTGATTTATATAAGTATTTTCTATAATATCTTCTATTAAATATTGATAATTTCTATAGCTTCCATACTTTCCATGAGCTTTTCTTTTTCTACTCCTATTATATTCTCTTATATCTGCATCAGATATTTCATATATTTTTTCATCACTAAATATGATTTGTATTTTTTCAAATTGAATTTCTTCCAATCTTAAGAAATTTTTTTCTAATAAAAAATATATGCAGTTTAAAATTGTAGTTTTCCCGAGTCCATTTTCTCCTATAAATATTTTAACTTGTTTATCAAACGCAATTCTAACATCATATCGATTAAAAAGTCCAAAAATTCCTATATACTTTAAATTTGTTTCATTTGCTTTGTTAAGTACTATCTTTTCCATATAATTGTCCATACTTTTTCTCTCCTTATATCTATCTAAAAACAAACCTTACATCTAATATAATGTTCACTCTTTTACCGCTCCTATATTATATAAGTCGCAAAATCGACGAATTTTCTGTTGCTCATCATAATACCCCTTTACAACTTCTATTATTGTATCTCCTGATATTTCAAATCTCATTTAAATTTCACCTTTTATTTTATAGGATTATATAACAGAATAATATGAAATACCATAATTAACAATCCTAATCTTGTCCTTTTTATTTAGTATTATATGAACTGATTACTCAAATATATATAATTCATTATATCCTATTATCTCAAAATCAAACATAGCCAATAAAACATGATCCTAACAAAAACCACATCCTATTGGCTACCACCTATTCATCTACTTCCAAAGCTTCTCCGCATAAACCCCATCAGAGATTTGGTCCTATGTCAAGATTTAGTACAAGTTAAAATGAGGTTTTCCTCATCTTAACC
>OLNG01001764.1_pt1 | contig 9737 bp, 6 predicted proteins | sample 1643091 | NCBI WGS metagenome assembly OLNG01 (sample SAMEA3136661, study PRJEB25190) | human gut metagenome | biome: human gut; feature: human-associated habitat; material: faeces | place: Austria | collected 2013 | reverse complement strand
CCGGACTTTCCTCACCTGCGGTCTTTCGACACCTGCAGCCGCGATCACCTGTCCTCCATCTTAAGATGCTTTTCCACTATAACACAGTTTCCAGTAAGGTTCAAGCCGTAAAGTTTACCGTGTTTTTATACATTAAAACAACTTCCTCCGACAAATTCCCGCACCAGAGAACTCTGTGCAATTCCTTCCGTCGGAAGCGGCAGAAAATAGTCCAAAAACTTAAGCAGACGCTTCGCTTCCAGATATTCTGCACTGTCACGCGGAATCTGAAACAGAAGCGGTTCCGCATATACTTTAAGCACCGCAACCTCATACAGTAAAGCGGAATTAAACATGACATCCGCACTGTCCTGAAACGGGAAAATATTTTTTTCTTCTCCCCTTCGCACAGATTTCCACATCGCAATCGTCTCCTGTGCCGTCGTTCCACGGGTTCTGGCATCTCTCACGATCCGGCGTAACAGACGGCAGTCCGTCGTGGACAGCGGATTGTGTTCATCAATATTCAACTGTGTCAGCGCAGAAATATAAATCTTAAATTTACTTTCTGCGGGAAGTGTATACGACAGCTTATCGCTCAGACCATGAATTCCCTCTATGACAAGAATATCATTTTCTTTAAGCTGCAGGGTCCTGCCACGGTATTCCCTCTTTCCCGTCTTGAAATTGAAAGAAGGCATATCTACTTTCTCCCCTGCCAGAAGCCGGGTCATATCTTCATTAAACTGTCTGACATCCAGTGCCTCCAGACATTCAAAATCAAGATTTCCGTCTGCATCTCTCGGACACCGCTCCCTGTCATCATAATAATCATCCAGACTGATCGGATGCGGTTTTCTTCCCTTTGCCAGAAGCTGAATCGACAGGCGGTTGGAAAATGTCGTCTTTCCGGAAGAAGACGGACCTGCAATCATGACAAATTTAATTCCTTTTTTTGCTGCAATCTGTGCTGCCAGGGAACCGATCCGTTCCTCCATCAATGCTTCCTGAAGCAGAATAATCTGTTCGCCCCTGCCGGATGCGATTGCATCATTGAGCGCACCGATCGTTCCAACGTCCAGCATACGGCTCCAGCTGCGTGATTCTTTTAATGTGTGGTACAGTTTATTGGAGGTATGAAGCGGTTCCACTTCATCTCCCTTTTTATTTGGGAACAAAAGAACAAAGCCGTCTTCATATAACTCCAGATCAAACACTCCAAGGTATCCCGTGGATGGAACCATATAACCGTAATAATAGTCCTGATGTCCGTCCAGCTCATAAATATTGACACGCGAACTTCTGCGATAATGTAAAAGCCGCTCTTTGTCCTTCATTCCCTTATCATGAAACAGCTGTTCCGCATCTTCTGTTTTTACACTGCATTTCTTGATCGGTAAATCGGCCTCTACCAGACGCTGCATCTCTGCACGCAGTGCCTGCACGGCAGCTGCATCATTTGCAGTTCCATGCAGTTCACAGTAATAACTTTCCCCCAGGGAATAATAGACCCTGATTTTTACCTGATCCTTCCACAGATTTTCTGCCGCCTTCTGCAATAAAAGCGTCATACTTCTGCGATAGGTGCGTTTGCCGTCCCTGTCTGTCATCGTCAGAAATGAAATTTTACCGGGTGCCTTCACCACTTTTGAAAGTTCCCGCAGTTTTCCATCTACACATGCCAGTACAATCCTGTCACTGTAATTTTTCTGATATTGTTTTGCAATCTGTTCCAGTTTTGTCTGCTCCGGAATCAGAACCAGTTCGGTTTTCTCCGGCGCAGTCTCCAATGTGATCTCAAATTCCTGCACTTTTTATCGCCCCCAAAATCGTATACGCAGATTCATTCTGCTGTAATTTTTCCTGCACTTCTGCAATACGTCGTATGATCTGTTCCGATTCTTTCTGTGCTTCAAGCGTCTGCAGAATCTGTGTCAGCTGTCCATGCTGACGCACCAGAAACCGGCGCAGTACCGGATTTCCGTTTCTCAGAAGAAGCGGTCCGTAAATATCACAGACTGCAATTGTCTGATCGTTCAACCGGTTCCACGTTTCATCCTGCTCCGTTTTTACGGCACGCATCATCGGATAATATTTTCCTTCTTCACAGACCATATCTTCATCTTCAATTTTATACTGATGCTGGCGCAGATATTCCCGGACCTTATGTATTTCAGACTGTGGCTGCAAAATCAGTTCTTTCGCTGTACTGCAGACGGATTCCCCTTCCGTCAGAATATGCAGAATCAGTTCTCCACCCATTCCTGCAATCAGAATGGAATCCGCTTCATTTGGAAGCAGTGCCTCTGCCCCGTCCGAAAGCCTGGTCTGTATATATTCCTCCAGCCTGGCTGCCCGGATATGTTCCTGTGCCCGGGCAAGCGGTCCCTCATTAATATCCATTGCAATGGCTCCCTTTATTTTCTGCCTCTGTACCAGTGCAATCGGCACATACGCATGGTCTGTTCCGATATCCGCAAGGATACCGCCGGTTGTAACCATGGAAGCCACTGCTTTCATTCTCCTCGATAATTTCATCATGTTACTCTAAATAATCCTTTAACTTACGACTTCTGCTGGGATGGCGAAGCTTACGGAGCGCTTTTGCCTCAATCTGACGGATTCGTTCTCTGGTTACATTGAACTCTTTTCCGACTTCCTCAAGGGTTCTCGCCCTTCCATCCTCCAGACCAAAGCGAAGTGTCAGCACTTTCTGCTCCCGCTCGGTCAGTGTTCCGAGTACCTCTTCCAGCTGTTCCTTAAGCAGCGTAAAAGTTGCAGCATCTGCCGGTACCGGTACATTATCATCTTTAATAAAATCGCCCAGATGGGAATCTTCCTCTTCTCCGATTGGTGTTTCCAAAGATACCGGTTCCTGTGAAATCTTTAAGATTTCCCGCACACGTTCCACCGGCATCTTCATCTCTTCCGCGATTTCTTCCGGCGTAGGTTCCCGCCCGAGTTCCTGCAGCAGCTGTCTGCTGACACGAATGAGCTTGTTGATCGTTTCCACCATGTGCACCGGAATACGGATGGTTCTTGCCTGATCCGCAATTGCACGGGTAATTGCCTGCCGGATCCACCATGTTGCATAAGTGGAGAACTTATATCCTTTGCGGTAATCAAATTTTTCTACCGCCTTGATCAGTCCCAAATTTCCTTCCTGAATCAGGTCTAAAAACAGCATGCCCCTGCCCACATAGCGCTTGGCAATGCTGACTACCAGACGAAGATTTGCCTCCGCCAGACGTTTTTTGGCATCTGATCCACGGTCGACATCCAGTTGCAATGCTTTGATCTCCGCTTGTATTTCTTCTTTTTCCTGTTCATCACCGGTTTCTGCCAGACGCTCTTTGAGCAGTGGAATTTTTTCAACTGCCACACTTCCGGCCTCCATCTTCTGTGCCAGCTCAATTTCTTCGTCTGCAGACAGCAGCGGCACTTTGCCGATTTCCTTTAAGTACATGCGTACCGGATCCTCGACACTTACGCCCTCCGGAACCGAAAGATCAATCTTTTCTACTTCTACCTCGTCTTCGTCATCCAGAATGATATCATCATCCTCATCATCCCCGTCACTGATCCTGAGGACATCTACTTTATTTGCTTCCAGGAAATCCAGAACCTTCTCCATCTTTTCTTCGTCAAGATTCATATCCCTGAAAAAATCGCTGATCTCCTGATACTCCAGAATGTTCCGTTTCTTTTTTCCCAGTTCCAGCAGACTTTTCAGTTTTTCTCTGAACTTTGCCTTTGTTTCTTCCGTTTCCACTGCTGCATTCTCTTCTTTTTTCTTTGCCATGTCGTTTCGTCCTCTCAGGTTACTTTCTATTTTGTCCCTAATCAATAGAAATATGCGTTTTCTTCAGCTTCTCCAATTCCTTCTGTTCATTGATCAGCTGCATAACGACCGTCAGATCATTCGGATCTGACTGCCGGCTTCGAACATCAATACTGTTTTCCTTGATTCTCTCAATTGTTTCCTTTAATGCTTTTTCTTTGTCCTGTTTTGTCTCTACTTCATGAATTTTTGCATTAAAAAGCCCCGCAATTTCTTTTTGTTCTTCCTCCTCCTGAAACCGGCTGATAATCTTTGCCGGATTCACCTGTCCGCTCTCCCCATACTGGGTGAACAGCTCCTGTGCCGCTTTGCGATACAGCGGTTCCGTGAAATCTTCCTCCGTGATCCATCCTTTGATGCTGTCAAAAAGCCGCGTATCCTCGATCAGCCAGGTCAGAAGCAGCTTCTGTGACTGTTTCATGCCATCTTCTTTCTTTTTTTCATGGATACCGCTCTTTAACGGAGCCGCCTTTGTAATCCCGCTCCCTGCCATTGCCAGATTATTCACAAGCTTCCGCAGATCCTCAAAGCCAATCCTGTACTTATCAGCGACCGCCTGGATATAATTGTTGCGCTCAAGCTCCTCCGGAAAGGCTAAAAGCCGCCGCGCCGTCTCATTATAAAATGCCGTCTTGGACTCCGGATCATTCATATCATAATTCTGCTCCAGCATACGGATTTCAAACAGAAAACTGTTTTCCGCCTGATCAATCCGCTTCTGATATTCTTCGGCCCCAAGTGCTTTGATAAATTCATCCGGATCTTTGTACGGCTGCATGTTTATGACTTTCGTGATAATTCCAACTTCTTTTAAAATCGGAATTGCACGGAGTGCCGCCTTTACCCCAGCCCCATCACTGTCATATGTCAGATACACTTCTTTGGTGTAGCGTTTCAGCAGACTGGCATGTCCACTGGTAAGCGATGTGCCAAGAGAGGCCACCGCATTGTCAAAGCCTGCCTGGTGCAGTGCAATGACATCCATATATCCCTCACATAAAAGCAGCTGCGGTTTTCTGGTTGTCCTTGCAATATTTAATCCATACAGATTCCGGCTCTTGTCAAAAATCTTCGTCTCCGGCGAATTCAAATACTTCGGTTCCCCTTCGCCCATGACACGCCCTCCAAATCCGATCACCCGGTTATGTACATCCATGATCGGAAACATGGCACGATTCCAGAATTTGTCATGGCCTCCGCGCACCTCATCGATGGAGACAAGCCCCGACTCTTTCAGCAGCGCATCGTCATATCCCACATGTCTTAAATAGCGATAGAGATCATCGCTGTACTGATCCGAATAGCCCAGGCCAAATTTGCGCATCGTTTCATCCGACAGCTCCCGCTTACGGAAATACGCATATGCTTTTTCCCCTCTCGGGCTGCGCAAAAGTTTATAAAAATACTTTGCGGCTTCTTTGTTAATCTCCAGCAGCTTCGTGCGCTTGTCCGCCTCACGTTTCTGTGCACCTGTCATCTCCTGCTTGGGAAGTTCAATTCCCGCACGATCGGCAAGTACCTGCATCGCTTCGGTAAAAGTATAATTCTCATACTGCATCAGAAATGTAAAAACATTGCCTCCCGCTCCACATCCAAAGCAGTAATACATCTGTTTATTCGGAGAAACGGAAAATGATCCCGTCTTCTCATTATGAAAGGGGCATAACCCAAAATATGTACTTCCTTTTTTCTGCAGACTCACATACCCGCCGATCACATCCACAATGTCATTGCGGGAACGTACCTCCTCAATCAGATCATCTGAAAAATACGGCGTGGAAATCCCCTCCTTTCTCTAGTCATCAATATCCATCCACTTTCCATGCCTGCGGCATAAAATTTTCTTTAAATTTGGTAATCGCATACTTATCTGTCATACCGGAAATATAGTCACAGACGATGCGCCCTTTGTCTTCACCCTCATCCAGCATTTTTAATAACTTTGCCGGCAGCTGCTCGATATGGTCCATATAAAAATAATACATCTGTTCCAGCATGGCCTTAGCTTTTACTTCCTCGCCTTTTGCGACCGGATTCCGGTATACATGTTCAAACATGAACAAGCGCAGATCCCGCAGCGCCTCCGCGGTCTCATCCGACATAATGATATCGTCTCTTCCCATACTGTTGCTGATGATATCGTGGATCAGGTGATCCAGGCGCTCTCTCGTGGTAAATCCCAGCGTACGACGCAGTTCCACGGGAATATCTTCCTCATCCAGAATCATTGCACGGATCGCATCGTCAATATCGGAATTGACATATGCAATCTTATCGGACAGGCGCACAATCTTTCCTTCCAGCGTGTGCGGAATCGTCCGTGTCTGATGGTTTAAAATTCCATCCCGGACCTCCCAGGTCAGATTCAGTCCTTCTCCGTCTTTTTCCAGTTTTTCTACAATACGTACGCTCTGTTCGTTGTGGCGGAACCCGCCTTCATACACCTGATTCAGCAGAAATTCTCCTGCATGTCCAAACGGTGTATGCCCCAGATCATGCCCCAATGCTATCGCCTCAACCAGATCTTCATTCAGCCGGAGCGCCTTCGCAATGGTTCTCGCATTCTGCGATACTTCAAGCGTATGTGTCAGCCGCGTCCGGTAATGATCTCCCATCGGTGTGAGAAAAACCTGCGTCTTACTTTTCAGTCTCCGGAAAGACTTACTGTGCAGGATACGGTCACGGTCCCTCTGAAAGACCGGACGAATATCACACTGCGGTTCCTCCCTGTCTCTGCCCTTTGAATTTATGGACAGACAGGCGTACGGACTTAAAGTATCTGCTTCTATCTGTTCTATTCTTTCCCGAATTGTCATATTCTGCTCATTTCTGCGGCACAAACCGCCAAAATCCTTACAATATTTCAAACAACTCTACATATTATATATTCTGCGTGAATTCCTGATTTCCTTTTTTATTTTGCATTTCCTCCGAGTACTTTCCGCAGCTGTTGCAGACAGATACCCGTAATCTGATTTTCGTAGCTTCCAAAATAAAATTTGTTATCTTTCACCAGAATACATCCGACCCAGTCTCCATCCACGGGATCTTCCTCCAGCACCTGCTCCATGTTCTGATATCCCCGAAGTGTAAAATAGGCATCATAATCCGAAAAATCCGCTGTGCGGTAGGTCACATCCGGAAACTGCATCCTAAGCCCCTGTATCAGATCCGCCGGACATGCCACATAGCCTGTCGGCTCGTGCGAATATGCCGATTCTAAAGCCCAGTCTTCATCCCAGAGAAGAAACACATCATCCGTTTCCCATGCCTTGTCTGTTTCCACCGATGCCACCGGTGCATATGTTCCTCCATCGGTTCCGGCTGTCTGTACGAGATTTGTTTTTCCGGTCGGATCGGTATACAGAAGATTTGCAATCGCAAGCTGATAAAACCGACTGTCGCAGCGCTCTCCACGCTCTGCCAGATAGCCCTGGGCAATTCCGTTTTTCTCCAGATCCGCTTCCTCATTTACCGGTACATAAACCGCATCTCCATATTCCATCGGTCCCATCCGCGTATCCTCAGTCAGAAATTCCGCAACCTTCGTATAATCCCCTGCGGTATCTTTTGGCATCAGAAGTACTATCACGACAACAATTGCAGCAGCCGCAATACTGCAGCCAACCGTCACAATCTTTCTGATCATCCGGTGTCTGCGCGATTCTTCTTCCCCGGCAGATGCCGGTATTCCATCTATATTTTTAACCGCATACTGTCTGGATGCATAGCTAAATACAAATGCACCGATGACAAGAATAAAAACAACCATTGCCAACAGACAGGTGATTTCCTGCCAGGTCCGCATCCGGCCGCAAAGCAGCAGATGATCGATCAGACATGTTGCTCTGCCTGATGATTTCTGTTCAAATTTCAAACGACAGACGCCGTTAATTCCAAGACATACCAGTGCAAACACCGCACCATCAACCAATGCATAGCGAATCCACCGCACCTTTTCCCGGATTACAGCAAGCGGAAACAGTGAAAGCACAAACGCAAACATGATCATCCCCGCAAAAAAATATGCCCATTTTTCCAAAAGCGATGTGTTCCACATCTGCCGTACATATTCCACTGCGGAAGCTCCATTGATATTTCCCCAGCCGGTGACCCGGGAGATCAGAAACGCAATTCTTAAAATTCCCCATAAAACCAGATAACCAGCAGCATATTTCCACAACAGCCGTCCTGTGATCTGACGATCTGACAATTCCTGCTGCATCCCTCCGTTTCCCATTCCCGCACGGGTCCGTATCCGGAAAAATACCAGCGTAAATGCAACAAACGCAGGAAATCCACCCATACTTCCGACAAACCCATTGATAAAAAGCATCACCGTAAATGCCAATATGGCGGAAACCAAAAGACGCATCGGATCTGCATCCATCGTTTCAGGTTCTTTCTTATCATACTTCATACCATAGCCTCCTTTTTGCGATCTTTAAGAAGCGCCCATGCCGTAATTCCTGCCGTCAGTGCTTCCGCAGCCATAAACGACAGCCAGACACCACGGATTCCAAATATACGTGACAATATCACGGAACACACCGCAATAGCTACAAATCCTCTGCAAACCGAGGCCGTAAATGCCTCTTTTGCATGCTCCGATGCACTCAGATACCCGGTTCCGATAATATTGAAACCGGCAAACAAAAATCCGATCACATAAAGCCGCATTCCTGTAAATGCATATTCCGCCATCTTTACCGAATGTTCACCGTTAAACAAGGCTACCATCGGGTCTGTAAATCCCCAGACAAGCGAAATAATCAAAAGACTGAAAACAACACCCGTAGCCAGTCCCAGATGCAGAATCTTTTTAACCGCACGTTCATTCCCTTCTCCGTAATAACGGCTGACCAGTGGCTGGGCTCCCTGGGAAATCCCGTTAAAAATACAGGTAAATATGAGTGCAAAGTTGGCAATCACACCATAGGCAGCCACTCCTACATTTCCGGCAAGCCCTAAAATCAGGTAATTAAAAAGCGTTGTTGTCACTCCGGAAGAAAATTCTCCCACAAATGCCGGCACCCCCAGCTGGCAGGATGCTGTAAGCATCCGTACCGATGGTCTGGTTTTTGCAAACTGTACCGTATTTTTCTTCTGAAAAAAATGAATACTGCATATTAATATGCTGACGATCGGAGAGGCTGCTGTGGCAAGTGCTGCTCCTGCCAGTCCCATCCCCATTGGAAACATAAACACATAGTCAAGGACAACATTGGAAAAACTTCCCATCATCGTTCCAATCATGGCGAGGGTCGGAGCATTGTCGTTGCGGACAAACGCAGAAAACACATAATTCATCATAAAAAACGGTGTAAATAATAAGAAGATCCTCGTATATGTGCGGCCCAGCTGCGTGATCCCGGCATCCGCCCCCATCATATGCATCACCGTATCCGGAGAAAAAATGCCAGACAGGACAAATGGAATGCTGATTATGAGGATACACAAAATCGCATTTGCAAAATATTTCTTTGCACTGTCATCTTCCTGTGCTTTTAATATCGTATACCGGGTTGCCGATCCTACCCCAATCATCGATCCTATGGCAAAAATCAGGTTATATACCGGCAGCACCAGATTCAATACGGTAATCCCGTCCGTTCCCGCTGCCTGCGAGATAAAGAATGTATCCACGATAATATAGCAGGAAATCCCCAACATTCCACAGATATTCTGGGAAACATATTTTATAAACTGTTTTTGAATGTTCATATTTATATAGTTATCCTTTTTGTTGTGTGCATCAGCATGCTTCGTTATACATTGTCACCAGGCGGAGCCTGATGACCTGCGCATGCATCAGCATGCTTCATTATACCATATTTTATATAACAAAAAAGCCTTGATCTCTCAAGGCTTTCTCACTTCTTAGTGCGGAAGATGGGACTTGAACCCACACGATCGC
>OLNG01001763.1_pt1 | contig 9748 bp, 6 predicted proteins | sample 1643091 | NCBI WGS metagenome assembly OLNG01 (sample SAMEA3136661, study PRJEB25190) | human gut metagenome | biome: human gut; feature: human-associated habitat; material: faeces | place: Austria | collected 2013 | reverse complement strand
AAGTCGGGCTTTCATGCAAAAGCAAGAACGTCCTTTTATCTACTCGGTGAGAGAACGCAAGCACTCTCAATATGGACCCTTTCAAACTATGAGTCATTCAGCCATTTTCACCTCCCCTTTTGTATACGCTACCGATACCCTGTACAAAATCCGTGCCGTCAGACCCTCGAAAACCCCCGTGTTTTCTAAGGATTTTACCCTTCGGCAGCAGGTACTTTTTGCGGGTTTCGTTCAGTTCAAAAACGAACCTTGGGAATTTACCTTATAATACCATTTGGAGTCTGTTATTCGGACCACAAATCACGGAATAATTGCAGTTCTTTATGTTGACAAATCCACTCTTTTAAATGCGATTTTTCCACGACATAAAGTGCAGAATACGTGGCCTGTGCCGGTTGCGTTAGATAAAAATTGTCGCAATAACAAGCGGCATCGTCTATGCAAATCCGAGGAATTACAATGTCCAGAAGCCTTTTGATCGCAATATTATCGTTGTCATAATAAAGTGACTTTCCGTTGTGCGATGGTGAAACATAGCTCACAAAAATGACAGCAGCTTGATCTATTTTCTTGTCCACCACAGGTAATTTGTCGTGGATTTGAAAGAGAATTCCGTCCATTAAAAGCGAGCCATACTTGGTTCTCGAGGCTGCTTTTTTCAGTAATGGGGGGCTGCTGATGGTACAACTTAGCCCCAATGTTTTGTCGTACTCAACACAAATATCAGGAACTAAGAACGAATCATTGTCAAAGACATGTGCCTTTTGAAGCGCTTGTATTTGCTCCTTTTCGTCCGGAATTTTAAGCAAACAATCCTCGATTGAGAGCAGCACATCCACGCTTTTTTGATACGCGGATTCCATAGCACCAATGGTTTCTTCTGGGCAATTATCCTCTATTGACCACGAGGTGTTTTTCAAAATTGAAAGGCACTCCCTGCATTTTTTCTCTGCATTGAGGAGTGCCTCTTTCGATTCTTTATGCATGATAAACAGCTCCTGTTGCTTATACTTTCGAGAAATATAGCGATGCGATATTGCCTCCGTTTGGATATTCGACCACTGCTTTTAACGTAGGTACATCCAAAACAATCGGTGATCTCAGCATTAAATCTCGAGAGGAATAAACGAGGATGAACCGATCCGGAATCTGTTCAGCTGCATACGGATTTTGATACTCGTGCATTTCAGCCACTAATGATTTAATCTGACCATAGTCTAAGCTACCATCAGAATCACATCGAACGATATGATAAAGTGCATTGTTTCTTTGGAACGAAACCTGTGCCGGCTCTGGACCATCAATGACGCTTTCCATGTCCATTCCTTCAACGAACTCGAGGAAAACCCAGAAAGCATCTTGCATAAAACGGTGCTTGCCGCGATCCACATAACCAGTTACGATTTCTTTTTTGATGGTAATGTATCGACGTTTCTCCATTTCAGAAAGGAGAAATTCTCGGAAATATTCCTCGGATATCATCAGTTCATTCTGTTTGCAAATCTGAGAACACCGCTTATATAACGATGGAATTGACAGAGGCCCGAATACTTGGAGCATTCTCAAAACCTCGTAAGTCAGCTCATCGTGACATGCAAGTTTTTTGAACCTTCTCTTTTGCATCGTCATGTGGAGCTTCCCCCCTCATTGCGTTTCCGCCAAACATCGGGGTTAACAAATCGCAATTCAGGCACCCACTGTTTGTTGTATTTGATCGTACAGAACAGGGTTGGAGACTTCAAAAGATACGGCGCATTCATGATATCTTCTCTGTTATCGAAAATAAAGAAGTAACGGTCTTCTCTCTTAAACTCAGGATGTCTCTTGTTGTAGCGATTAACTTTTACTTCTTGCTGACACGCCGTACCGAGTTCAACTGCACCGTTTCCCTTACAACGAATGATAACGTAATGCTTTCCGTTCTTCGTATACGCCAGGCTTCCTTGTTCAGCCGGCTTATAAACAGTTTGAAGGTCAACGCCCTGCATGTGCTCCATGAACACCCAAAACGCATCTATACCCTTCTGGTTGATGCGCATAATCGGGTTATTCGAGTACAGGTGCTGCGTAGTTTGATAAACAAAACCTTGCTGGCGCAGGTTTCTCATAATGACATTTGTTCCGAAATTATCGGAAACTTTCTGGCCATGAAGTATTGCAAACTTCTGTGCAAACACGTTAATTGCCGCAGCAGGCAGCGTGTCGCATACCTGCAGCATATGGCAAAGAGCTCCTTCCAGCGTGTCCACATCAGAACTGGGCTGGCGGATGATGTTCATAAATATCGTCCTCATTTCCGTTAGAATTTAGTGTGTCGTTGAACGATTCATTAGCTGACGGCTTGTTTGCGGGAGAAGATTTCGGCGGACGGCTTGCCGCTTTTTTGTGGGGTTGCTCCTGAATCTCATTCTTCATTTCCACAAAAACCGAAGCCTCATCTGAATCATCTTGATATGTGGGATTAACCAGAATGGTCTGATTTTCGAAGTTATCAATCGTACCATCCGGATTTTTCACAACCGCTCCCTCGGCCATTTGATCCATTGCCAGGCTGCTCATCTTGGCTTCGTATGCCAACTGCTCCTCATTTTTGGGAGCGGCAGGAGTAGATGCACGAGGGATTTTTTTCTCCGCAGGCTCACTCATTTCATAGTCAACATGTGAGTCATCGGTTACGATCTTATCCAGAGGAGTAGCAGTTTCATTGATGGAGGATCCCACCAGATTTGCTCTTTTCTCTTCTTTAGCATTCTGTTCTTCCTGCTCTTGCATAATACGTTCGGCTTTTTTACGCTTTACAATAGCTGCGATCTGAGCTGGATCAGTCGTAATCAACTCATCTTCCAAACGAGAGGCTCGAATGAATACCGGAACCTTATTGTTGTTTGCACAGATAAGACCTTCGCCTCGATTGAAGTTAATAATACTGCGAACCTCATTCTTGGTAAGCTGCAATACGTCTTGCATTGCTTTTGCCTCTTGTGCTTCAAGGCCAAGGATGATTTTTGTCTTCGAGTTCGAGATGATAGCCTTGCCGTATTTACCATCTTGGAAAGCAAACAAGTCCGAAATATCCTGCGTTGCGAAAATGGCCGATCCACCGTAACCACGAATGATTTTAAAGATACGGTAAACGAAATCTGCTGCTCTCGAATCACTGGATGCACCAATCAGCTGCCATCCCTCATCGATGATAACTGCTTTACGCTCAGTACGGTTTTGCTTAATGCGCGTCCACAGGAAGTCCATAACGATAAACATACCTACGGCCTTCATAGTGCCCTGCAGATCTTCCAGATCGAAAACAATGAACTTATTTTCGAGATCAACATTGGTTTGGTGGTTAAAGCTGGACGCCGAACCGGTAACAAAACGGCCAAGAATATGGGCTACACGATGTGTGTATTCGTTCTGTTGAAGCGTATTATACAAGTCGCCAATGATAGGCATAGGCTTTACTGTTTTGGTCCCAGGAACATAGATAGAAGCATTATCGTGAGTGATACCAAACTGGTTATACGTCTTAATGATGGCTTCATCGACAAGCTGTTCTTCCTCGTTTGTCAGATCAGGAACGAGAATATGGAAGAAGGTAAGCATCTGTGACGTCTTCTGTGTCAGCCAACTCTTCTGTTCAAAGCTATCCTGCTCATCCAGGTATTCTGAAATCGGAGATACTACCGGTCGGATCTCCATAATGTTAATACAGCTCTTTGCACCAGGGCTTATACTGATATAGCTACCCCCGATGTGAGTGCAAACACGCTGCATCTCGTGGGCTTTATCCGGCGTAATGATGAATGTCTGAATGCCCTGATAGCGGAAGCGCAAAGCCATAAGCAGCGTACAGTATGTCTTGCCAGCACCAGTGGTTCCTGTAACCGTGATATTCGCATTCTTGTACTTTTTTGTGTTGAAAATATCCATGTTTACGACCGAAGAATAGCGGCGGTTGACGCCCAGCACAATGCCGTTCTCATCACAGATCTCGCAAGAAGTAAATGGGAACATACTTGCCAAACCGTATGTCATAATATTTCTTTGAGCGAAATCGCACAGTTCTTTTTTCTCCTGAAGCAGCGGAGCTGTAACTTGAAATGCATCTTCAGTACGGAATACTATTTCCTTAATCGTAATATCACGGGAATACAGATAATCCGAAATGCTTTCCTTTCTTCTCAGAAGTTCATCATAAGTATCTGCAGCAATCGTGACGAAGGTGTACATATTGTAAAAGTCTTCACCATTTGAAATGCTCTGCTTAATATATTGCGCAGCCGAAATTGCTTCTGCGATGGACTCGAAATCTGTATCTGTATCACTACGGTTGCTAGCCTTAATTCGCGTCAGTTTGAGTTTTAAGGCCACCTTGTCTTTGACCTTACCTCTATCTTGCTTACGAGCAATAATGTCTATATCAACGCCGTCTCCGGCTTCTACGAGGGTTGTAAACCAACCACCGACAACTGCAGACGGATAGCCATTACGCGGAATGAAAAAGAACGAAAGATACTGACCATCGCAAATGACAAAATTCTTATGCGAAAAATCAACACCTCGTGGAGCGATATAATCAACTATAGGAACCGCCGGATATGGGTCTACTCCCTTCGTCAGTCCCTTTACTTTCATCGTGTCTTCAGTGACTCGAATAACACGTTCAGCAAGAGATTCCTTTACACTGCTCCTGCGATTGTAAAACTGGTACAGTGCTTCTGCCTGGAAGTAGTCATCATCTTTAGGAATAATAACTTCACTGCCACAAGCACCAACACCGCTACGGATTTTTCGAACGGCTTCGGCGATATCATCGGCGATATCATCGATGGTCTTCTTGCGCGTGCTGTTATTTTCGTACTCAAAGATGATAAAAAACCGACGAGCAAGGGCTTCTTGACCACTCAATTCTTGGATGAATCTAATATGATCTTGCGTCAATTCTCTACATTTAGGTTGCGTCTCAGTTTCAGCAGCCTTCATAATATTACGAATAATATTCGTACTATCCGCGCGTCTGGTGATCACCTTGAACTGAATATTAGAAGGAGCAATACGCAGCCAACTTGCAAACAGATGAATGATATTGTCTTGTTCTTCTACCGATTTCAGGGTAAAGTTCGTCGGTAAAACTTCTACGATTTTTATATATCGGTCGTCATCTGTAATAATCATGCCGCGATAAATATCTTTGATTGGGATAATTGACTGTGAAGGAACAATGGGAATAGGCTTTTCTTCCTGTTGTTCCATTGTTTTCTTTTCTGTATCCAATCCTTCTGCCTCAGGAGACACATCTTTAGGCTTGCCCTTAAAGAACTTGCTGCGTTTCTTAGGTTTACTGCGTTTAGCTGTACGCATTTATACAAACCTCCATTTCATTTTTGATTTCGTACAGGAACCCATTGTGGCCATCGCTATGGTATTTTAGTAGAACGAAATTGCAACTTAGCCAGTGCTCTCGTCCATCCCAGATATATCGTTTTCTTCCATAATGAGCCTTCTCTTCAACATAAAAATCCATAGAAAAGACAAAAAGATCTTATCCATGGATTTATTCTCATCGTTCGGATTATATGTCGTCGTCCTCGTCATCTCCCAATTCTAGCTTCTGCAGTAATACTTCACGCATAGCCGACTTCATCCACACCGACTCCGCCTTCGGTTTCTTCTGGCGCGGAGGCTTAGCCTTTTTAATGGGTGCTTGTAGTGCAGTATCCACCGCTTGATTCTTCTTCACCGGCTTTAATTTTTTCGGTTTAACCGGTTTAAGTTGTTTTTTCTTTTTCGGTGTTTTTGCAAAAATAGATTTACGTGGTACATCCGAGGGAACCTCTGCGGATGTTTCTGTTTCAGGGATAGACGGAATATCATTAGTCCCTACAATATCATCTTCCTGATAGTCGTCGATATTTTCATCTTCAAACTCGTTCTTAACCGCAGTACCATTTTTAATAGCCTCTCTATATTTTTTCATTTTTAGAAAAGTTCCTTTGAACCCCTCAGATGCAATACTGTCGAGAATGCCATTAAGAGACCAAAATGCAGTGTCATATGCGACCATTTTATCAGTAAACTCCACATAGCTGAGTTTACGACGTTTTCGAATAAATCGAATATATGCCATAAGTATTTGAGATAAACTCTCTCCACCTATACCAAAGGCTGCCAAGGCCGCTAAAGGTACAATCGTGAACATCATAGTAATAAGTCCGAATTGTAGACCAACATGCAGGAACTCAAAAAAAACTTTGTATTCCACTATTCCCAAAGGACCACATAGGACAACCATTTCGATTGCATTCCGTGTTGAGAAATGTCCACCTAATACACCACCAGCATCATCAAAGTTTTCCGGAATGTAGTACACTTCCGGCCGAATTTCTTCGTCTGCCATTTATCTCACCTCCCAGTTTGTCAATTCACATTTGTTACAATACATTTCGTATTGGCCCAGTCAGAATAGCCCAAATAAGAAAAGTTTTCCGTAGTTGAACCTTTTATAAACGCAGGGTATAAATAAATAGTATATAAGCCATACTGTTTGGCCGTAGCTGCATCATAACAAGGGGTTACTGCAAAAATAGGGTATATATCTGAATCGAGTACATCTGCCGATATAGCCTTTCCCTGCTCCCCCCGGTTAAGGACATAAGTGGTATATGCTGCAAAATCTAATTGTTCAACAACATATCTCTTTGCTTCTGGAATGGCAGGATAACGATTGTGAACAGAGTAATCTTTTGTTCCATCCGATTTGGTAATAGATGCGATACTCCAACCATCATTGTTCAATTCTTCAACAGCAGTCTTACACATTTCTGTTCTATATAAAGAATATTCACCGTTCGTTACATCCAAAGACCGAGCTTCCTTTAAGTAGCACTTCCCTTCGTCATTGATGCCAACGCGCACATAAAAAGCGTCTAAGAACGCTTTATTAGTAAGATCTACAGTTCGTATTAGTACGCGATCATCTGTATCTCCACTCTTAATACGCGCCATAGTGTTATTGTTTATAGCCAATGCAACGCCATATTGGTCTGCACTTTTGAAGGAAATATCAAACAAAGTGCTATCTGTCCACTCGTCTATACCGAAAGATTTAACATAAGGATTAGATGAATTCACATATTCTATTTCATAAGAATTTGCGTAAGCCAAAGCACCTTCTGTTGCTGTAAGTTGAAACCCTATCTTCTTATCAGTGGCGTCAGATTTTGGAGATAACGGAATACCCATACCATCCTCTAGTTCAACCAGTTCATCGTATCCAAGAGTGTAAGTAATGCCACTTTCACCCGTATAGGTTATAGTAGACGGCTGCAGAAAATCTCTATCCAAGGTATGAATATTCTCGGTTGAAATCTCATCAATACTCTCATCGTTGTTTTTTTGCCCAAAATGTCCAATTATAGAAGATGCAATAATCAAAACTGCAATAACTGCAAGAAACATGAAGACCCCCTTTTGGGGGGTAATCGATTGTTTGTTCATAATAACACTCCAATCTTTTTAGACAATTATTTTACCAAATATCCATATCCGCCATTGCCGTAATATTCTACCCAGCTCTCCCACGACTGGACTTGTGCATAAGATCCTAGCCAAGATGTAACTTGACCGTTGCCTATATATATTCCGATATGTTGATACATTTCTCTTGACCCATATGCATTATGATAATTTTCAGGATTGCTACCGGCCGAACCTTTATTTATATATACCTTTGGATTGGAGAAAACAGCTGCACCAAGCGGTATTTCTTTCCATGACTTGGGTATTTTTTGAGCTGTAAGGAACCTAGCATGTCCCGCACAACAAATGTCAGTATAGGTATTTTTTACGCCCGAGTTAACGTAAACATTTTGAACCCACTTCAAGCATTCTTTGCTACCAGCTCCATTGGAAGCCCCTTGCTTTGCACGAGCAACTACTTTTTGAGCCAGCGCAGTGGAAAGCGAGCCCTTTCCGCCTATTCCCATAACGCCGCCACCAGCATCCCATTCCTTTTGTAGGGCAAGGGCAGTATTTTTTTCGCTTCGGTATCTGGTTGCGTATTCGGACTCATTGGTTATTCGCCAATCATAAACTTTTTTCAAAAAGTCCATATCCGATAGCTTGTTCAATTCTGCAGCTGTACCTACTCGACTTAATTTTCTTGGCGGTGTCGCAGGTCCCCATTGAAATGCCCAACCAAGCATTAGCCCTTTTACAACATCGGAACGAGAATCTATCTTATATCCTTTTTTCTCAAGAGCATTTACGACGGGATCAAGGTAATTTGCCGCCGCATATTCCTTCTGAAGACTTTTGAACCCTTCAGGGTCAGCTGCATAAGCAGCCTTCCAAATAGTTGGCATCGTATCGCTACTCGAGTGTGCATATAAAGATTGCTTGCTAACTGATAGATATGGCTTAAACATAGCGTATGTTGTTGCATCCTGTTGGACGCAATACCTCATAAACTCTTGCAAAGAACCTTGATATAAGTCGTATTGCAGGCCATATGCTTGTCCGCCCTTGCTATCGTTTTGGGTGAAATACCAAAATGCTTCGTCATTGGTTTTTCCGGTCTCGTATTCAATCCAGTACCACATAGCACCAAAATAGCCGAGGCCGTCATCGCCATAACACGAGGAACCACCTAAGCCGATAGAATCGACCCATGACTCGTTCGGGAAAAGCATATGACCGAGTGTAGCGGCCATCTCATTAAGAGTATCACGATAAGTAACGCCTTCTTCTGTTGAACTATTGGAAGTACCTGTTGTATCATCGCCAAATGTAATACCAGCGGAATTCTTCGCCACATACACATCGTTGTAGGTAGTTACTGTTTCTGCTGTATGATGATCTGGTACGAGCAAATCAATGATATGTCCTTTTATTGCACCGCCCGTATCCTGAGCTTTACGCCAACCAATGCCTTTGATATAAACCGCGCTTCCCAATGGAATAACATTCGGATCCACCGCAATGGTCACACCGGGCTGGAGCGGCTCTCCATTGGCAGCAAGGCCTGAGTTATTACCATTTTCTTCGACGCATGGACAATATCGTGTAATCTTAAAATTGCCCAGCGAGGTGCACTTCTCAGCCAAATATGAGTCGTCTATTGTTGTGGTCGGAGATAGAGTTCCCGATATTACATTGTTCAAAATGTTATCGTTACTCCCTATCGTGGCTGTGCCAGTGGTAGCAGTGGCTGCGCTATCTGTAGATGTAAGGGTCGAGGCTTTTGTCGTTGACTTACCTATACTGGAAGTATCTTCATAAATAGAATCAAGGGTAACGCCATCCGGCAAAATTGCCTTTTCTATCAGTTCGTCTACATCCAGATCATATACGATCGGAAATACATATGTTACTTGCGCAAGGCCTTCGCCTCTTACTTCTTTCCTGATCTCGCCGTTTGAATCTCTTTCGAAATCTGAACCATACATCAGATTTCCATAAGGGTGCGTAGAATTTCTTGTCGTCCTTGCCTTTACCAGCATATTGGTTAGGTCATTATAGGCCGTTAAGCCTTCTACCTGATCTGTGTCATTGCCCTGATAGTATTTAAATGCATCATCTCCCAATCCGTTCTTTGTGGATACAGAATATCCGCTGTATATAAGCACCATGTTCTGATTATCCGTCTGTTCTGAGGGTGCTGTATAGTTGGACGTATCGAGTTTCCAACCGTTTCTCTGTGCCTCTCGGGACAGATCGTTATATGCAGCCGTCTTGCCCTGGTCTAGCTGAT
>OLNG01001749.1_pt1 | contig 9869 bp, 8 predicted proteins | sample 1643091 | NCBI WGS metagenome assembly OLNG01 (sample SAMEA3136661, study PRJEB25190) | human gut metagenome | biome: human gut; feature: human-associated habitat; material: faeces | place: Austria | collected 2013 | reverse complement strand
CATTACGAAACAAAATCAATATTAGACAAAATCAAAGGTTCTATTATTTTGGCAACAGAAGAGGGCGAACAGGAATATGTAAATATTGATGCAATTCCAGAGAATCTATTGGATGCTGAAATGATTGTTAGTGCTATTGAGGCAAGGGATAGCAAAATTGTTCTTTATTTAAAAAAGAATGAAATAGTCAAAAATGATCTGAATTCAGATTGGGTAAAAGAAGAGGTAGGAAGAACGGGTGTTGAGCCAGGCTTTTTCTAAAATAATCAGTCAGATAAAAGGAGGAAACGATATTATGAGGATTCCATTTTCACCGCCAGATATAACAGAAAAAGAAATTGAACAGGTTTCAGAAGCATTAAGATCCGGATGGATTACAACTGGGCCTAAGACAAAAGAATTAGAGCGAGAGGTTGCAGATTTATGTGGAGTAAATCGTGCTGTTTGTCTTAATTCACAGACAGCATGTGCAGAAATGACCTTGCGTTTATTAGGAATCAAAGAGGGCGATGAAGTCATTACATGTGCGTATACATATACTGCAAGTGCGTCTGTAGTATGCCATGTAGGGGCAAAACTTATTTTAATTGATACTCAGAGAGATTGTCTTGAAATGGATTATGAGCAGTTGGAAAATGCGATTACTGAAAAAACAAAAGTAATTATTCCAGTAGATCTCGGTGGAGTGCCATGTGATTATGATAGGATTTTATCTATTGTAGAACGTAAGAAAGACTTATTCCATCCGGCAAATAAAATACAGAAAAGCATCGGCAGAGTGATTGTTATGGCAGATGCAGCACATGCTTTTGGTGCAACCTGGAAAGAGAAACCAGTTGGTAGCATTGCAGATTTTTCTAATTTCAGCTTCCATGCAGTTAAGAATTTTACAACTGCAGAAGGGGGTGCTGCTGTTTGGAAAGATATTGATGGAATTGATAACGAAGAAATTTATCATCAGTACCAGTTGTTATCACTTCATGGTCAGTCAAAAGATGCACTTGCGAAAACGCAGCTTGGGGCATGGGAGTATGACATCATTGGACCTTGGTTTAAATGTAATATGACGGATGTTGTAGCTGGAATCGGACTGGCACAGATGAAGAGATATAAAGGCTTGCTTGAACGTCGAAAAGAAATCATAGGAAAATATGATGCAGCATTTAAGCCAATCGGAATAGAGGTATTAAATCACTATACGGAAAACCACCAGTCATCTGGGCATTTGTATATAACAAGAGTTCCGGGAATTACGTTGGAGCAGAGGCATGAGATTATCGTGAAGATGGCAGAAGCAGGTGTTGCCTGCAATGTGCATTATAAGCCGTTGCCAATGATGACTGCATACAAAAATATGGGATTTGATATTAAAGATTATCCTAATGCATATAAAAGATTTGAAAATGAGATTACTTTACCGCTTCATACAAAACTTACAGATGAAGAAGTGGATTATGTGATCAAGCAGTTTAGTAGAATCGTGAAAGAATATATTTAAATGTGATAGAAGAAATAGGAGATACAGATGTTACGAGAATGGGAGAAATTACCAAAATTTATGCAGACGGAGGAAGTTCGTCCATATTATGACAGTTTAAAAAAGAAAAAAATTAGTTTGGCTTTAAAAAGAGGATTTGATGTATTTGCTGCATCTGTTATGCTCGTAACATTTTCTCCTGTATTAATTGCTATCTCAATTATGATTGTAAGAGATTCTAATGGAGGAGTGTTTTATCGTCAGGAGCGTGTTACACAATACGGAAGAAAATTCAAGATATTTAAATTCCGAACAATGGTTGCTAATGCAGATAAAATCGGCACCCAAGTTACCGTATCCAATGACAGTAGAGTTACGAGGGTAGGCGAAAAACTTCGTAAATATCGTTTGGATGAATTGCCGCAGTTAATAAATATTATTTTAGGCGATATGACGCTTGTAGGAACCAGACCGGAAAGTACGCATTATGTAAAGAAGTATACACCGGAAATGTATGCTACGTTGTTATTACCGGCGGGAGTTACATCTGAGGCAAGTATAAAATATAAAGATGAAGCAGAGTTATTGGATAAAGCTGATGATGTGGACAAAGTATATGTAGAAAAGGTTCTTCCGGAGAAGATGAAATACAATCTTGAAAGTATTAGGAAATTTAGTTTTATACATGATATAGGAACAATGATAAAAACAGTTTTTGCAGTGATTAGGTAGGGAGTGTATATGGAAAAAGGATTAGTATCAGTTATTACGCCAACATACAATTGTGCGAAGTTTATAGGGGAAACAATTGAATCTGTTCAGGCACAAACTTATCAGCAATGGGAAATGATCATTGTTGATGATTGCTCGACAGACAATACAAAAGAAATTGTCGATAAATATATAAAAGAAGATAGTAGAATAAAATATTTTTGCTTAGAAAATAACTCTGGAGCTGCCGTTGCAAGAACAAAAGCAATGGAGTTGGCAAATGGGGAATATATGGCTTTTTTGGATTCGGATGATATTTGGCCAGAAGAAAAATTGAAAAAGCAATTAGCATTTATGAAAAAGCATGATGTCGCATTTTCTTGTACAGCGTATGAACAAATTGATGAAAATGGGAAAGTGTTAAATAAAATTATAAAGACAGTACCAAAGGCTGATTATAATCGAGTGCTTTTAGATTGCCCGGTAGGAAATTCTACGGTTATGTACAACGTAGAAAAGATGGGGAAATTTGAAGTCCCTAATATTAGAAAACGAAACGATGATGCTTTGTGGCTTCAAATGTTAAAAAAAGAAAAATATATTTATGGTATGAGATCGGTACTTATGAAATACCGCATAAGACAAAATTCTATTTCAAGTAATAAATTTAAGGTAATTAAATATCATTGGATTTTATATAGAGATATAGAACATCTAAGCATAGCCAGAAGTGTTTTTCATATAGCATATTGGTGTGTGATTAAATTGCTAAAAATTAAGTAAGGAAATAAATATGAAAATATCAGTATTAGTTCCTACGTTAGGAACAAGAGAAAAGGAAATTAGACGATTATTAGAAACACTGGAAAAACAGTCATATAAAGACTTTGAAATTATATTTGTAACGCAGGATAATCATGAAATTGTAAAAGATATAATTTATAAATATAGTAATTTGGATATAAAGCAAATTGAAATGAGTGTAAAAGGATTATCACGAGCTAGAAATAGAGGATTAGAGCAGGCATCAGGCGAGATAGTAGTATTATCTGATGATGATTGTTGGTATCCTGCAAATGCATTTGAAATTGTTGTAAATGCATTTAAAAAAAGACAATGTGCTAAAATTGTATTATCACAGATTTTTGATCCGGAAAAAAATATTCCATATAAAAATTATACTTCCGACGAAGAGTATGTAAGAAACAAATTACAGCTCATGTCAAAATCGTCTATTGAAGTTGCATTTAAGAAAGATTTAGTGATGAATAAAAAATTTGATGAACGTTTAGGTTTGGGAAGCGAATTTGTATGTGGAGAAGAAGTGGATTTCCTTTTAAGTAATTATGAAAAAAATGCAATCTTTTATATACCAGAGGTAACGGTTTATCATAAAAAGAAAGAAAATGGTAGTAGCAACAAACAAATTATTGCTAAAGGGGCAATTTATGGAAAGAATTTTAATATATTTATTTGTGTATTAGTTTTACTTAGAGATTTGATGTTAAAAAAAGAAAATAATTTTAAATACTTTTTTGAGGGATATAATGAATATTTTAAAAGAACAAATTAAACTGTCAGTAGCTTATCCTGGATGGCGTTCGGCAATAAAAAAATTAAAATCAAATAAAAATAAAAAGATTTTTTTGTTTGGAACACCTATGCATGGTAATTTGGGGGATCATGCAATCGCAATCCAAGAACAATATTTTTTTGAAGATTTTTTCCCGGATTATGAATATTTTGAAATATTGATGCCTATGTATCATACACAAAAAAAAATAATAAAAAATACAGTAACACCTGAAGATTTAGTTGTAATTTCGGGTGGTGGATGGATGGGAAATTTATGGATACATAATGAATGTGTTATACGTGAGATTGTGCAGAACTACCCAAATAATAAGATTATTATTCTTCCACAAACAATATATTATACTTCAGACGAACTGGGAGAGAAGGAATACAGAATAACAAATGAAATATTAAAAAAACATAGTAATTTACATATATTTGTAAGAGAAAGGAAGTCTTACAATTTTATAAAACAAAAATTTGAATTTACAGGAAACTCAGATGTATATTTAGTGCCAGATATGGTTTTGTATGGGAAAAATATAATAACAAAGGGAAAATGTACTGGACATGAGAAAGTGATAAATGTATGCATTCGAGAGGATTGCGAATCTGAGCAAGAAAATATTGATGATTTTTATGAAAAAATAAAACAAAACTATAATATTAGAAAGGTTAGTACTGTTATAAAATCGCCAGTTGTTTTAAGAAAGCGAATAGGCGAGTTGCAAAAGTCGTGGGAAACTTTTGCAAATGCGGAAATTACTATAACAGACCGTTTACATGCAATGCTGTTTTCTGTATTAAATGGGACTCCATGCATTGTTTTAAATAATAAAACTGGTAAAGTTTTTGGAGTGGCAGATTGGCTTGATGATACAAATATGATTGTAAGAGCTAATTCGCTAAGTGAAGTGCTTGAAAAATTAAAGAGAACAACTATATGGGAACATAAAAAATATGATAGAGAAAAATTGCTAAACTATTTTGAAAAAATGGCAGAGGTAATACGAAAGGATTAAATATGGAAATTAAAAGATTGTTAGTTATCAATGTACCAATTAAGAATTGTAATCTTAAATGTGAATATTGTTATATTTCAGCATTGAAAGAAAATGAAAAAGGAGCAGCTAAATTTTTATATACTCCAGAGCATGTTGGCAAATGTCTTTCAAAAGAGAGGTTAGGAGGCCCTTGTATTATAAATCTAACGGGAGGAGGAGAAACTCTTATTCCGAAAGAAATGCCGCAATATATTTACCAATTATTATTACAAGGACATTTTTTAGAGGTTGTAACAAATGGAACATTGACAAGTCGATTTGATGAAATTGCTGAGTTCCCAAGAAATTTGTTAGAGCATTTGGAGTTCAAATTCTCTTTCCACTATGCAGAGTTAAAGAAAAAAGGATGGATAGATAGATACTTTTCAAATGTGAAAAAGATGTGGGAAAAGGGATGTTCGTTTACTGTTGAGTTAATGCCTTATGATGGATTGATTGATGATATTGATGAAATTATAAATCTTTGTAAATCAGAACTAGGAGCAGCATGTCAAATTACAGTAGGACGAAATGATTTGACTGAGAAAAAAGATCTTTTGACATCTATGTCAAGAAAAGAGTATGAGTCTGTTTGGAGAAAATTTGATTCTACAATGTTTGATTTCAAATTGGATATTTTTCAGAAAAAAATAGATGATTTTTGTTATGCGGGAGCTTGGACTTTGTACGTTGATTTGGGAACTGGGGCTGCTAAGCCATGTTATGGACAGCTTAGTAATCAAAATATATTTAAAAATCCTGAACAACCAATAATCTTTAATCCAGTGGGAAAACATTGCAGACAGCCATATTGTTATAATGGTCATGCATTTTTAACCTTGGGAGTAGTTCCAGAATTAGAAACACCAACATACGCTGATATTCGTAACAGAGTATGTGAAGATGGTAGAGAATGGTTATCGAAAGAAGTTAAAGATGCATTTTCACAAAAATTAGCTGATAACAATGAAGTATGGGATGAAAAGAAAAAGAATAGTTATGAAAGAAAGTATCCGTTTATATTTTTCAAAACGGCATTATATGACTGGAAAGAAATATATAATAAAGTTATAAGAAAACGCAAGAAATAAGGTGCGATATGAGTAATGGACAAAGAAATATAAAACAGAAAAGTACAATACTTGCAATTATATTGGTGATATATATTTATGTTCCATACTTTGCGAATATTTTAGAAAACACTTTTAAAATTTCATCGTTATATGAATATATAATTTATATGATGCTTGCGATAATAGCAATAGGAACGACAATGAGCATGAATAAACGTGTGCTTACATTTTTGTTTGTTTTTTGTTCTGCGATAATCATTAATTATATAGTAGTGCCTTATCGGTATTATGTATTTATAGAAGGTATACAAGCGTTGGTTGGCATAGCAGTTCCATGTTTGTGTGTTTCAAATAATATATTTGATTTAAGAATACTTGTTGAAAAATGGTGGAAATTTTCTAAATTAAATTTACCGTTGGTATTAGTTGCAGTTGTCTTACTTAAACAAGGGCTAGTGCATTATTCAATATTTACAAGTATATGTGTACCAAATGTATTTATTGGTTCTTACATGGTACTTCAGGGAATTGAAAAAAGAAAATGGTTATATATTAATGTTGCCATTAATATTCTTGTGACTGCTGTTTTGGGTGGACGTATGTCTGCAGTAATATCAGCGTGCATGATTTTATTTGCATATGTATATTCAGGTAAAATAAAGTTATGGAAGAAACTAATAATTATTGTAGGACTGGTAGTATCGGCATATATTTTGCTAAACAATTTAATAGATATTTTATATTGGGTAAGCCAAAAACTAGCACAATATGGAATGCAATCTCGAAGTGTTACTTTGTTGATAAATCAAATAAAAAGCAATGAGATATACTTGACCAACAGAGATTATATTTATACGGCATGTGTAGAGTATATAAGAGGTAGAGTCGGTTTGCCAGGAGGATTTGGAATTCCGCTATATATTACTTCGGGTGAATATTATGCACATAATGTCGTTTTGCAATTCTTGACATTTTTCGGAATATGGGGAACTATCATTATTCTTGGAATTACATTGATTCGTGCAAGAACGATAAAGTATATTGCACCTTTAAAGTGTAAAAAATTTATGTATTTTATGTTGCTATGTTATATAGGCATCGGAATGACAGGATCGAGTATATGGATTCATTATTTATCAACTATTTTTATTGCTATTTTCTTTTTTGGAAATAGTAAGATTTATCAGTCAATAGAAGTGAGTTAGATATGAAACTTTTTCTTAAAAAAATCATAAAAAAATATAGAGATATGTCAGTAGAAATGAAAGCTGCGTCTTGGTATGCAGTGGGAAATATAATACAAAAAATTGCGCCTTGGTTGGTAATGATTATACTGACGCATTACTTAGCTACTGAGGAATATGGAATATATAGTATATTTATGTCCTGGCTAGAAATATTTGAGATTATTATAACATTGAGAATATACAGCAATGGTTATGTTGCAGGATTGGTAAGGGACGATGAAAACAGGACAATATATACAGCAACTATGCAATCATTGAGTATTGTATTGATTGTGATTTGGACATTAATGTATTTAATGTTTCACAAGGGTATTAATTATATTACTGGAATAAGTACTCCGTTAAGTATACTGATGATATGTTCTTTTATAGGAACTATCAGTTTCGGATTGTGGTCATCAAGACAAAGAGTTGATAACCAATATAAGAAAATGTTATTTGCAATAATTGTATATGGTCTTATCGGACCTATCGTTGGTGCATTAACTGTTTTTCTTAATTTAGATAATCCTATATTTTATGTTATAGCTACAAGGACAGTAATCCAGTTAGGGGTTGCAATTCCGTTTTTTATATCAAATTATAAAGGTACATCCACACTATGGAAAAAAGACTATGCAATAGATGCATTGAAATATAATTTGCCATTGATGCCATATTACTTATCGATGATATTATTAAATCATTCGGATCGTTTAATGATACAAAAAATTGATGGTTATGAAGATGCTGCTTTATATAGTGTATCATATAGTGCAGCTATGGTCATCTTTGTTATAAGTGGTGCGTTGAATTTATCTTTACAGGCATGGCTGTTTAAGGAATTAAAGTTAAAGGATTCGTCGAAAGATAAAAGTAAATTGATAACAGTCGGGACAATTATAGTTGCTTTTTGCGCTATTGCGGAAATTGTGATGGCTCCAGAAATAATTTTGATTTTAGGAGGGAAAAAATATTTAAAGGCAATATGGGTTATGCCACCATTAGCAATTAGTGTTATTGTTATGTATATATATCAACAATATGTAAATATCTTGTTCTACTATAAAAAGACGAAATTTATTTTGTTTGCGTCAGTATTTGCAGCAGTGTGTAATATAATTTTAAATGCTATTTTTATTCCGATTTTTGGATATGTTGCTGGTGGATATACGTCATTAGTAAGCTATTTAATAGTCATGATTTTATATTTTGTATTAGCAAGAAAAGAATGTATTGATAATGAGATACAAATGAAAAATTATTTTAATACAAAATTGCAAATGACAATACTTATAGGTACGAGTATTGTGGCATTGTCTATGGTTGCTGTATATAAAAATGCAGTTGCTAGATATTTGTTGGCTTTAATGATGTTTGTATTGTTGGTTGCAACAAGGAAAAAATGGATACCAGAACTGAGAAAAGGAAAGAAAGTATGAAGAAGAAAAAACGATTAATTTTTATGTTATTTTTTCTCATAATATTTTTTACAGTAGGATATATAATTTTACCACGCATTAGAGTAAAAATTGAACAAGAGAAATGTGACAAAATATATGCAAATAAAATATTAAAGTTGCCGGACAAAGAAAAAGCTAATGTAGGATTTACGTGTACAGGGCTTTATTGGGATAAAGAAGAAGAGTGTTTTTTTATAGGGAATGCAGGTAAATATAAGCCTAATGATAAAACTTTCCAGGCTTCTATCGAAATAGTTGAAAAGGATTTTTCGGCTATTAAAGGAGATATACCTTGTTATTTAAAATTTGAGAATATGAGAGATATACAAGGAGTTACTAAGTCAACAGATGGAACTATCTGGTTATGTTCTTATGGAGAAAACAAAGTTCGCCATATAGACGAAAAAGGAAATGAATTAGGAAATTTTGATATAAAAGAACCATCTGGCATTGCAAATGATAGTAAGAGTAACACGCTTTGGACTTTGACGAATAATTATTTATATAATTGTTCATATGATGGCGTAGTACAAAAATCAATTAAAATACATATAAAAGGACAAGATCAATTGTTTTTAGACGAAAAAAATGATTTGATATATTTTTCAGCAGGTGCAGACTATCATGGAGATAGCTATATTTATACAGTTGACTTAAAAACAAGTAAAGTTAAACCATTATATGTATTGAAAGATTCATATGCAATTGAAGGGATTACGATTGTTGATGATGTATTGTATGTGCTAAATGATGGTTATTATCATGACGCTGAAACGCCAATCAATCAAGTTAATATGTATTTTTTAAATAAGATGCAAACCAAAGAAAATTATCAGTAAATGGGGGAAATATAATGAAAATAGCAGTAGCAGGAACAGGATATGTAGGACTTTCTATTGCCACATTATTATCTCAAAATCATGAGGTAATGGCAGTAGATATTGTTCCGGAAAAGGTAGAGAAGATTAATAAAAGGATTAGCCCGATTCAGGATGAGTATATTGAAAAATATTTAAAGGAAAAAGAGTTAAATCTGACGGCTACATTAGATGCTGAATCTGCATATAAAGATGCGGATTTTGTAGTTATTGCTGCACCTACAAACTATGACAGCAAGAAAAATTTCTTTGATACGTCAGCAGTAGAAGCTGTGATTAAACTGGTTATTGAATATAATCCAGATGCAATTATGGTAATTAAGTCTACAATTCCGGTAGGGTATACTGCAAGCATTAGAGAGAAATTTCACTGTGATAATATTATCTTCAGTCCAGAATTTTTACGAGAGTCAAAAGCATTAT
>OLNG01001739.1_pt1 | contig 9925 bp, 9 predicted proteins | sample 1643091 | NCBI WGS metagenome assembly OLNG01 (sample SAMEA3136661, study PRJEB25190) | human gut metagenome | biome: human gut; feature: human-associated habitat; material: faeces | place: Austria | collected 2013 | reverse complement strand
TCAAATGCGCAGTACATTAAAATAAATAAAAACCGTTACTATTTATTAAATTTTTTATAGGAGATTGTGTAAATGAGTGATTCTAATGTACGACAAAAAATAAATTTCAATTTTGTTTCTAAGGTTTTAGGTCTTACAAAAGATGAAATTGTAGCTTATCCAGAAAATGAATTTTGTGTATATTGGTTCTTAAAAAGTAACCATTTGACTGATCTTATTTTAAGTTCTGATGAAATTCAGAAGTTGGATTCTTGCAATCTTTTTAAATCTGCAGCACTTCTCCATAGTCTTACAAAAATGACTAGTGCTGATTTATTAAGATTAAAATTCAATGATTCTTTTGCCGTTCTGGCATTGAATAGAATTTTGGATATGAATAATTGTGAAACACAGAGTGCTTCATTTACTAATTGGGATGCTGATGTTAATTGGTTTTCAATTCAGTATGGCTGCTTTAGTATTAACTTGCCAAATTATTTATGGTGGTATGCAACTGATGCTGTACAAAAAATTGTTGGGCAAAATGATTTCAGCTTACAGACAACTATTTTGTCTGGTGTACCAATTATAATGCTTAGTTTTTGTGGTTTTGATTTTCCAGAATCATGCAAACAAGTTATCAATTTTAATTTAATCAATACTGTAGATCCACTTTTACAGTGTGTCGATACATTCCTAGGTCTTGGTCTGACTAATGAAAACTTTACATATTTTGATAAGGTAACTTCTTTATACTTCATCATGCAGATGTATGAATTAGACGGTATGTGGAAGCTTGCATTATTATCTACGTTACGTGACAATTTGGTTAGGATTTATTCGCCAGGTGAAACGTTTTTTGAGACAGTTTTCAGATGCTTGCAATTTGATATTTCTAAGTTTTCTGATGGGATTAATTGTCAAGCTATTAATAACAAGCTACTGTGGAATGGCAAGCAGTTCAATTTAATTGATTATGTGAAGAATCCGAGTGGATTCATAAATAATTTGAAGGGAGGCCTTTAAATGCTAAAGAAATGTATAACTTCATTACTAGTGCTTGCAGTTTCAGGATCTTTAGTTTCCTGTGCTGGTGTACAAAAACAGCAGGCGCAAACTGAAGATGCAACTGTTGATCGTGCCAACATTTCATTTAGTATTGACTCTACGGAGGCAGAAGTTAAGTCTACTGATACAGGTAATTTTGCTTTGCATGAACTTGTACCCATTACAAAGGATGGAAAAACCGTAGCTTTTCTGAAGTTAAATCAATCAGAACGATTAGGAATTTCTGACTGGAGTAGTTCACAATCAAATGATAGTGGATTAAAATTTAGTTATACTTTTAATTTTAAAGTCAGATATTTAAATAGACTTGATAATGGTGAAATGCTTACATTTTATGTAAAACCAAAGTTTGTTGATATTTCTACAGGTAAAGATACAGGAATTCCGTGTATTGTTGGTTGGTCTGGATTTCCACAGACGGCAGTTTTTGATAAGAAAATTTCAAGTACCTATATAGAGTATGGGGTACAGCCAATTAAGAAAATGTCAAAAAACACAAGGTTAGTCGCTGATATAACTGATTCAGCTGGTAACACTTATGACAGTGTTACATTTGAACATTCAGTTTTGGCAAAAGCTATTAAAGGTCCATCTTTGAGATCCAAAAATGATCTTGTAACAATTACTGGTGCTAGTGGCGCAAAATATGATATTGGTATTTATGATGTATTTTTAGAGCCTTGTTTTACAGAAATGTATAATTTCACGGATCCAGACCAGGTTCAGGAAGTTCCAAGATCGAATACCTTGATGTTTAATTATTATGTGAAATATTTACGGGCACCAACTAAAAGTATTGAAGTAAGTAATATTGACAATAGTAAGAAGTCTAAACTATTGAGTACAGATTTGACTATTGGAGTTCAAAGTAATGCAGATGATACAGTATATTACGATCGTAGTACCAGATTGACTAGATGGAAATATTCAGATTCTTTGAAGCTTGAATATTTCTGTGTGAATAAAAGGTATAATTTACATCCGAAGACATATGCTTATTACACAGAAACTCGTGAGATTTCAGATTCATTTTATACAAGTACGGACCACATAAGATTTTCTCTGGAGTTTAATTCTGAGGCACTTGCAATGAAGCCAGAACAGTTAATGAAGTTTAATGGTAGATTTATTGTATTTGACAGGACTCCCAAGAAGAGATCTTTGGTTTCAAAGAAGACTCATAAGAGTCCATATGCAGCTTATACTTCTGATAAGAATTTTGAATAGGTGTTGATAATGAGAAAAAGGATAATTTGTATAATCTTGGTTTTATGCCTTGTGATCCCTCTTGCACTTGTTTCTTTAGTTGGATGCGGAGCTAAAAAAATAAATGCTGAAAATGCTGTTAAGCAGATAGAGACATTTGCTACTTCAGAAAATTCAACAACTGAGCAAATGCTTGGTTCATTGAAAAATGGTCCTTCTTACGATGCATGTCTTCAGTATTTAAAAACTATAAAACTATCTGATTTTTCAAGTTCATCAGATGAAAATAAACAGTTAGTTGCTACATGCATTGTCAGTATTCCAACTGTAGATTCAATAAAAGTAGCTTTAAATACTTCTAAACATTTTAAAGAAGAGTATAAAGCTGTTTCTAAAGACAAGAGAAAGGAGTGCATTTATGGATACTTGACAAATATTTTGCTAAGTTCCGATTCATTAAAATTTACAGAGACTAAGCTAAAATGTTCCGGTGTTGATGAAAAAACAGTCATACAGAGTCTGGAACAGCAGTTTGACAGCTCATGCCAGGCTGCATTATCAACATTTGCTTTAACGGAATTTTATACAGATGAAGCAAATGCTGGCGAAATTACAAAAACAAAATTTGTTGAAGCATCAGATTTTTCTGACTTTGTTGTTAAAATAAACAAAAACAGAATTTTAATTAGCAATGTGAAAATAAGTGAAAACGATGATGCTTTGAAACAACTAAAACAGCTTAGTCAGAATAATGCTCTGATTAAGATCAGGTCTACAGATAGCATTTACTTTATTCAATATGATGTGACTAACCTGTCACCTACAACTATTACACTTGAGAATTATTTTACTCTTGGTAATCAGAATAAGTGTATGTTTACAAATTCAGGATTTCATATTGAAGGCTTATCAGCTTCTGTTAAGCTAAAACAGGGTGTAACAAGTTCTTTTTGTTGCGCTTTAGTTGGTGATGCTTCTAGCCAATTGTATTATTATAACAAAGATTTGAAAGGAGCACGTCACTGGAATTCATTAACAGTGACTAAATAATTTATTGTCTGAGAGTGTAAAAGCTCTCAGGCTTTTTTTAATTGGAGGCATATTATGAATACTTTGGTTTACGTTGATGCAGAAAATGTTTCTTTTGCAGATTTTAAGGATTATCTTGATTTAAATCTTGCAGGTAAAATGTTGCATGGTAAAGTTTATGGAAATAACGAGATTTTAGGAGATTCTGTTTCGGATTATCTTAAACTTGGATTTGATTACATCGACACTTCTAAGTTGTCATCATCTTCGAAGAATGTTGCAGATATGAAAATCTTAACTGATTGTGCATTTGACGTTTTGCAGACGTATAATGGAACAAATGTTGATGTTGCGCTGATAACAAAGGATTGTGATTTTCTTCCATTGGTTTATCGATTAAATAGTATGAAGATCCCTGTTACAGTGCCAATGATTGGTAAAGATGAAGTTATGACTGTCCCGCAGTCAACAGTCACAAAAGCTTTAGAGGCTGCTAATTACAAACCAATGGAATCCGATGCTTGGATGGTTCAGCAGACGGATTATGCTTATAATTTATTGAATGGGTCTATTGATTATAATATGATTGATAGATATTTTAATCGCAAGCGAGTACGTTTTATTCATGCAATTGCAGAAGATAATCCGGAATTGGCCATGAAGCTTGATAGTATTTCAAAGGCTAATTTTAGCGCTAGATCTATTTTTAAGGAATTGCGCAAAAATCGTTGTAGTAATGATTGCATACTTTTGTACCTCAGCATTTATACGAATAAGTATTTTGGTAAAGCTTTTAAGCCTAGTGAGCTTAAAAAGTTTTTTCTGAAGCTTTCATAGTTTAAAGTTTTAGTGATGTTTATTAAATTTGAAGGAGGGATAATTATGCCAGATAATCCAAAACAATTATCACTTTTTTCAGAGGAGTCGGAAACGGCTCCTCTTTCTGTATCTGGGGGTGACACCAAAGTTATTGATGATTCTCAGAATTTGAGTGATGTAACTCCAAAAATAGCAATGAGATACGTTCCAACAGCTATGTCATTTGATTCACCGACAGAGCGCACTGAGGAAGTTCAATTTGGCACAAAGTCGCAAAAGGAAACAGTATCTTCAGATTCAGCGCATGAGACGTGTACAGAAACACCAAAGAAAATCTTTAAACCTACAGAGGTTACTGCAAAATCTGCTATGGTTATCAATGCGATGAAAGCAATTAAAGATCAAAATTTAGTTGTACCTAGTGTTGATAGAATTGTATTGAATAAAGACTCAAGTATTAATAAAGAGGCTACAGCTGAAGCAAAACTTGATTCATTATCAAGCATAACGGCTGGCTTGAATAAAGTATTTGATGATTTAAGTCGTATTGCAAGCATTGATAAAGGTCTTGAAGATAATATTGATTCAGAGATCAATAATAAAGTAAGACAACCTGTTTATCTACATTTTATGGTAGGTGATATTGTCATCAGTGAGTTTTCAGGGTTTACTGGTGACAAATTAACATTACCTACTGTAGCACAGATCGGTGAGAGAATGGGGCCATCATGGAACACTGCACAATTTATTGGTTGGGATTCAGATGGTATTGCTCATGCAAATGGTGATATTCATGCTATCTTAAAGAAGGTCTATCCTGTTAAGTTTTTATTTGATGGTAACCTACTGGAAATAATTGATATTCCAGATGGAACAAAGACAATAAAAGCAGTCGAAAACAACATAGATCGTCTAAATTTAGTAACGCCATTATTAGTAAATTATTCGATCTTTTGTGCAACTAAAATAATAACTGGTGATTCCGTTATTAATATTCAACCAATAACAGATAAGGCCAAACGAACGGCTATAAAATCTGTAATTGTTGTGTTTGCAGTTCGTCCATCAACACTTAGCTTAGATATTTCTACTATGAGCAAGGAAGAACAGCAACGCGCAATGATTATTCAAAAAGTTACAGTTCCTTTTGGTGCAAGTGTTGATCCACCATCTGAAGAATTACTGGCAGAGCATGGACTTCAGCTTCCTTTTGATGAGTATTATCATTGGTCTTCTGACCTGACTTGTATAACAAATAATGTAGTAATAAAAGCAGAACCGTTATCTGCGACAATGAAATCAACAAATCTTATTAATGATTTGAAAGAAATGTCGGCAGATGAATGGTTGGATACTGGAAAAGAAATGGCAACACATGCTTTGAATGCAATAAAGTATCCTGCATTAATTTACATGGAACATAAACTAATAAAACAATTTGAATCAGGTAAGTTGTTAAAAACACGTGATTTTGTATTTTTAAGGTATCATGGTGACCTTATGTTTTATAAGTACACTGGTGTTAAATCAGTTATCGAAATTCCAGCTGTTGTTAATGGGATGTATGTAAAGCACATTCATCCACATGCTTTTACGCAAGGTCCTTTTAACCCTTTGCATTTGTTTAATAAACACAAATTGTTTTCAACTGAACATTTTAGTTCGTCTGCTGGCAATATGACTCAGCTGATTTTACCGAAAACTATAAAATATCTTCCAGCAAACTTTTTATATCATGTCAATGCTATAGAGCTTCTTGTTGTACCAGAATCAGTGTCTGAAGTGTCACCAAATGCTTTTGCTGGCTCATCATTATCAGAGATTTATTTTAACGGGGTTTGTCCAAGGGGATTTTGCCGAAATGGACTAAATGCAGATATTTTTGTACGTCGTAAAGCTTATAAAAGCTTCTTTGGTTAATGGGAGGTAAGATTATGCAAAAGAAAGTTTCTTGGAAAGGAGTAATTATGACTGGCATTGCTTATGCAATTACATATGCTATTAATGCAATTGGTAATGCGATTCAATCACTTTTCAGTCATATTCCTGTAGTTGGATCCGCATTAGGGTCTGTTTTTAGTGGCATTTTTCATCTTATCGGATTGCTACGATATCCTTTAGGGTTCGTGCTTGCCGTGCTACTAATTATTAATCTTATTAAAATTGTTTCAGCATTGATCAAAAAGAAGAAAATGCAAAAGCAGCAAATTGCGATGGAGGATGCCGCACTTAACCAACAAATTCCTAATCAGGCTACACCTGCAAGTCAGCCAAGTGTTGCAACACATGGAATAAATCCAACTAGAATGGATTTTTAATTTGTAACATTATTTATAGTTACTAATTCCTTGCTTTTATACATGAAATGAAAGCAATTTTCATAAATTTTTGGTGGATGTGCAAATTTTGAGAAATGAGCAAAATAAAATAAATTTACCTGTAATGAGAATATTATTTATTATACAACTTTGTGCAATAAGCTTATGCACTGGATGCTCATCTGTTAATTCAAATACAGAATCTGTATCAATAATGACTGAAGATACAGAAGATTGCATTTCTCTTGATAAAATACAGCCTCCAGAATTTATGAAGAAGTTTGCCATATTGTATTGCAACAATATGGCCACTGATTTGTATTGGGGTTATGCAGAGAATGAAATTACTGATGGGTATTTTTGGACAACTTCTAGTTATCCTGGGTTTAAATATACAGTTATTATTCAGTTTGACTATTTTAAAGAAACTAATAGTTTATCTTTAAAGACAAAATATGGACAGTATGTTTATACTCTAGATTCAGTTTATCCTGCTTTTATTGAAGATAATGAACTAGTTAATAAAAATACGGGAGATAAAGTCAATTTATTAGATCCTAAAACTGAACGCTTAGCTATTTACAATTCTGTTACTAAGAAGGTTTTCCAATACACATTAAAGAAAGGAACTACAATCAACATTGAATAATTTAAGAATAGTAAACATAATACCAGATTCTATTGTTTCACTTATTGGCGATCGAGATCATCATTTGTATCAGGTATTATCTGTGATTCACTCAACTTATGATAATTACGTTCTTTTGAGCTTAGAAGATCAGTGTATACGCTTTTGTTCTTTTGATGATATAAGACTAGAACAAGCTGTTTGTACCAATTTTGTTTGTGATGCCAATGGGAATGAGGTGCAGATTGAGAAAACAGCCGGGTGATGACAATCTTATTAGTTCATACGTCTTTATTGTGGCAATGTCAGTTATTATCTGTGTAACATGCGTTACACATCATAATCCAATAATCCCTGTTATTGTTAGCGGTAAATCAATGGAGTCCTCATTGCATAATAATGACAGAGGTTTTGTATTTCGGTTTGGAAAAATAAACCGTTATGACATAATTACTTTTGATGCTATTATTGATGGAAAACCAGATATCCTTATTAAACGTGTGATCGGTCTTCCTGGAGATAGTGTCAAATGTATTGGTAAAACTGTATATGTGAATGGCGATCCTATTGTTGAATTTGCTAAAGATCCAAATTATAATACTGATTTTGAAGAAGTGCATGTTCCGGATAATTGTTATTTTGTTCTTGGAGATAACAGGGAAGTCAGCTTAGATAGCAGATATGATGAGGTTGGTTTTGTAGAAAGCGATACAATACGAGGTATTTTCCATTTAGCTAAATAACTGCTGTATTTGTAACAAATAGTTACAGATAAAGGAGGTTATTTAAATGGAAACATACTTGGATCATTATTTAGACTTAGGGTTGATTGCAGATTATTACAGGTATCATGATAAGAAAATTCCTACTGGTTTATCAGAATTTTCTTCAAAAACTTCGATCAGAGTATTACAAGGTAAGACCGCACCTGCATCATTAGCTGGGAAAAGATCCTTAGCACTCGTTTATGCAAAGAATAAGGTACATTCAGATCTCATAGAAAAACTTATGTTCTTGAACGAGAATGACGTGTGCTTTCAAATCTATGCAATTGTATGCGAAGGAATTAGAGATCTTGTAATGCCTATGCTAAGTCAGCCAACTCTTGGAATTGCTCAGATTGCAATTATCGCTAATTTCGCTGCGAACAAACTTTTTAGGTCTTCTGTTCCTTTTCATGAACTAATAACATATTTACAGCAAGTCACTACACAGATAACAGTTAGTGATCCGCAGTTGCTACAAACTGAAGAGTTTAATTATATTTGTTCAATGAATGGTGATACAGAAATATCAAAGTATTGGCATAAGTTTAAGGAATTGCCATTGAAACCAAAATCACGAAGTGTGAAGTATTTCATGGGGTTTGGATTAACATACCGTGAAGTACTAATGCTCGCTAGGAAGCATTTTTCTTCAACTTCTGCTTGTTCTTTGCTGCTTGATGATTTATTTAGTCAGTGCCCAGCTTGGAATACGGAAGAGCTTGCATTAGCGATTCAATTAGCCAGAACAACCAAGGCATCTTGTTGTATTTCAAGGTACCAGAATTATGAAACTCTATACAATTCTATCAGCTTTAGGCCAAAACTCTTCAGGTTATGTAAATTTGACCAATACACAAGAAAAAAGCTTGATCTCCTGATGTTTTCTGAGCGTCTTGCTGTTCTTGATTACACTTTCCGTGAAAATAAGTGTGTCTCTTCTGAAATTCTTCGTTACTATCCGAATGAAGTGCAACAGGTTTTTCATACTTATGAGCCGGAACTGTATGATGCTTGGCTCTCTTGCTGGAAACGATTAAATGGGTGCTATCATCCAAGGTATCTTGAATCATTTCTTGAAAATGAACTTTCTCTTGAAAATTCTTTGGAACCTTTTTTACCATATTTAAATGAAGATACAGCTGAGTATTTTGCAGAAGAATCATCAAACGCTAGCATAAGAAAGAGTCTGATTTCTTTTTGCAGTGAGCATACATGCTTTGCAATTTTAGAGGAGTATAAAGATTTTTATCCTGTACGTATTCAAAATAAGATAGCAGCTGAAATAAAATTACGTGATAATGAACAGCAGCCTGATAATGCAGAGAGTAAAGTGTTTTTTAAGCTGCAGCCATACGCTAAAAAGTATAATAGAACTTTTGACTATCTGACATATGATCAGCAAGTATTACTGGCAAGCGTTCTGAATAATGATCTAGAATTTGATGATGCGCTAATAAAAGATTGTATGAATGCTCTTAAGGTGAACAGCGTTTATTACAACGAAACTGAAATATTACGTGCTATGCTGATTTATGGCAGTAAATGGTTTTCTCAAATTTACCATTATTACAGAAATTTAAATGGTTATGAACAAAATTTTGATCCAAGCACTGTTTGTCAGGATTCCTTCATTTATTTTAATTATGATAGCACTCTTGAAGATGCTAAATATTTTAGAGGACGTAAGTTTAGAAGGACTCGTCCAATAACGCAGGAATTTAGTGATAATACACTCAATTTCTTTCAATGGTGTCATACGGATGCATTTGATCCAGATGGTCTTGTTGGTGATACTGATGAGGATTTTGCAAAGTTTTTTGCAAAATCTGTATTACATCAGGATATTGATGATTGGGAAATTGAAGATGGATCACCCTTATTAGATTCCTGCGAATTACAAAGGATTGATTGGCATAAGAATCCAAAGTTCTTTTGTAAGTCCAATACACAATTTTTGATTGATACAGATTTGCCTGAAGATTTATGGAATTTGGCAAGTACAAAACTAAAGTATGAAGCATTGAAAAAGAATTTAGATCGCAAAGATTTAGATTGGTACAAAAAACATCAAAATTGGGAAGATATAATTGTCTATGATTTTGAGTGGAGCG
>OLNG01001737.1_pt1 | contig 9932 bp, 8 predicted proteins | sample 1643091 | NCBI WGS metagenome assembly OLNG01 (sample SAMEA3136661, study PRJEB25190) | human gut metagenome | biome: human gut; feature: human-associated habitat; material: faeces | place: Austria | collected 2013 | reverse complement strand
AATACAACCGATACAGGAGCGTTGACGGAAGGCAGTAAACTTGTTACTATGATTCTGATGTTCATAGGAGGAAGCCCGGGATCTACAGCAGGTGGAATTAAGACGACAACCGTAGTGGTTCTTATTGTATTTGTGCGTGCAAATCTGATGGAAGCAGCCGGTTGTAATGTATTTAACAGAAGACTGGATGAAACTGCGATCAGAAAGGCCAGTGTTGTAATGTGTACGAATTTGTTCCTTATACTAACAGGAACGATCTTCATGGAAATTATGCAGCCGTTTTCTTTGTCGGATGTGATGTTTGAAGTCTTTTCTGCAATGGGAACAGTGGGAATGTCTGCGGGAATCACAAGAGATGTATGTATGGCATCAAGAATGGTGCTGGTATTTCTGATGTTTTGCGGAAGAATAGGAAGTCTGACATTTGCACTTTCACTGAAAGGGCACAGACATGGAGCACCGATCCGGAAACCGGTAGAAGAAATTACGATAGGATAGAACAAGGAGTAGAAAATGAAATCAGTATTGATTATAGGAATTGGAAGATTTGGCCATCATCTGTGTATTGATATGGCAAATCGGGGAAATGAGGTAATGATCATCGATAAAGATGAGAAAAAGACAACGGATTTGCTGGAATACGCAACAGCAGTACGGGTAGGGGACTGTACAAATGAAGAAGTATTAAGAAGTCTTGGAGTAGGAAATTTCGATCTTTGCTTTGTGTGCATCGGATCAAATTTCCAGAGCAGTCTGGAGATAACAAGCCTGGTAAAAGAGCTTGGAGCCAAACATGTTGTCAGTAAGGCAAACAGGGATATCCATGCAAAATTCTTATTGAGAAATGGAGCGGATGAAGTCTTTTATCCGGATCGGGATATTGCAGAGCGACTGGCTGTAAAATACAGTGCAAATCATGTTTTTGACTATTTTGAACTCAGTAAGGATTATTCGATTTTTGAAATCCAGCCGAAGGCTGCATGGATCGGGCGGACGATAGAAGAAGCGGATATAAGGGCAAACTATCATATAAATGTATTTGGAATAAAGAAAAATACAGAGGTGGTGGTCCTTCCGAGAGCGGATTATGTGATGCATGAGAAGGATCATCTGCTTGTAGTAGGTCTTACAAAGGATATTGACCGTCTGCTTGCAAGTATAAAATGATGAATGATGGGGGAAAGAAAATGACAAAAAAGAGAGTAAAATATATGGTGCAGTCGATTGCGATCATGGCGGTTGCAACATTTTTGTCTTTTTTTCTCCAGAGTTATGGAATTCGAAAAGAAAATATTCTGATGATCTATATTGTGGGTGTACTGGTCATAACAGTTACAACTACCGGTTATCTGTATGGAATGATGGCTTCTGTATGCAGTGTGCTGCTGTTTAATTATTTTTTTACAGTGCCGGTGCATACATTTGCGATGACGGATCAGAATGATGTGGTACGTCTGGTATTTTTCCTTATCACAGGATTCATTTCCGCAAGTATTATGGTACGATTTCATAATCAGGTGCGTATTGCAGAGGAAACAAGGGCACAGATGGAAAGAGAAAAGCTGAAAAGCAATATGCTGAGAAGTATATCCCATGATTTCAGGACACCTTTGACCGGAATTATGGGAGCTGCAGGACTCTTAAAAGAGGCGGATGAGTTGGATGCCGGAGTCAGAAAGGAACTGGCAGGAGAGATACAGGAGCAGTCTGTATGGCTGATGCGCCTGATGGAAAATATTTTGAATATGACAAAGCTGGAAAGTGAAGAATTTGAGATCCGGAAAAACCAGGAAGTAGTGGATGATCTGATCTATGAAGCCGTATCACATATCATAGGACTCCGGGAAAAGAGGAGGTTTGAAATTAAACTTCCGTCGGAGCTGATTGTTGTAAATGTAGATGGAAAACTGATGGTCCAGGTGCTGGTCAATCTTCTGGATAATGCGATGAAGCATACAGGGGAAAATGGATGGATCTGTATAGAAGCCAGATATGATGCAGGGAAAGTGTGGATCAGTGTAGAAGATGACGGAGACGGGATTCAGGAAGATCTGAAAGAAAATATTTTTGACGAATTTGTTACAAGGTCAGATGAAAAAGGGGACAGACAAAGAGGAATCGGACTGGGATTGGCTATATGTAAAGCGGTAGTAAATGCACATGGTGGAAATATTTGTGCAGAGAACAGAAAAGAAGGCGGAGCAAGGTTCATGTTCTGGTTGGAGGCAAGGCAGGTAAGTACAGATGGCAGATAAGCATAAAATTTTAATTGTGGAAGACGATAAATATATTATTAACTTTATCTCGATGAGTCTTAAGAAAGAAGACTATGATTATGTGATTGCGAAGACATGTGGAGAAGCAAATGCACTGTTCTATGCAAACAGACCAGATATGATCATTCTGGATCTTGGACTTCCGGATGGTGACGGGATTGAGATTATAAAAAATGTAAGAGAAATCTCGAAGATACCGATCATTGTGGTCAGTGCAAGACAGGAAGAGGAAGAAAAAATACAGGCACTGGATCTGGGGGCAGATGATTATGTGACAAAACCGTTTTATATGGGCGAACTGCTTGCCAGAATCCGTGTGGCGCTCAGAAAGAGTAACCAGATCCCGGAAGAGAAGAAAGAAAAAATCTTTAAGTGTGATTATCTGAAAGTGGACTGGGAAAAACATCAGGTATCGATAGATGGGAAAGAAGTTCATCTGACTCCGATGGAATATAAGATTTTGAAACTATTGATCGACAACAGGGGAAAGGTACTGACACATAATTATATTCTCAGCCAGATCTGGGGCAGTGCACAGGGAGTAGAAGCAGCCAACCTGAGGGTATTTATGGCAGCACTGCGAAGGAAGATAGAAAAGGATCCCGGAAATTGCAGATTTATTCTGACAGAAATCGGAGTAGGGTACCGGTTTAGAGAGGCTACGGAATAAAACAATTTGCAGACGATGAAATTAGTTAGAAAAAACGAATGTTATTCTTGAATGACTACCTACAGGACTGATATGATAATGATATAAATTATCAATAAATGGTTTTGACCAAAGGAGACAGATAGAGGAATGACATTAAAAGAATTACAAGTCGGAAAGACAGCTACGATTCTTTCCGTAGGAGGAAATGGTGCACTCAGGCAGCATTTTCTGGATATGGGATTGATCCAGGGAACAGAAGTAACGATTGTAAAGTATGCGCCGATGGGGATCCGGTTGAGATCAGGATCCATGGTTATGAACTTACGATCCGTCTGGAGGATGCCGGACAGATTGAAATTACGCCGGCCCATGAGCCACATTATAAGAAGAAGGAAGGCAGACAACCGTTAGGAGATGCACAGCATCCGGGGTATGGAGAAGCAGGCATTTTTCATGAGAAGAAAACAGAGCATCCGTTACCGGAGAATACGACACTTACGTTTGCATTGGTTGGAAATCAGAATTGTGGAAAAACAACGCTGTTCAACCAGCTGACCGGATCGAATCAGCATGTGGGAAATTTCCCAGGTGTTACGGTTGACAGAAAAGACGGTGTGATCAAGGAACATCCCAATACCCGTATTACCGATCTTCCGGGAATTTATTCTATGTCTCCGTATAGCAGTGAGGAAATTGTTACAAGAGAATTTCTGCTTCAGGATAAACCGAAGGGAATCATCAATATTGTAGATGCAACCAATATTGAACGGAATATGTATCTGACGATGCAGCTTATGAAACTTGAGATTCCAATGGTTGTTGCGCTGAATATGATGGATGAGATGCGTGTGAACGGTGGCTCTGTGCGTGTGAATGAGCTGGAAGCATTTCTCGGAGTACCGGTTGTACCAATCTCGGCAGCAAAGGGAGAAGGAATTGCGGAACTGGTAGAACATGCACTGCATGTCGCAAAATATCAGGAAGCACCGGAGGAAGTGGATTTTTGCTCTGCTGAAGGTCAGGAAAGTGCGGTTCACAGATGTATTCATGCGATCATGCATCTGATTGAAGATCATGCAAAGGAAGCAGGGATCCCGGTCAGATTTGCAGCAAGCAAACTGGCAGAGAATGATGAGCTTGTCCTGGAAAAATTAAAGCTGAGCCAGAATGAAAAGGAACTTCTGGAACATATCAATCTGCAGATGGAAGAAGAATGCAAGGTAGACCGTTCATCGGCAGTAGCGGGAATGCGTTTTAACTATATCCAGCGTGCCTGTGAAGATACGGTCTTAAAGCCACATGAGAGCAGGGAGCGGGTGCGAAGCAGGAAGATTGATCAGGTTCTGACAGGAAAATATACCGGGATTCCGGCATTTATCGCAATTATGGGACTGGTATTCTGGCTCACATTTAATGTGATCGGAGCATTTTTGCAGGATCTTCTGCAACAGGGAATTGACCAGGTGATTGTAGCCTGTAGTCAGGCACTGGATGCGGCAGGAGTCAATGGCGTATTAAAGTCACTGATTGTAGATGGAATCTTTCAGGGGGTTGGAAGCGTGCTGAGTTTCCTGCCGATCATTGTTACACTGTTCTTTTTCCTTTCGATGCTGGAGGACAGTGGATATATGGCAAGGGTTGCGTTTATTATGGATAAACTTTTGCGAAAGATTGGTCTTTCCGGAAGAAGTATTGTACCGATGCTGATCGGATTTGGATGTACAGTACCGGGAGTTATGGCGAGCCGGACACTTTCTTCAGAGCGTGATCGTAAAATGACGATTATGCTGACTCCGTTTATGAGTTGTTCAGCAAAACTTCCGATCTATGCATTTTTTACAGCGGCGTTTTTCCCGGGGAAGGGTGCAATTGTAATGATTGGTCTCTATTTCTTCGGAATCCTGATGGGAATCCTTACTGCACTTGCAATGAAAGGGACGATGTTCAAAGGAGAACCTGTTCCGTTTGTTATGGAGCTTCCGAATTATCGTATGCCGGGAGCGAAAAATGTCGGTCAGCTTCTCTGGGAAAAAGCAAAGGACTTCCTGCAGAGAGCATTTACCGTTATTTTTGGTGCAACGATCGTGATCTGGTTCCTGCAGAGCTTTGATCTGCATCTGAATATGGTGACAGATTCACAGACAAGTATCCTTGCAACGGTAGCAGGTATGATCGCACCTGTATTCATTCCACTTGGATTCGGTGATTGGAGAATATCAACGGCACTGATTTCCGGATTTATGGCAAAAGAGAGTGTTGTCTCCACTCTTTCGATTTTGTTTGGGTCAACAGCAGCACTGACAGCGGTGATAAATACAGCCGGTGCAGCAGCACTTTTGATTTTCTGTCTTTTGTATACACCGTGTGTGGCAGCGATTGCTTCTATTAAAAGAGAACTTGGTGGTAAATGGGCGATCGGTGTTGTGATCTTTCAGTGCGTGATTGCATGGGTTGCTGCATTTATTGTGCATGGAATTGTATGTTTGTTTTAAAACAAAAACTTCTGGAAACAGGAAAACTGCTTCCAGAAGTTTTTTATTGCAGATATTTTTTCAAGGCATCCAGATAAGTTGTCCCTAATCTGCTTAACATCCTTTTTTTATGTGTAATATACCCAATCCGCATATCACTTTCGTCAGCAAGAGGAACGGCAATAATATCTTTTCCATTCAACTTTTTGTCAATTACACCACTGCATACTGTGTAGCCATTTAGCCCGATCAGAAGATTAAATAAGGTGGCACGATCCCGTACACGGATATTTTTTTTGCGTTCAGATACAGAAAAGATTTCTTCTGAAAAATAAAAGGAATTGTGTTCACCCTGTTCAAAGGAAAGATATGGATAATCGTCCAGTTCTTCATTGGTGATTATTTTGTGATTGGCGAGAGGGTGACGTCTGCTGATAAATACATGTGGTTTTGCAACAAACAGCTGATGAAAAATAAGCCCGTTGGATTTTAAAATTTTTTCCAGAACCGTTTCATTAAAATTATTTAAGAAAAGAATTCCAATCTCGCTGCGCATTTTTGCTACATCTTCGATGATTTCGTATGTCTGGGTTTCACGGAGACTGAAATCATATTCATCCTGTCCGTAGGTTTTGATCAGATCGACAAAGGCATTGACAGCGAAAGAATAGTGTTGCGTGGATACACAGAATTTCTTTTTCCCGCCGGAAGTTCCTTTGTATTTATCTTCGAGAATAGCGGCCTGTTCCAGCACCTGCCTGGCGTATCCTAAGAAATCTTCGCCTTCTTTTGAAAGGATGATCCCTTTATTAGTCCGGAGAAAAATGGTAATCTTCATTTCTTTTTCCAGTTCACGGATTGCGTTTGTCAGGCTTGGCTGAGAAATATAAAGACGATTTGCGGCTTCGGTAATTGTTCCTGTTTCAGCAACAGTTACGACGTATTTTAATTGTTGAAGAGTCATATTTTTCACTTTCTATAAAGAATATTGTTTTTGGGTTTGGGATATCAGAAAAGTATCTGGAAAATGTATCTTAGCGGAAAATACTTCTGGTCAGATATCCTGGTAATATTGTAGCATGGAAGCAGGGAGTGTGAAACATTTTTTTGATATTGCTATAGTTTTAAACTATGGCAAACTGCATTTTTTTTGTATTTTTCAGATGCAGAATACTCTGCTATACTTTCAAACATAAAAGACAGACAGTACGAAAGAGAAAAGGAGAGCTATATTATGAGTAAAAATACACCATTTCGTTATGATTATGTAGGAAGTTTTTTAAGACCGGAAACACTGAAAAGAGCAAGAAGAGATTTTGAAGAAGGAAAGATTTCAAAAGAAGAACTGACAAAAGTAGAGGATGCTGCAATTTTAGACCTGGTAGAGAAGCAGAAAAAAGCCGGATATCATGTGATCACAGACGGCGAATTCAGAAGAGCAACCTGGCATCTTGATTTCATGTGGGGATTTAACGGGGTAGGACATGAGCCGACTAAGACCGGACTTCCGTTCCACGGTGAAGCTGCAATGATCGATGATACTTATTTGACTGGAAAAATTTCCGTAGATCAGCATCCATTTGTAGAACATTTTAAATTTGTAAAGGCACTGGAAGATGAAAATACAGTAGCAAAGCAGACGATTCCGGCACCGGCACAGTTCCTGGAACAGTTTATTATGCCGATGTCCCTTCCAAATACCAATCAGTATTATCCGGATGTGGAAGAACTGGCAGAAGATATTGCAAATGGATATAAGAAAGTTATTCGTGACCTGTATGATGCAGGCTGTAGAAATCTCCAGCTTGATGACTGTTCATGGGGAATGTGTGTAGATCCACATGCTACAGCAATTTTTGGAACCGATGAAGCCGGACTTCAGAAAATCATGGAACAGCTTCTTGCTATCAATAACCGTGCAATTGAGGGAGCGCCGGAGGATCTGGTGATCAACACTCATGTATGCCGTGGAAATTTCCATTCTACTTATGCAAGCAGTGGTGCATATGACCGTGTGGCAGAAGCTTTATTCGCCCGTGAAAATGTAAGTGCATATTATCTAGAATTTGACGATGCACGTTCTGGTGGATTTGAGCCGTTGAAGAGTGTAAGTGGTGATAAAAAAGTGGTTCTCGGTCTGATCACAACCAAGTCACCAAAGCTGGAAGATAAAGAAGACGTAATTAAGAGAATCCATGAAGCAGCAAAATATGTCCCGCTCGACAGACTGTATTTGAGTCCACAGTGTGGATTTGCTTCCTGTGAAATCGGAAATAAACTGACAGAAGAAGAACAGTGGAAGAAGCTTGCACTGGTAAAAGAAATTGCGGAAGAAGTCTGGGGCGAAGAAAAATAAGCCAGATATAAAAATTTAATAAATAAGATACATACAGCTCCTTTCAAATCGTGCTACAATAGAAGCAGATTTGAAAGGAGCTGAAAATTTATGAATGAAGTAATCAAAAATATGGAAGAACGCAGAAGTGTCCGTGGATACAAACCGGATATGATCAGAAAAGAGGATCTGGATATGATCATTGAGGCCGGAACTTATGCGGCAACGGGAATGGGAATGCAGTCACCGATCATCGTGGCAGTGACGGATAAAGCAACAAGAGATCAGCTTTCAGCAATGAATGCAAAAATTATGGGAACCGATACAGATCCGTTTTATGGTGCACCGGTAGTTCTTATTGTACTTGCAGATAAGGCAAGACCGACATATCTTTATGATGGAAGTCTTGTGATGGGAAATCTGATGAATGCGGCGCATTCGCTTGGAATCGGAAGCTGCTGGATCCACCGGGCAAAAGAAGAATTTGAATCCGAGGAAGGAAAGGCTCTTCTGAAAAAATGGGGAATCGAAGGAGACTATGAAGGAATCGGTCATTGCGTACTTGGATATGCGGCAGCAGAACTTCCTGCAGCAAAACCAAGAAAAGAAAATTATGTCTATTATGTAGAAGCATAGGAGTGTGACATATGGATTACGAAGGACAGATTTGCCGGGCCCCGATGGAAAGAAGCTCTTTCATGCTTCCGGTTATGGTTGGATGCTCATATAATCAGTGTAAATTCTGTAATTTATTCCGGCATCTGAAGTATCGGGAACTTCCGATGGAACAGATTGAAGCGGAACTAAAGAGAGTGCGGGAACTGCATGGGAAGCCGAAGAAGATCTTTCTGGGGGATGGTAATGCATTTGGTCTGAAGACAGAAAAATTGTATGAGATTCTGGATCTGATCGCATATTACTTCCCGGAATGTGAAGGGATTAATATGGATGCGACTGTTACGAGTATTTTACATAAAAGCCAGGAAGAGCTGGAAATGCTTGCTAGAAAAAAGGTAAAGCATCTGTATCTTGGAATCGAGAGCGGACTGGATGATGTGCTGAAATTTATGAAAAAAGATCATGATCTGGCACAGGCATATCAGGCAATCGACAGGCTTCATGGAGCAGGACTGATCTATGATGCACATATTATGACCGGAGTCGCAGGAAAAGGAAGAGGAATGGAAAATGCAGAAGCACTGGCGCAGTTCCTGAACAGGACCAATCCGGCGCATGTAGTGAATTTTTCCATGTTTCTGCATAAAGAAGTTCCGTTGTATCAAGATATACGGCAAGGTACTTTTGTTCCGGCAGATGAGCTGGAAACAATTCGGGAAGAATATCATCTGATCGAGAGGATCGCACCGGAAAAAGCAGGAGCAAATATTTTATATGATGGTTTTCATGACTTTATCCATGTGAGAGTCAGAGGACATCTTCCGGGTGATAAAGAAAAAATGCTTGCCAAATTAAATGGTATCATTCAGGAATATGAAGGAAAAGAACCGGTTTATTCCTTTGTACAGGGGGAATGCCCGGATCTGGAATACTGTGATGATGGTAAGGCAGTATGGGATATGGACCGGAAGACTTCATAGAATCCGCTGTACTATGAATCAGCAGAAATTGAGCGCGTCAGCAGGCGCGCTCTTGAACTTTGGAACAGAAAATATGTCATAAAAAATCCACTGTATCTGATCTTTCAGCTACAGTGGATTTTAATTTGATCCATCCATTGGATTATCCTCCTTATTCACTTCTTATCTATCTGAAACTATTATCTCAAATAGTTTTTTCTATGTAAATTTCAATAATTATTATGCCATTGGTCTACACCTCTTACTCTCATTGATTTGATATTGTATAAATTATCTTGCCATTGGTCTGTACCTCTTGCTTTCATCAGATTTATTCTGGTTTTAAATTATGTTCCTTTTGGTCCATACCTCTTACTTTCATTAGATTTGTTCTGGTTTTAAATTAAGTTTCCGGTGGTCTGTACCTCTTACTTTCATTAGATTTTGTTCTGGTTTTAAATTATGTTCCTTTTGGTCCGTACCTCTTACTTTCATTAGATTTGTCCGAGTTTTAAATTAAGTGTCCTTTGGTCCATACCTCTTACTTTCTTAGACTTTGGAGTTAAGATTAAGTTTCTGGTGGTCCGTCCTCCTTTGTTTTGTTGATATTATAATATCTCA
>OLNG01001736.1_pt1 | contig 9937 bp, 8 predicted proteins | sample 1643091 | NCBI WGS metagenome assembly OLNG01 (sample SAMEA3136661, study PRJEB25190) | human gut metagenome | biome: human gut; feature: human-associated habitat; material: faeces | place: Austria | collected 2013 | reverse complement strand
CGAACGACGAAAGAGAGGAAAAGAAATGTTACAAACAATTGAAAACGTGAATGCGGCCGTTAACAATTTCGTCTGGGGGGTTCCGGCAATGGTCTGTATCATCGGTGTAGGGCTTGTACTTTCAGCTCGTACAGGATTTATACAGTTCCGAAAATTTGGGTATGCCATTAAGAATTCTATCGGACGTATCTTCACAAAGTCAGAAGCGAAAGAAGGTAGTATCACTCCATTCCAGGCAGTGTGTACGGCGCTTGCGGCAACGGTAGGAACGGGAAATATTGCCGGAGTTGCCGGTGCGATTGCAATCGGAGGAGCAGGAGCAGTGTTCTGGATGTGGGTGTCCGCATTGCTTGGAATGTGTACGAAGTTCTCAGAAGTTACACTTGCGGTTCATTACAGAGAGAAGAATGCAGAGGGAGATTATGTTGGGGGCCCGATGTATTATATCAAGAACGGTCTTGGCAAGAAATGGTACTGGATGGCTTCGGTCTATGCGATCCTTGGAAGTTTGACAGTACTCGGAACAGGAAATGCAACACAGGTAAATACCATTACGACATCCATCGATTCAGCACTTATAAGCTACAATGTGATTGATGACGCACAGATAAGTATGGTGAATCTGGTGATCGGAATTGTGATTGCAGCACTGGTAGCGGTTGTTTTACTTGGTGGAGTAAAACGTATCGGTACCGTAACAGAGAAGCTGGTTCCATTCATGGCAGTATTCTATATCATCCTTGCAATCGGAGTAGTTGTACTGAATGCAGACAAAGTTCCACATGTATTTGAGATGATCTTTGTAGGAGCATTTAACCCGTCCGCATTTACCGGCGGTGTGGTTGGAAGCATGTTTATGACTATGAGACGTGGTGTTTCCAGAGGTATCTTCTCGAATGAGGCCGGAATTGGTACCGGATCGATCGCACATGCATGTGCAGATACAGATGAACCTGTAAAACAGGGAATGTTCGGAATCTTTGAAGTATTTGCTGACACGATCGTGATCTGTACACTGACAGCACTGGTTATCCTTTGTGGAGGCGAAGGAATCCAGTACGGCGTGGCAGCAGGTGCGGAGCTTACCATCTCAGGATTCGTAACAACGTATGGAAGCTGGGTGACGATCTTTACTGCAATTGCAATGTGCTGTTTCGCATTCTCAACGATTCTTGGATGGGGACTTTACGGAGCAAGATGTGTCGAGTTTGTATTTACAACAAAGGTTGTGAAACCATTTATGATCGTGTATGCGTTGGTCGCAATCCTTGGTGCAACAGTGGATCTTGGTATCATCTGGGGAATTGCAGATACCTGTAATGGTCTGATGTCTATCCCTAACTTGATCGCATTATTCCTGTTGTCAGGAACAGTGGCAAAACTGGTAAAAGATTACTTTGCAAAACAAGAGAAAAAGAATTAGAAAGACAAAAAAATAACTTACTAGTGAAAAAAATAACTTTTATTGCATTGATAATTGTGTTGTGTTAGTATGAGTTCAGGAAGAGATGAAGAATATTCTTCAACAAAATGGAATTAAGAAAAATAATCTTCATTCAGAAAAGTAAACGGATTAAAATTTTAGGAGGTTTTTCAAAATGAAAGTAGGATGTGTAAAAGAGATTAAAAACAACGAGTTCCGTGTAGGTATGACACCTGATAACGTTAAGAGTTATGTAAATGCAGGACACGATGTTTATATCGAAAAAGGTGCTGGCGAAGGTTCAGGATTCTTAGATGCCGAATATGAGGCAGCTGGGGCTAAGATGATTGATACAGCAAAAGAAGTGTGGGATACAGTTGAGATGATGATCAAAGTAAAAGAGCCGCTTCCGGAAGAATATCCATTATTCCACGAAGGATTGATCCTTTATACATATCTCCACCTTGCAGCTGATAAGCCGCAGACAGACGCGCTCCTTGGAGCAAAGGTAAAAGGTGTTGCTTATGAGACTCTGATCGAAAGAAACGGAAGCATTCCTCTGCTTGCTCCAATGAGTCAGATCGCAGGACGTCTGAGTATTCAGGAAGGTGCAAAATACCTTGAAAAGAGATTCGGTGGAGAAGGCGTTCTCTTAGCAGGAGTTCCTGGAACACCAAAGGCTAACATCGTAATCCTCGGCGGCGGATCTGTAGGAACAAACGCTTGCAAGATCGCAGTTGGAATGGGAGCTAACGTAACAATCATGGATATCAACCTTCAGAGACTTGCTTATCTGGATGATATCTTCGGAGCACGTATTCAGACACTTGTTTCTAACGATGCAAATATTGAAAAAGCTGTAAAAGAAGCAGACCTCGTAATCGGATGCGTTCTGATTCCAGGAAAATCAGCTCCTAAGATCTTCAAGAAAAAATATCTGAAAGAGATGAAACCAGGCGCTGTATTTGTAGACGTTGCCGTTGACCAGGGCGGATGTGGTGAGACAACAAAGGTTACATACCATGATGATCCAATCTTTATTGAAGACGGTGTTGTTCATTACTGTGTAGGCAATATGCCGGGAGCAGTTCCAAGAACATCTACAATCGCACTTACAAATGCAACATTATCCTATGGATTGCAGATTGCAGGAAAGGGACTGGAGCAGGCTTGCAAAGATAACGAAGTTATCTACTCTGCAATCAATACATATGATGGAAAATTAACATGTAAGAACGTAGCAGACAGCTTTGACTGTTATGAATACACAGATATCAAATCTGTTTGTTAATCAAATCGTTATTATACATTATAATAAGAAGAAACTAAAACTAAATCGTCATGCGTTCGAAAGAAGCTGATTAATTCCTATGAGTGGAAAAATGCCGGTATCTTGGGGGGTACCGGCATTCTGTGAATATATCTGTCCGGTCGGAACACTGGAGGGAGGAATCCCGCTCCTTTCCACACATCCGGAACTGCGCCGTGTGATCGGGACATTATTTTCCGTGAAAATGGTAATCCTGGTGATCACACTGGTGGGATGTTTGAGTATCTGCAGGTTTTTCTGCAAAGTGATGTGTCCGCTGGGAGCAATCTATGGACTTTTGAATAAAGTCAGCCTTTTTCATATGGATGTGAATATGGGAAAATGTATACATTGTGGTAAATGTACGCATGTCTGCCCGATGGATGTGGATCCGGTAAAGACACCGGATTCTGCGGAATGTATCCGTTGTGGAAAATGTGTGAGTGCGTGTCCGAAAAAGGCGTTGAAACTTGGAATGAGATAAAAACATTCGTCAAATTGTACAAAATAGATGAAAAAATCAAAAAATACTTGAAAAAAATACATAAAATCCTATAATGAAGGTAGGTTAAGGAAATGTTAAGAAATGAAAGACATTGGAGGTGTTGGTATGATTAGTTTTATCATTTGCTTGGCGCTACTTATAGGAGGGTATTTTGTCTATGGTAAAGTGGTTGAGAACACTTTTGCACCGGATGACAGAGAGACACCGGCGGTTCGGATCAATGACGGTGTCGATTATGTGGTAATGCCACAGTGGAAATTGTTCCTGGTACAGCTGCTGAATATTGCTGGTCTGGGACCAATCTTCGGAGCTATGCAGGGAGCATTGTGGGGACCGGTTGTATTCCTGTGGATTACATTCGGTACGATTTTTGCAGGTGGTGTACATGACTATTTTTCAGGTATGCTTTCTGAAAGAAATGACGGAGCATCTATTTCCGAAGTGTGCGGAATTTATCTTGGAAATGTAATGAAGAATGTGATGCGTGTATTCAGCGTTGTACTTCTGGTCATGGTTGGTACGGTATTTGCAGTAGGACCGGCGGGGCTGATCGTTACATTGCTTGGCAATAAAGGCGTGACGGGAGCCTTGGCTAACCCGGAAGTATGGCTTTGGATCATCCTTGCATATTACTTTGTTGCAACATTTATTTCAATCGATAAGATCATCGGACGTATCTATCCATTGTTCGGTATCTGTCTGATCGTTATGGCAGTCGGTGTTATCTTTGGTATCTTTATGAATCCGAATTATACGATTCCTGAGATCTGGACGCATTTTACCAATATGCATCCGGCGGGAAAGCCGATCTGGAGCTTCATGTTCATTACCGTAGCATGTGGAGCTATTTCCGGATTCCATTCTACACAGTCACCACTGATGGCACGTTGTATGAAGTCTGAGAAACAGGGACATTTCGTATTCTATGGTGCGATGGTTGCAGAAGGTGTGATCGCACTGATCTGGGCAGCAGCAGGATGTTCTATTTATAAAATCACAGGTGGTCTGAGTACAGGTCTGAATGATATTCTTGCAAATGGTCAGTCATCAGCAATCTATGATGTATGTATTAAGACTATGGGCGGTGTCGGTGTTGCACTTGCAATGATCGGAGTTATCGTATGCCCGATCACTTCCGGAGATACTGCATTCCGTAGTGCCCGTCTGGTACTGGCAGACTGGTTCAAAGTTGATCAGAATAAGATGCAGAAACGTCTGATGTTATGTGTTCCGCTTCTGGCAGTCGGAGCATTTGTCGGACATCTGGATTATGCAATCGTATGGAGATACTTCAGCTGGACAAACCAGACACTTGCTATGATCGTTCTGTGGACAGCAAGTATGTATCTGTTCCGCGAGAAGAAGAATTACTGGATCACAGCGGTACCGGCAACATTCATGAGTGCAGTTTCCATGACATATTTCTTCTGTGCAGAAGAGTGTCTGGGACTTTCTACGAAGGTTGCTTATCCGGTAGGAATTATTCTGGCAGCAGCATTCCTTGGAATCTTTATCCATGCTACAAAGAAACCAATGAAAGCATAGTTGTAAGAAAGCGTAATTTGAATCGCCATGCGTTCGAAAGAAGCTGCCAGTGGCAGGTTCTGTAGATACATAAAAAGGCAGAATGAATTGACAGAAATGAGATGATGAAAAGATGAAACCACGAAGACTGGGTAATGTATCGATTCCGGATGAAGAATTGATAAAAGACAGAAAAGAATGTAAGAAGATCGGACCTTGTGGCATTGGAAAAAAGGCGGTGTATCTTAGCAGTTTCTATATTGACAGAAGGTATTACATACCGATCAGTTCTGTAAAAAGGATCTTCAAAAGAATCGCCATGAGTAAGGGTGGATTTACAGGAAAAGGAGTATTCGGTACATTATCCTATCTTGTGGTCGTATATGAGGACGGAAAAGAAAAGCAATGCAATTTCAAACATGAAGAAGATGTGGACAGATTTCTTGCGTACATAGAAGAAGAATATCCGGATATTCCGGTACACAGTCTTGAGGCTGAGAGAAAGCTGGCAGAGAAGGAAAGATGGCTGGCAGAAAAGCAAAGAGAAAGAAATGTATCGGAAGAAACAAAAAGATGTCTCGTGAAGCTGGAGCAGGCAGAACAGTATCTGAAAAAGCAATCGGATATCTATATGGACTTGAGTCAGTCGGCGAAGAAAAAGCGTACTTATGACAGAAGTAACCCGGCGTATAAATGGGTAGCTCTTGCAATCGTACTGATGGGCGGTGCGGCATTCGTCTATGGTATCTATGCATTGACGACCCATGCAGGATTTGGAATGTATTTCCTTTTGTTTGGTCTGGCTGCAATCTTCTTATTTGCCGGAGCGAATGTACTTCCGACTTCGAAGAATAATAAGAATTATATTGAGAAGCGGCTGACGGAATCGATCAGTCAGATGGAAGAGTATATCAGAGTGTATCCGGATTTTCCGGTACCGGCTCACTATGCACATCCGATTGTGCTAAAGAGAATGCAGGAAATTATGAAAGAAGGGCGTGCGAGAAATATTCCGGAAGCATTGCAGGTTTTGAAAAAAGATCTGAAAGCGTTGAATTCCAGCGTAGTCGTCGAGAAAGAAGAGTATGACGAAGTGGTAGCGATCAAACCGATGTTTCTGGTGATGGATTATAAATAATTTGGCAGATAGAAAATGCGGTCGGCATATATTCTGAGATTATGAGTAAGAATATATTGCCGGCCGTATTTTTGAAATATCAAAGTATACAAGAGAAGATACCAGCGGGAGGTTCTTTGTAGCGCTATGTGTTTGAAAGAAGCCACCGGTGGCGGGTACTTAGATTTTAAGCTTCAATATATATGCTAAAACCAGGAATAGTATTGCGATACATTTCACACCAATAGACACTCCGACATACCCCGGCAGCAAATATCCTTTTTGCTTTTTGCCTAATATTAAAGAAATGATATCGATTATAAAAAAGACGATTAGAACAATTGCAGCACCGAAGATCAGTAGCATAGCATCACCATTATTATGTGTCAGTGCAGTTACGACTCCAACATTTGTAATTGACATCCAGCTGTAGATTATGTATATCATGCATATTAAGTTAAAAATAATATCAAAGACAACTTTTGCGTTTCTTGTTCTGTTCTTCATTTTAATGTCCCCTTTCTTTAAGAGAATTTGGTAATAGCCGGCATTCTTATCAATTTTTTGTTTCTTCTCTTTTGTTGTCTATAATATAAACCATCAAGTAACTTGAAGGTCAATAGTTTTAGAAAAAATAATTTGTAACTGCTTCTGTATTGTGGAAAAATCAGAATATTGGTATAATGAGAACATACATTCGAAGTAGAAAAACTTTGTGAATGAATTTGTGAGTAAAGGAAGGAGGAGAACAGGCATGGCAGACAAAGGACGGAGAAGCTATATCGCAATCGACCTGAAATCATTTTACGCATCGGTAGAATGCAAAGAAAGAGAACTGGATCCGATGACGACCAATCTGGTAGTAGCGGACAAAAGCCGTACGGAAAAGACTATCTGTCTGGCAGTGTCTCCTTCCTTGAAATCCTACGGGATACCGGGCCGTGCCAGACTCTTCGAGGTCATGCAGAAGGTAAAAGAAGTGAATAAAAGACGGATCTGCATGGCACCCGGAAAGAAGTTTGCAGGAACTTCCGTAGATAATGAAGAAATAAAACTACATCCGGAATTGGAACTGGATTATATTACGGCGGTTCCGAGAATGGCATTATATATGAAATGCAGTACGGAGATCTACAACATTTATCTGAAATACGTTGCACCGGAGGATATCCATGTCTATTCCATTGACGAGGTATTCATGGATGTGACCGATTACCTGAATACTTACCGGATGACGGCAAGAGAGCTGGCTGGAAAGATTATTCGGGAGATCCAGCAGGAGACGTCGATTGCGGCAACGGCCGGAATCGGAACGAATCTGTACCTGTGTAAAGTTGCCATGGATATTGTGGCGAAGCATATCGAGCCGGATCAGAATGGGGTGAGGATCGCAGAACTTACAGAAATTTCTTATAGGAAGCTTTTGTGGGCGCACCAGCCGATCACGGATTTCTGGCGTGTGGGCCCGGGGTATGCGAAGAAGCTTGCGGAAGTCGGATTATTTACCATGGGAGATGTGGCAAGATGTTCTCTTGGTAAGCCGGGGGAATATTATAATGAAGATTTGCTGTACCGGCTATTTGGGGTGAATGCAGAACTTCTGATTGACCATGCATGGGGATGGGAGCCATGCACGATCGCAGATGTGAAGGCGTATAAGCCCGAAAATAACAGTATGGGTGCGGGACAGGTACTGCATTGTCCATATAATTTCGAGCAGACGAAGATCGTGGTAAAGGAAATGATCGACCAGCTGGCATTGGATCTGGTAGATAAACGTCTCGTAACGGATCAGATCGTTCTGACGATCGGATACGACATCAAGAATCTGGAACAAGGAACGAAGAAAAATGTAGGGGAGATCACGACAGACTGGTACGGCAGGAAGCTGCCGAAACATGCACACGGAACCGCTAATCTGAAGCTGCATACTTCTTCATCGAGGCTGATGACACAGGCAGGTGTAAAGCTGTATCATGAAATTGTGAATCCGGATCTTCTGATCCGCCGGATTACGATGGCAGCGAATCATGTGATCAGTGAGAAAGAGGTCCAGGAAGGACAGCAGTATGAACAGATGAATCTTTTTACAGATTTTGGAATTGCAAAGAAGGAAAAGGAAGAGAAGAATGAGAAGCTGGAACGGGAAAAGAAGATGCAGAAGGCGATGCTGGATATCAAGAAAAAATATGGAAAGAATGCAATCTTAAAAGGAATGAATCTGCAGGAGGATGGAACTGCGATGGAACGGAACCGGCAGATCGGAGGACATAAAGCGTGAGGAATGAAAATGTTTCGAAAGAAAATGTTACACAGGTTTCGGGGAAATTACAGAAATCGGTGATCGAAGTGCAGCAAAAGTATGGAGATATTCTGAACCTTCCGCATCATGTATCGGAGACACATCCGCCGATGCCGATAGCAGACCGAGCGGCTCAGTTTGCACCATTTGCGGCACTGACCGGCTATAAAGAAGCAATAGAAGAGACAGAGCGGCTGGCAGAGAAAAAAATCGAGCGGGAATACGAGTAAAGGCAAAAAATGGAAGAAAAATATGGTGAATCTCTTGACCTTCAAGCGGCTTGAAGGAATATAATCATCTTAACAAAGAGGGAGAAGGATGTAGATATTCGGAATGAGGGAAGGTGACAGTATGGAAAAAAGTGAAGAAAGAAACAAAATCATTTCTAAACTTCAGACAGTAATAAAAGAACAGATTGAATTAAAAGAAATCGAAATACCGGGAACCATTACATTTCAGGTTATGTCTGTGGATGGTGGGAATGTATCGGTGGGAGCCGGTGAAGTGCTTCTGCTTCGTTACAGTGCGACTCATCTGGAATACAGTCATGAGTTGGAAGACGAGAACCAGAAGTTTCATATGGCAGTTCATATCATTTATTGTAAAGAGCAGAAAGGTTTGTTTGGAAAAGTAAAGTACAAGACGATAAAACACCGCAAAGAAATCATTACAGAAGCAGACTGGAAAAATGGAAAGAAGGTGTCACTTTATGAAGATTAAAGATGTAGAAAAACAGGTTGGCATTTCCAAGGCGAATATAAGATTCTACGAAGAAGAAGGACTGATCCATCCGGCACGTAATCAGGAAAATAATTACCGGGAGTATTCAGAAGCAGATGTAGAACAGCTTCAGGAAATTAAAAAGTTGCGTCTGATCGGTATTCCGGTACAGGAGATCAAAGATATCTATGAAAATAGATTGACTTTACAGGAAGCATTATCTCACAGATTAGATGAGATCGAAAAAGAAGAACGAACATTAAAAGAGACAAAATTGACCTGTCAGAAGGCATTGAAAAGTAAGCTTGATATTACATCGATCGATCAGCTTGAGATTGAGGAAGAAAAAGAAGAGTGGCAGGTACGTCTGGCAATTCTTTTGAAAGAGGATATTGTACAGAAGAAATTAAGCAGGGATGAGATGAACAATGAGATTGCATGCTTTTTTATTGCAGGAACGATCTTAAGTGTGATATCTATATGGCTGCTTCCGAAGGATTATATCGGAACACATCTTTATGTCGGGCTGATTTCACTTGCAGCTGTGGTAGGTCTGCTGATCATAGGAACATGTTCGGCGAATATGAAAGTGCATCTGACATTGTTGCTTCTGGGGGCAGTTGTACAGCCTGTCGGATTTTTTACAATCGGAACATTGATGGGAAGCGGATATATTGTGTGTCGTGATACAGCGGTATTGAAGCAGTATGTAATCTACCTGTATGGCGGGGCATTTATTCTTGCAATTATATTGTGGATGGGCTCAAAGCTGAACCGCTATATTCTGAACAAACTCTGGATCAGTATGCTTGCAAGCCTGATCATGGCAGGAGTGATAGCACAGATGCTGAATCAGAAGTATGGACACTTGATGGCAACAGGCGAACTTATCGTGGGATTTTTGTGTGCTGTTATTTATCTTGCTGCTGTATCCGGAACATGGACACTGGCGAATGCAGACTGGGGAAAATATAACCGGTATCATGCAGTGTATACGTCGAACAAGATGATCAATGTATTCGCAACGATATTCAATG
>OLNG01001735.1_pt1 | contig 9949 bp, 8 predicted proteins | sample 1643091 | NCBI WGS metagenome assembly OLNG01 (sample SAMEA3136661, study PRJEB25190) | human gut metagenome | biome: human gut; feature: human-associated habitat; material: faeces | place: Austria | collected 2013 | reverse complement strand
TGCAGTAAATGTTTCTATTCCTGCATCATTTATTCCAACAATGGTGGAATTTTGATTAGACACAAATCGCCACTTTTTCATATGTATCTCCTTCTGATTTCCTTTGTACTTATTTGTAGTCATCTAAACTTTTAGAAATAAATCTACTTCTTTCTGTATATATCATAGTATCTTAAAAAATTTCTGTAATGAATCCCTTAATGTCCTTTATTTTATTATGCTTTTTCAAAACGCTTGCCAAAATACCAAAATAATCTATTTTCAATTCTTCCATGATTTGGTTCTCTATTGAATTTTTCACTTGAATATTTCCAGCACTATTAGATGATATATTACTGATAATTTTATACATTTGTTGAATTTCTAAATATTCTCCTTTTAACCTTTCTTTTAAGTCTATACCTTCTTTAATATACAACGAAATATTTATATTCGATTTTATCCCATTAATCACTCTAATTATTTCTTGTAAGTCTTTTTCAGCCTTAATCTCATCCCATTTTTTTTCTTTAACTATTTTAAGAGCTATATTCTCTAAATTTTTATCAAAATATATCATCTTGTCTCCCCCTTTCAAGCTTCAATATGCACACCATATTTGTTTATTTCCTACATCTTATCTATTAAAGTAATATTATATCATTTAACCATTCGTATCACAATTACAGTTTTAGCTCTGGTACGTTAAGGTCGGTCATTATTAATATCTAGCATCTAATCATTAATAAAATGCCTGTTTATTTCTTTGCTCAATATTCTACTGCAAATCTCTATACAAAAATCCGCACATCCAACATATTTATCAAAAGAAAAAGCACCTACCCTTTTCTGATAGATGCTTCATAAACATATTTCACAATTTATTATATTTCTCTTTCTTCCCTTTCGCCTTGCTCACGGGATATTTCTCATTATTAACCTTAATCTTTTCCTGCACAATTTCATCAATATCCAGCCCGCAGGCATCTGCCATGAGTACGCAATAATTCAGCACATCTGCGAGTTCTTCTTTGATTTTTTCCTGTTTTCCCTCATTGGAAACATCTGTACCGCTCCACTGGAATACTTCAAGAAGTTCTGCTGCCTCCAGGGAAATGGAGATTGCTAGGTCTTTAGGATTGTGGAATTGTTTCCAGTCACGGTCATCTCGGAATTTCAAAATCTGTTTTATTGTTTCTTCTGTCATTTTTCTTACTCCTGTTCCGCTGCTTTTTTTAATGCTTCTCTTAACTGGTCATCGCATGCATATATGTACAAGCCATTTACTCCACGTGTCATAAGGACACGAATCTCATGCTTCAGTAATTCTTTTGCAAAGTTCTGCTTTGTACCATCTTCCATGGTTCTGTTCTTGGTTACTTTTCCATTACTGGTTTCACTTGGATCATAAACAATTTTGCCATTTCGATATTTTACAGATTTTCCAAGAATCACTCCTGCATAGTTGAGATCAAATCCCTGAATTGTATAAGTTGAACCAACTTCGGCAATTGTGTGTGCCTGCTCTGCCCATGCCTGTTCTTTTATCTTCTTTTTCTCATCTTTATCAAGATTTTGTTCCAGCTCATAGTTCCATGGCTTATGCCATCTCTGATTTTCAATCCACACATCTACTTCCCAGTATTTTTTTGATGTATCCTCCGGCTTTTTGCCTTTCTTATAATCCCAGTCATAATTGGCAATAACACGCGACAATCGACTCTTCTCGCTGCTTGCTTTCTTTTTTATTTCCAGGTCTAACGCTTCCGGCGAATCGAATATTTTTATTTCATAATCATGATGTGGGATTTTGTTTATAATCTGTTTCTTCGTAAAGGCATCAATCCATGCAAGTGTCTCATTATCCGCCTGCATGCGTAGCTGCTTTGTCAGCGTAATATAATTCTGCTGCTCGATTGCTTTATTACGGTATCTGTCAATCATCTGTTTTTCCCAGTACTGGTCCATTCTGAGTATCTGATTCTCATCAAATACAATGACAACTACTTTTGCTCTTTTTATGATATCATCCAACTGATTTTTTCCGCTGTATCCCTGATTTCCCTGGGTAAAAAGCAAATGTGCCTCATCAATAAAAACGACATCTACAGAATCCAGATCCTTATGCCTGTTCAAAAAAGTGGAAGCCTTACTTACTACTTCACCATATTTTTCTGTAATCCCCAGCTTCTTTGCAATGTCAGAATACACTTTTACCTGTTCATCATGATTGACTACCATGCAGCATTTGAATTCTGCATTGTCTTTTTCTTCTTCCTGACAGTACAATTCATAAAAAATGTTGCTGTTCAGAACCGTTTTTCCAGTTCCTGCTTCACCATCTATAAATATGATCTGCTTTTCATGCTTTTGTCTGGCAAGATCAATGCATTCCAAAATCTGGATTTTGGCATTCTCCTGCTCATCCGTTAATTTGTGCAACGGAGATGCTTTATAAATCGCAGAATCTTTCACGATATTTTCATCCGGAAAAAGTTCTTCATCTGACTCATGTAATTCCGTCCATATTTTTCGAAATATTTCTTCAAATTCTGCAGATGGATAATAATGTTTCTGAGGATTTCCTCTTCCATTGTGAACCTGGTGCACTTTATCCACACTCATAAGATAATGCATAAGACGATTTTCGACATCCAATGTCAGGGACTTATTGAAATGCTCATGGCCGATGATATATAGTGAAGCATCTGTTTTCATCATTCTATATTGCCATGTCTCATGCTTGATTCTACTTTGATAATGCTGTCTCGTACGCGCAAAGATATTGTTGGATTCACCGACATATACATCATACTTATTCGTTTCCGGCCAGTTGTGGATGTATACCGTCGGAAAGTTCATGATAATGTCTTTGGTATCTTCTGCTTCATTTTTTTTGATTTCTTTCTCAAATTCAGCCAGTGCAGTTTCATTGTCTTTTATTTTTCTAATAATTGGTTTTGTGATGTTCATGCTCATTATCGTTTTTTATAACCCATCTTCCCTTACGGTTGTTACCTTCTCGTACTATAATAAGATTCTTTAGATTTGGTTTCAAAAGTTTCTCTGGGTTAATTATATCATTTAACCACTCACACCTCAATTACCGTTTTGTTGTTTATATTGTCAAAAAAAGGCACCGACCTCCGTCAGTGCCTTTCTCATCTTTATGCTCTTTCCATTGCTTCTTTGTAATCTTTTGTATCTGTGAAGATCTCGTTCTTCCACGGGTTCTTTTTCTGTACTTTTGCGCGTTTCAGGATGTATGCGAAGACGAATACATTCACTGCAAATGACAGTACGGAAATAATTCCCTGTGCGGTCGGTTCTGCGATAGTCGGCATACTGCTTCCCATTGCTGCTGCGATGCCGCCCTGTCCGTATACGGAAGTGACTGTTGTGAAACGGCTCGCATCCTGGAACAGCGGGAATACCTGTGCGAACATGCACCAGAGAGCCAGTGTGTTTGCGCGGTTCTGGATCCAACCGCCTTTATTCCAGAGAGCTGCAGCAAAGGTAGGTGCAAGCAGAAGTGCCAGTCCGCAGTACCAGGAATGTGTCGGCAGGTTCAGATATGTATACTGGAAATTCCAGATGTCATATGCAAGGACATATACCCAGATCATGTCCGGCCAAAGCATATCTTTTTTGTCTTTTGAGGAGTAGATTCCCCACCAGCCTGTCATACAGAAAATGTTTAAAATACCTGCCAGTCCGTTTAATACGTTCCACCATCCTCCATAAAGCCATACACCTTCGGAGGAAAGCCACCAGCCACCTGCAAGCGAACCGGCACGGACTGCTGATTCAAAGTCTGATGCTACTGCGATCAGGATATTGATTGCAACAATGATAAACGGAAAAGCTTTAAATCCATGAGATTTTCCAAGTTTTCCCCAGTGGTACTTCAGTATCATAAATCCGATACATCCTGCTGTTGCTGCATACAGCTTTGCATAATGGAACCAGCTGTTCATGTGCACATATGTATCATTATTCAGTGCCCAGTCGGCTCCCATTGCTGCGCCAACATAGATAGCGATAAAGTACACGCTAAGTGCTGCTGGAAGGATCAGGAAACAGGCAATACCGCCCGCTTTGGATCTTCTTGCGATTTCATTCATTACGACAAGTCCGGCAAATACCAGCAGCCATCCAAGAAGCTGCCATCCGGCTGTCTCTCCGTAGATTTGAAAAAACATACTCTTTACTCTCCCTCTTTTGTTTATTCTACTTCTATTTCCTTAATGTTGAACTCATTTCCCTGCAATAAATAGGTATGCTCACTTCCGCAATGTGGACAGGTTTTTCCATGTTTTACCGTTGGATATGTCTGCTTGCAGTCTTCACAATACGTAAGTGCAGGTAATGTTTCCACCACTAATTCAGATTCATCGAACAGAGGCCGCTTCTTCGCAGCCCATGTCCAGCAATTCTGTAAATAGGACTCGATCACTGTCGAGACCTCTCCCAGTTCAAGTGTGACTTTTCGTACATGTGTCACTTTATTTTCAGCGGCCACCTTTTCCAGATGATCCATGATATGAAAAGTTACTCCAAGCTCGTGCATATTTTTGCTCCTTTATCTGAGAGCTGCTGCACAGCTCCTATTTTTTCTTTTTGAATTTCACTTTGATTGACTGTTTCACCATGTTTGGAAGAATGTATTTCAGCTTATCTTCCGAAGCACGCATAATGGAAGCTCCCGGAATCTCTCTGTGCAGGTGGATTGCGTCAAACATACATTTCGTTGTACAGACACCACATCCGATGCATTTATTCGGGTCGACAACAGATGCTCCGCAGGACAGGCAGCGGGAAGTTTCTTTTTTCACCTGCTCTTCTGTCAGGCTCTGTGACAGATCACGGAAGGTTTTTGCCTGTTCTTTTATATCTGCTTTTGGCGGAATCTGACGACTGGATGAGTCGTAAGTTTCCACTTTAATATTTTCTTTGTCCAGTTCGATGAAATCACGGCGGTTACGTCCAATCGTCAGTGTACAATGTTCATGCACATATCGATGCAGGGAAACCGCCCCTTCGCGTCCGGCCGCAATCGCATCAATGGCAAATTTCGGACCTGTATAAACGTCACCACCTACGAAGATATCCGGTTCGGAAGTCTGGTAAGTCAGTTTATTAGCAAGTGCACCGCCGTTCGGACGGAGTTCCACATGGAGATTATCCAGCATATGTCCCCAATCGATTGCCTGTCCTACTGAGAAAATGACATGGCGGCACGGCACAGTTACTGTATCGTTCTCATCATATTCCGGTGAAAATCTGCCCTGTGCATCAAATACGCGGGTACATTTTTTGAAAACAACACCGCTTACATGACCGTCTTCTTCCAGAACTTCTTTTGGTCCCCAGCCACAATTCAGCTCGATTCCTTCTTCGAGTGCTTCTTCGATTTCCTCGTTGCTTGCCGGCATTTTTTCTCTTGCTTCCAGACAGAACATGGAAATCTTCGCATCGGTACATCTGCTGCTGATTCTTGCTGCGTCAATTGCCACGTTTCCACCGCCTACTACAACCACATCACCTTCCAGTGCAAAGCTCTCTTTTGCACCGGCTTTTCTTAAGAAATCTACCGCAGTATATGCACCTTCAGCATTTTCTCCACTGATTCCCGGTTTTCTTCCCCTCTGACATCCAATTGCAGCATAAAATCCCTTATATCCCTGCTCTCTCAGGTCTTCGATCGTAACGTCTTTTCCAACTTCTACGCCACAGCGGATTTCTACGCCAAGCTGACGGATCACATCAATTTCTGCCGCCAGAAGATCTTTCTCCAGTTTGTAGGATGGAATTCCATAGCGAAGCATACCGCCCGGTTCTGCATTTTTTTCAAAGATCGTCGGTTTGTATCCGGTCAGTGCAAGGAAATATGCACAGGATAAACCAGCTGGACCGGCTCCGATGATTGCGATTTTTTCTTCAAATCCGCCTTTCAGTGACGGAATTGTTTTCTTTGGAATGAAGCGTGTCTCTGCATTCAGATCACGTTCTGCAATAAAGCGTTTGACTTCATCGATTGCAACAGCTTCGTCGATTGTGCCTCTTGTGCAGGCATCTTCGCAGCGACGGTTACATACATGCCCGCAGACTGCCGGAAGTGGATTATCTTTCTTGATCAGTGCAAGTGCATCCTCATAGCGGCCTTCTTTTGCAAGCTGCAGATATCCCTGTATTCCGATATGAGCCGGACAGGCTGTTTTACACGGTGCTGTACCGGCATCATAGCAGTTGATACGATTGACATCACGGTAATTATGTGTCCACATATGTTCGCCCCATGGCTGGTCACCAGGAAGCGGCATCCGCGGATATGTAATCTCGCATCCTTCTTTGTCACAAAGTTTCTGTCCCAGTTTCACCGCTCCTGCCGGACAGGCTTCCACACATTTTCCACATGCGACACAGTTCTGTTTCTCTACTTTTGCGATATATGCAGAACGAGACATATTTGGTGTATTAAAGAGCTGTGACGTACGAAGCGCATAACAGACATTTACATTACAGTTACAGATAGCAAAAATCTTATCTTTACCATCAATGTTTGTGATCTGATGTACAAAACCGTTTTCTTCTGCCTGTCTGAAAATATCCAGTGCCTCTTCTTTGGAAATATATCGTCCGTCTTTCTGTGTCTCCACAACATAATCTGCCATATCACCAACTGCAACGCACCATCCTTCCGGATCATCGGCGCAGCCTTCGTCATGTGTCAGTCGGGAACGACGGCAGGAACAAGGGCTTGCTGCATATTTTCCCTCATATTTACTAAGCCAGTAAGAAATATGTTCCAGATCAACAGATTCATTTTCCATCTCGATTGCTTTTTCTACCGGAATGACATGCATGCCAATACCTGCTCCACCCTCCGGTACAAATGGAGTAATTTTCTCCAGTGGCAAACGGGACATATGTTCAAAAAATGTACCCATTTCCGGGTTGGATTCCAGTATTTTTGCGTTCATATTAAAGAATTCCGCACATCCCGGTACATACATCGGCAGGACATACTGCTTCTCATGTGCCGCATTTTCCCAGTTGTATTCGAGAAGTCCTTTGCGTGACATTTCTTCCAGAAGTGCCTCACATTTTTTCTCTTCCAGCCCTGAAATTTTCACGATCTCCGACAGTGTTTTTGGCTTTCTTACCCCAAGCTTCAATGCCAGGAGTGCTTCCTCATCAGTAAGCACTCCGGCCAGTCCCCAATACTCCGGATCATTTCTGGTGATCTTTTTAAGACCCAGCTTCTGCGGAATACGGTCTGTGATCTTTTTGCCCAGTTTCGCAATTGGCTCGCGAAATGGTTTACCCGGATCCGGTGTAAATTCCGGGTACACATAATCCGGATAAAGCTCCTTATCGAGTTCTTTTTTCATCTCTCTTTCCTTTCCCTTCTCTCTTCTGTTTTGTTATGATTTCCAGTCAGTAACCTGCTTTTTCAGCCATGTAGTCCATGCTTCTATGCCTTCTCCTGTCTTTGCACTGACCGGGAAAATCTCCGCTTTTGGATTTCTCTGGTGAATGTATTTTTTTACCAGTTCCATATCAAAATCAAAGTATGGAAGTACATCAATCTTATTGATCAGAACTGCATCACATACTTCAAACATTAATGGATATTTCAAAGGTTTGTCATGACCTTCCGGAACAGAAAGAATCATTACATTTTTTGATGCGCCTGTGTCAAACTCGGCCGGACAAACAAGATTTCCTACGTTTTCGAGAATCGCCAGATCTACATCTTCAATGCCCAGACCTTCGATCCCCTGCTCTGTCATTTTTGCATCCAGATGACACATGCCACCTGTATGCAGCTGAATTGCTTTTGCCCCGGTTTCGGCAATTGCAAGTGCATCCACATCTGAATCAATATCCGCCTCCATGACCCCGATACGAAGGTCATCTTTTAAAGCTGCTATCGTTCTTTTCAGAGTTGTCGTCTTTCCTGATCCAGGTGACGACATCAGATTCATCAGAAAGACACCTTTTTCTTTCAGTCTGATCCGAAGCTGATCTGCCTGTCTGTCATTGTCCGCAAACACGCTCTCTTTAATTTCCAGAATCCTTACTTTTCCCACCTGTTTTTATTCCTTTCATCAGTATTTCTACCATTTCTTTTTTTGCCTGTTCATAAGTCAGTTCATTTTGATACAGAATATCTGACTCCATAAAACAATATACAGTGCCTTTTACCATTGCCATTACTACCGGAATGGAAACTTCTCGAATCAAGCCCTCTTCCATGCCTTTTTCAAGATACTTTTCTGCCTGTTCCCATCCATTGTTTACTGACCTCATCAGATGTCGGTATGGCTTTGGATACTTTTCCGCAAGTTCGTAGATCCGACTCAGTCCAATGTTGTAATACCTTTCTGGCAGTGCACACAAAAGCTTCTCCAGTTTCTGCACTACATTCAGACTTACGTTCGCCTCCAGTTCTTCCTGCATACTGTTTAAATCTGCCGCATAACGATCTGACACAGCTACCAGAACTGCCTGTTTGCTTTCAAAGACTGTATAAATTGTCTTCTTGCTGATTCCAAGGTGCTTAGCCAGATCATTCATTGTAAATTTCAGGCCGTTCTGTTTAAATTCCTCAACCGTTGCATCAATAATTTTTTCCCGCATTCAATCCTCCATTTGGAAACCTGGAAACTCTTTTTGGTTTTTTGGTTTCCATCATTGTAACACCTTGACAAAAAAATGTCAATCTCATCTCAACTATTCTCTTTTCTCACACAAACATCTCATACAATCCCACCATTACCGGCATGGTCGCAATCGACAGCAATGTCGTTAGTACATACAATGAGCTCGCATATGCAGCATCTTTATCGTACAGCTGTGCCATGGATGTCACGGTCGCACAGGCAGGTGTTACGGATGCCAGATACACAGTCAGGAGTATCTGTTTGGAATCATTTATTCCTGCAAATGTGTTAATTACTTTCATTAAAATCAGTACAAATATTGGATAAATGATCAATCGCAGCACCGTAGAAACATAGTTTCTTTTCTTGGTAAATACCGTCCTGAGTGGTACTTCTGCGATGACCATTCCTGCAAGCAGCATGCCAATCGGACCAATCATATTGTTCATCATATCCAGGACATCCTGCATGCCTGAAGGCAACTGGATTTTGCAGACAAACAATATCACTCCTACTATGATTGAAATAATATTTACGTTCAGAAATACTTTTTTCCACTCTAATCTATCTTCTTCGCAAAGCATATTTTTGCAGTGTGTCCAGATCAGAATCAGCTGTACCGCAATATAAGCACTGGAGTAAATAACGTACTCCTGTCCAAGCAAATCCTGTACCAGCGGAATTACCAGTATCCCGGCATTTGAATAAATAACAGTTGCACGCTCAATGGTATCCAGCTGTAATACTTGTTTTAATATTGTGGTAAGTATCAGAAATAAAACATGTACCAGAACTGCTGCTGCACATGCCAGGAGCAGTCCTTTTTTTACATCTGCTGTATAGTCCACCTGAAATGCGTCGATAATCACGCATGGAATAACCAGATAAACCATGACTACAGATATGCTTTTACTCTCCGATGACTTCATAAGTCCAGCTTTTACAACCGCATATCCCATAAGCATGATCGCAAAAAGCTTTGCAATCTCTTCCATTAATAATAAACTGATTTGCATATTTTGTCCCTTCTTTTCTGATGTCTACTGTCAGTAATTATAGCACACCGTCTATATTATGCTTAATTAAATTTCTTTATCTCTGGATTTTCTTTTTCAATACTCCACTGACGCCTTACAAATACTATTAATTTTTTCTTTTGTTATTATTTACCTGCTCTTCCGTCCAAACATCACCTACTTCTTTCATTTTTTCAATAAATTCTTTGATTTCCTGTTTGTTCATAATGCCCTTTCTGTAACCTCTCTTTCCTCTTTCACTCTTTTTGACTTCGTGTTCATTAT
>OLNG01001727.1_pt1 | contig 10002 bp, 5 predicted proteins | sample 1643091 | NCBI WGS metagenome assembly OLNG01 (sample SAMEA3136661, study PRJEB25190) | human gut metagenome | biome: human gut; feature: human-associated habitat; material: faeces | place: Austria | collected 2013 | reverse complement strand
GTGTCCTGAAAGAAGGAAGCAAGGCAAGAGAATTATACGGAACCGAAGAAATCAGCGAGAGACACCGTCACCGCTATGAAGTAAATAACGACTATCGACAGGAACTGGAAGAAAATGGAATGGTACTTTCCGGACTGTCACCGGATAAACGTATCGTAGAGATGCTTGAGATCCCGGGTCATCCGTTCTTTGTGGGAACCCAGGGACATCCGGAACTCAAATCCAGACCAAACCGCGCACATCCGCTGTTCCGTGGACTGATCCAGGCAGCAGTAGCGTATCACCAGTGAGAGGAGAAAATGTGATGAAAGAAAATCAGGGTTTATATCGACAGCAATTTGAGCATGATAACTGTGGTATCGGAGCAGTCATCAACAGCAAAGGCATCAAAAGCCACACCACAGTAGAAAATGCTCTGAAAATCGTAGAAAATCTGGAGCATCGTGCAGGAAAAGATGCAGAGGGAAAGACCGGAGACGGTGTAGGTATCCTGCTGCAGATCTCCCACAAATTCTTCAAAAAAGAATGTGACAAACTGGGGATCGCGATCGGAGAGGAGAGAGAGTATGGTATCGCCCAGCTTTTCTTCCCACAGGATGAACTGAAATGTAACCAGGCAAAGAAGATGTTCGAGATCATCGTGGAAAAAGAAGGTCTGGAACTTCTCGGTTACCGTGAAGTCCCGGTTTATCCGGATGTTCTCGGTCATAAAGCGAGAGTCTGTATGCCGCACATCGTGCAGGCGTTCATCAAAAAACCTGCCCGTGTGGAAAAAGGACTGGAATTTGACCGGAAACTGTACATCGCCCGCCGTGTCTTTGAACAGAGTAATGAAAATACGTATGTAGTATCCATGTCCAGCCGTACCATCGTATACAAAGGTATGTTCCTGGTAGGACAGCTGCGTACCTTCTTTGGCGATCTGCAGGACAAAGACTATGAATCTGCCATCGCCATGGTACACTCCCGTTTCAGTACCAACACGAACCCGAGCTGGGAGAGAGCACATCCGAACCGCTTTATCGTACACAACGGTGAGATCAACACCATCCGCGGTAATGCCGATAAGATGCTGGCGCGTGAGGAAACCATGGAATCCTCCCATCTGAAAAATCAGCTGCACAAGATCCTTCCGGTTGTAGATACCAGAGGATCCGACTCTGCAATGCTTGACAACACCCTGGAATTCCTGGTGATGAGTGGTATGCCGCTTCCGCTGGCTGTTATGATCACGATTCCGGAACCATGGACCAACAATAAGACGCTGGATCAGGATGAGAGAGACTTTTATCAGTATTATGCAACGATGATGGAGCCGTGGGACGGTCCTGCATCCATCGTATTTTCCGACGGTGATCTGGTCGGTGCGGTTCTTGACCGTAACGGTCTGCGTCCATCCCGTTACTATGTATTAAAGAGCGGTGATGTGATTCTGGCTTCCGAGGTCGGTGTTCTGGAAGTACCGGAAGAAGAGATCGTGTTAAAAGAGCGTCTGCATCCGGGTAAAATGCTGTTAGTAGACACTGTAAAAGGAAAAATCTATCAGGATGAAGAACTGAAAGAAATCTATGCGACAAAACAGCCATACGGTGAATGGCTTGACAGCAACCTGGTAGAATTAAAAGAGCTGAAAATCCCGAACAAACGTGTGGAAGAATACGGAAAAGAGCAGAGAAAACAGCTGCAGAAAGCATTCGGCTACACCTATGAAGAATATAAAAATTCCATCCGTACCATGGCATTAAACGGTGGAGAATCGATCGCAGCCATGGGTGTGGATACCCCGCTGGCAGTACTGTCCGAGAAACAGAGACCGTTATTTGACTATTTTAAACAGTTATTTGCCCAGGTAACCAACCCACCGATCGATGCGATCCGTGAGGAGATCGTCACCAGTACCACGATCTATGTAGGAAAAAAAGGCAATCTGTTAGAGGAAAAACCGGAAAACTGCCAGGTATTAAAAATCAACAATCCGATCCTGACCAATACCGATATGCTGAAGATCAAACAGATGCACAAACCGGGATTCAAGGTAGCGGTTGTTCCGATCACTTACTATAAGAGTACCAAACTGGAACGTGCGATTGACCGTCTGTTTGTTGAAGTGGACAAAGCGTACAAAGACGGTGCAAATATCCTGGTTCTTTCCGACCGTGGTGTGGATGAAAACCATGTGCCGATCCCGTCCCTGTTAGCGGTATCTGCCGTTCATCAGCATCTGGTAAATACAAAGAAACAGACCTCTCTGGCACTGATTCTGGAGTCCGGAGAACCGAGAGAAGTGCATCATTTTGCAACCCTGTTGGGTTATGGTGCATGCGCAGTCAACCCGTATCTGGCACAGGACAGCATCCAGGAACTGATCGAAGAGGGACTGCTTGACAAAGATTATTATGCCGCAGTGGACGACTACAATGCAGCCGTTCTGCACGGTATCGTAAAGATTGCTTCCAAGATGGGTATTTCCACCATCCAGTCTTACCAGGGCGCGAAGATTTTCGAAGCCATTGGTATCTCACAGGAAGTCATTGATAAATATTTCTCCGGAACGGTCAGCCGTGTCGGCGGTATCACCATGGAAGATATCGCAAAACAGGTGGATGAGAGACATTCTCAGGCATTTGACCCGCTGGGACTGGCAAGTGATCTGACACTGGACAGCCTTGGAAAACATAAAAGAAGAAGCGGTGGAGAAGAACACCGTTATAATCCGCAGACCATTCATATGCTGCAGCAGTCCACATGGACCGGAAGCTATGACATGTTCAAACAGTATACCGCGATGGTAGACGAGGAACAGAGCGGCTACCTGAGAAGCCTGATGGACTTTAACTATCCGGAAAACGGCGGTGTGCCGATCGATGAAGTGGAAAGTGTCGACGAGATCGTAAAACGATTCAAGACCGGTGCAATGTCCTACGGTTCCATTTCACAGGAAGCCCATGAGACACTGGCGATCGCGATGAATCATCTGCATGGCAAATCCAACACCGGTGAAGGTGGAGAGAGTGATGACAGACTGGATTCCGCAGGAAGTGACAATGACAGATGTTCTGCCATCAAACAGGTGGCATCCGGACGTTTCGGTGTTACCAGCCGCTATCTGGTAAGCGCAAAAGAGATCCAGATCAAGATGGCACAGGGTGCAAAACCGGGGGAAGGCGGACATCTTCCGGCGAAAAAAGTATATCCGTGGATCGCAAAGACAAGACATTCCACACCGGGTGTAAGCCTGATCTCCCCGCCGCCGCATCATGATATTTATTCGATCGAAGACCTGGCACAGCTGATCTACGATCTGAAAAATGCAAACAAATACGCAGGCATCTCTGTAAAACTGGTTTCCGAAGCGGGTGTCGGAACGGTAGCGGCAGGTGTTGCAAAAGCCGGTGCACAGGTTATCCTGATCTCCGGATACGACGGAGGTACCGGAGCCGCTCCGGAAAGCTCCATCCACAACGCAGGTCTTCCATGGGAGATGGGACTTGCAGAGACACACCAGACCTTGTTACAGAACGGTCTGAGAAATCGTGTCAGAATCGAAACTGACGGTAAACTGATGAGCGGCCGTGACGTTGCCATCGCAGCACTGCTCGGTGCGGAAGAATTCGGTTTTGCAACCGCTCCGCTGGTAACGATGGGATGCGTGATGATGAGAGTCTGTAACCTGGATACCTGCCCGGTCGGCGTAGCTACCCAGAACCCGGAACTGAGAAAACGTTTCAAAGGAAAACCGGAATACGTAGAAAACTTCATGCGCTTTATCGCACAGGAACTGCGCGAATATATGGCAAAACTGGGTGTTCGTACAATCGATGAGATGGTAGGAAAAAGCGACCTGTTAAAAGTAAAAGAAGACGCAAAAACACCGATGGCAGCAAAGATGGATCTGTCACAGATCCTGTACAACCCATATGTGGGAGAAAAAGAGAGTGTGACCTTCTCTCCGGAAAAAGTATATGATTTCCAGCTGGAGAAGACTCTGGATGAGAAAGTGCTGTTAAAGAAACTGGAGAAAGCCGTAGAAAAAGGAACGAAAGCTTCTCTGGATCTGAAAGTCGGCAACACCGACCGTTCCTTCGGTACGATCCTCGGAGCAGAGATCACCCGTCAGCACAAAGACGGAATGCCGGAAGATACGATCACCATCAACTGTACCGGTGCCGGCGGACAGAGCTTCGGAGCATTTATCCCGAAAGGACTGACTCTGCGTCTGTGCGGTGATACCAACGATTACTACGGAAAAGGACTTTCTGGTGGTAAACTGGTTGTCTTCCCGCCGAAGAACAGAGGATACAAAGCAGAAGAAAATATCATCGCCGGTAACGTAGCCCTGTATGGAGCCACCAGCGGTAAAGTATTTATCAATGGTGTGGCAGGTGAACGTTTCGCAGTCCGTAACTCCGGTGCCTACGCAGTTGTAGAAGGTGTGGGAGAACACGGATGTGAATATATGACCGGTGGTCGCGTGGTCGTTCTCGGTAAGACCGGAAAGAACTTTGCAGCAGGTATGAGCGGCGGTATCGCTTATGTGCTCGACGAGAACAGCCATCTGTACCGGAACCTGAACAAAGATATGATCTCCATTGAAAAAGTGGAAAATAAATACGATATCAAAGAACTGAAAGAACTGATCGAGGAACATGTGGAAGCAACAGGATCCGAGAGAGGTGCGCTGATTCTGGAACATTTCCAGGAGTATCTGCCAAAATTCAAAAAGATCATCCCGAACGATTATAAGAAGATGATCGCTCTTTCTGCAAAACTGGAAGAGAAAGGTATGAGCACAGAGCAGGCACAGATGGAAGCCTTCTATGAAAGTTTCCAGACCAAATCGGAGGAGTAAGAAAAATGGGAAAAGCGACAGGATTTTTGGAATATGAAAGAAAAAACGCAGCAGTAGAGGAACCTTTGAAACGAATCCGTCATTTTAACGAATTCCGTACTCCACTGCCGTTAGAGGAACAGCAGAAACAGGGAGCGCGCTGTATGGAGTGCGGCGTTCCTTTCTGCCAGAACGGAGCCATGTTAGCTGGCATGGCTTCCGGCTGCCCGCTGCACAATCTGGTACCGGAGACGAATGATCTGGTATACAGCGGCAACTGGAAACAGGCATATGAGAGACTCTCGAAGACACACAGTTTTCCGGAATTTACCAGCCGTGTCTGCCCTGCACTCTGCGAGGCAGCCTGTACCTGTAATCTGAACGGAAAACCGGTATCTACAAAGGAAAATGAGCGCGCGATCATCGAACACGCATACGAGATGGGCTGGGTACAGCCACAGATCCCGAAAGTTCGCACCGGAAAGAAAGTGGCAGTTGTGGGAAGCGGTCCTTCCGGACTGGCAGCTGCACAGCAGTTGAACCGCAGAGGACACAGCGTGACCGTTTTCGAGCGTCATGACAGGATCGGCGGTCTGCTCCGCTACGGTATCCCGAATATGAAACTGGATAAAAAGATTCTGGATCGCAGAATTGAACTGATGAAAGCGGAAGGCGTGGAATTTAAGACCGGCGTAGATGTGGGAAAAGACATTACCGCAGAAGAACTGAAAAAACAGTTTGACCGTGTGATCCTGGCATGTGGTGCTTCCAATCCGCGTGATATCACGGTACCGGGAAGAGAGAGCGGCAATATTTACTTCGCAGTGGAATATCTGTCCTCTGTGACCAAGAGTCTGCTGGATTCCGGATTTGCGGATGGAAAAGCTATTTCAGCAAAAGGAAAACATGTACTGGTCATCGGTGGCGGTGATACCGGTAACGACTGCGTGGGAACGGCGATCCGTCTGGGTGCGAAATCCGTCACTCAGCTGGAGATGATGCCGAAACCATCTGAAGAGAGACTTCCATCCAACCCATGGCCACAGTGGCCGCGGGTACTGAAAACCGATTACGGCCAGGAAGAAGCCATCGCAGTCTTCGGACACGATCCGCGAATCTATAAAACAACGGTAAAAGAATTCCAGAAAGACAAAAACGGCAACGTAAAGAAAGCCGTCATCGTCAGCCTGGAGCCGAAAAAAGATGAAAAGAGCGGACGCATGATGATGGTTCCGATCGAGGGAAGCGAGAAAGTCATTGACGCACAGCTGGTACTGATCGCAGCCGGTTTCCTGGGAAGCCAGAAATACGTCACCGACGATTTCAAGACCGACCTGAACCCGAGAACCAATGTCCTGACTAAACCGGACGAGTACGAAACCAGCGTCCCGGGCGTCTTCACCGCCGGCGACATGCACCGCGGTCAGTCCCTGGTAGTCTGGGCAATCCGGGAAGGAAGAGAGGCAGCAAGAGCAGTGGATAAGTCTTTGATGGGTTATACAAACCTCTAAGCAGCTTGCTGCGGAGCAAGCCGTAGGCATATACCGATAAAATTTCGACAGAAGTATTGACAAGAGAAAGTCCGATTGCTATAATACGGAACATAAAAGGCAAGGGCGTCTTATCCGGAGGGGAACTCTGGATAAGGTCGCCCTTTTTGATTTCCAGGAAATTGCTTTCCTGCAAATCAAAAACGCTCCGCGAGGATGCGCACTGTGACGTATAAGGTGGATGTCGCAAGCGACCGTCACAGGCGCAAGAATGTGCCAAGGCACATTCTTTTTTGTAAAAAATCATCCTGAGGAGCGGCAAGAAGCCAAAAGCCTGAGAAACGGTAACAAAGTCGTAAGAAAAAGGAGAACAACATATATGGAGAATTATAGTAAATCGGAGATTCTGCAAATGGTGGAAGAAGAGGACGTCGAATTCATCCGCCTGCAGTTTACAGATATGTTTGGTGTATTAAAGAATGTGGCGATCCCGAGCAGCAGACTGATCAAAGCCATGGAGAACCGCTGTACCATTGATACCGCATCTCTGGATGGATTTACCGGGGAAGAAGAAAATGACCTGTATCTGAAACCGGATCTGAGTACTTTTTCGATTCTGCCGTGGAGACCCCAGCAGGGAAAAGTAGCACGTTTCCTCTGTGATGTGTGCAGAGAGGACGGAACAGAGATCGAGGACAGTCCGAGATCGATCCTGAAAAAAGTAGTAAAAAAAGCACAGGAAAAAGGATACACGCTGCGGGTGAATCCGGAATGTGAATTTTTCCTGTTCCACACCGATGATAACGGAATGCCGACAACGCTGACGCATGAAAAAGCCGGTTATCTTGATACCTCACCGATCGATCTTGGAGAAAATACGAGAAGAGATATCATTCTTACATTAGAAGAGATGGGATATGAGATCGATTCCTCCCATCATGAGATTTCCCCGGCACAGCATGAGATCGACTTTACTTATGAAAATGCAACGGAGACCGCAGACAAGATTATGACCTTCAAGATGGCAGTCCGCACGATCGCAAAACGCTATGGTCTGCATGCAACCTTTATGCCGAAGCCGCGGGCGGAAGTCAACGGTTCCGGGATGCACCTGAATATGCGTCTGATGAAAGACGGAAAAAATGTATTTAAAGGAAAGGACGGAACATTAAGTGCGGAGGGCGAAGCATTTCTTGCCGGCATCCTGCATCACATCCAGGGCATGACCGCAGTGATGAATCCTCTGGTCAATTCCTACAAACGACTGGTTCCGGGATTTGAAGCACCATCGGAGGTCACCTGGTCGAGAACACAGAGAAATGCACTGGTACATGTGAGAAAAGAGCGCGGCGGAGAAGTCAATCTGGAACTTCGTAGTCCGGATTCCGCATCCAATCCGTATCTGGTATTTGCCCTGTGTCTGGCAGCCGGTATGGAAGGAATTGAAAATGGCATGAAAACTCCGGAAGAACTGACCAAAGACATCCGGAAGCTGAATGAAGAAGAAAAAAATCTTCTCGGCATTCAGATGCTGCCGGAAAATCTCGGCGAAGCGATCCAGGCGATGGGACAGGATCCGCTGGTTTTCGAGGTTCTCGGAGAAACATATCGGAAAGGGTATATGAAAGCCAAACGGAAAGAATGGAAAGATTATCTGGCACAGGTTTCCGAATGGGAACTGAACCGATATCTGTATCGCGTATAGATAAGGGAGGCAGCTGATGAGTGTGGTGGTAATCGTCTTACCAAAGATGGAAGACGCAAAGAAAATCCGTAAGATCCTGATGGGACATGGATTTCCACAGGTATTTGCTTATGCTACCGCTTCCGCTGCTCTTTCGGAGATCAGGGAACATGAGTCGGGAATGGTGATCAGCGGGTATCATCTGAAAGATATGTATTATACGGAACTCGCGGACAGCCTTCCCCCTCACTTCGAACTGGTACTTCTGGGATCTGCCAGTACCGTCAGTGCGGCAGACACCGGAATCTTATCTCTTACCACACCGTTAAAGGTCTACGATCTGGTCAATACCGCAGAGATGGTACTGCACCAGATGGAACGGATGGCAAAGAAAGCCAGAAAACCGAAACGGCGCAGTGAACGGGAAGAAAATTATATCAAAAATGCGAAAGCACTTCTGATGGAACGTAACCATCTGACGGAAGAGGAGGCTCATCGGTATATTCAGAAGAGCAGTATGGACAATGGAACCAACATGGTAGAGACCGCACAGATGATCCTGACCTTACTGTTTGAAGAAGGCTGACGGGAAATTGCATGAAAAGGAGAATGTGATATGGAATTCATTACAGGATTAAAACAACAGGAAGAAGCAGAATTAGAAGATCTGCTCAAAGCAGAAGAAGGAACCACGATCATCCTGGAAGGCGCGGTACACAGCGTCCGCGACATGGGTGAGATCGCATTTGTAATTTTAAGAAAAAAAGAAGGTCTGATTCAGACCGTATGGGAAGAAGGAAAGACAGATCTGGAACTCTCCGAGATCCGCGAAGGTGATTACATCCATGTGACCGGTCAGGTCAAAGATGAAGAACGCGCACCGCACGGGAAAGAAGTACGGCTGTCAACGATCAGCCACCTGTCTCATGTGTCCTGTCCATTGCCACTTCCCATTGACAAATGGAAATTAAACACTTCTCTGGAAGCAAAATTAGACCGTCGTTCTCTCTCTTTAAGAAATATCCGGGAACGCGCAAGATTCCGTATTCAGGAAGGAATCGTTCGAGGCTTCCGTGATTTCCTCTACGAACAGGGATTTACCGAGATCCACACACCAAAGATCGGTGCGAAGAGTGCCGAGGGTGGCGCGAATATGTTCCGGCTTTCTTATTTTCATCGACCGGCTGTTCTGCAGCAGAGCCCGCAGTTATATAAACAGATGATGGTCGGTGTCTTCGACCGTGTCTTTGAAACCGGTCCGGTGTTTCGTGCAGAAAAACATAATACCAGAAGACATCTGAACGAATACACCAGTCTGGACTTTGAGATGGGATATATCCACAGTTTCCTTGATATCTGTGCGATGGAAACCGGCTTCCTGCAGTATACGATGAACCTGCTGGAAAAAGAGTACAGCAAAGAGTTGAAACTTCTGAACATCACACTGCCGGATGTGAAAAAGATCCCTTATGTCCGCTTTGATGAAGCGAAACGTCTGGTTTCCGAAAAATACAACAGAAAGATCAGAAACCCCTTCGACCTGGAACCGGAAGAAGAGGAACTGATCGGAAAATATTTTAAAGAAGAATACAATGCGGATTTTGTATTTGTCACACACTATCCGAGTAAAAAACGTCCGTTCTATGCGATGGATGATCCGGAAGATACCCGTTATACCTTAAGTTTTGACCTTCTGTATCATGGCCTTGAGATCACCACCGGCGGACAGCGTATCCACGATCTGAACATGCTGGAAGAAAAGATCCAGGCAAAAGGCATGACAGAGGAAGGACTGGAACAGTATCTGGATGCGTTCCGATTCGGTATGCCGCCACACGGTGGACTGGGTATCGGTCTGGAACGACTGACGATGCAGTTACTGGGAGAAGATAATGTAAGAGAAGCCTGCTTGTTCCCGAGAGATATGAGCAGACTGGAGCCGTAGGACGGCAGAAAGGAGTCAGGGAATGAGCGAGAGAAAAATAGATGAAGCAACCATG
>OLNG01001723.1_pt1 | contig 10074 bp, 8 predicted proteins | sample 1643091 | NCBI WGS metagenome assembly OLNG01 (sample SAMEA3136661, study PRJEB25190) | human gut metagenome | biome: human gut; feature: human-associated habitat; material: faeces | place: Austria | collected 2013 | reverse complement strand
ACGCGCAACAAATACCGCCTTTCGGTGGGGGTATGGAGTAGATAGCAAGCACAGCAAACGAGTACCCGTTTGCGGAAAATGCTTGTTGGGATAATCCCAAACCCTTATACCGAAAGGCGGCGCGGAAATGGAAAACCGAAAGAGAAATATCCAAATGAAGTTTTACGTTACGGAAGAAGAAAAGCGGCTGATCGACGAGAAGATGAAGCAGCTTCCCATAAAGCAGTATGGGGCATACTTCCGCAAAATGGCGATTGACGGGTATATCCTTGTCATTGACCGAAGCGACACGAAAGCATATATCCGGGAACTGCAAGCGGTGAGCCGGAACATCAATCAAATTGCCAAACGCGCCAACGCGACGGGGGCGGTTTACCAGCAGGACATTGAGGATATAAAAAAGGCGGTGGACGAGATATGGCGGTTACAAAGACGCACCCTATTAAATCAACCTTAAAGGCCGCAATAGACTATATCTTAAATCCCGAAAAGACAGACGGAAAGCTGCTTGCGTCCTCTTTCGGCTGCGGGCTGGAAACCGCCGATATAGAGTTTGCATGGACGCGGGAAGCTGCCGGAGATCGCGGCACACATTTAGGGCGGCACTTGATACAATCCTTTGCGGTAGGCGAAACCACGCCGGAAGAAGCGCACAAAATCGGCATGGAACTTGCGCAAGCGGTGTTAGGCGGCAAGTATGAGTTTGTTTTGACAACCCACGTCGATAAAGACCATCTGCATAATCACTTGATTTTCAACGCGGTTAGCTTCGTTGACTACAAAAAGTATCATTCCAACAAGCAAAGCTATCACGCTATCCGACGCACCAGCGACAGGATATGTAAAGAGCATGGGCTATCCGTCGTCGTGCCGGGACAGGACAAAGGGAAAAGCTATGCGGAATACACCGCCGAAAAGCAAGGAACAAGCTACAAAGCCAAGCTGAAAACGGCGATAGATACCCTCATTCCCCAAGTCAAAGATTTTGACGAACTGCTGCGCCGTTTGCAGGAAATGGGGTATGAAATCAAACAGGGCAAATATATTTCTTTCCGCGCTGCCGGACAGGAACGGTTTACCCGCGCAAAGACGCTCGGCGCGGCCTATACGGAAGAAGCCATAAAGGAGCGTATCAAGGGCGTATATATTGCCAAGTCAAAGCCGCTGCGGGAAGATAAGAAAATCCGGCTTGTCGTCGATATTGAAAACAGCATTAAAGCCCAACAATCGGCGGGCTATGAACGGTGGGCGAAAATCCATAATCTGAAACAGGCTGCAAAAAGCATGAACTTCTTGACCGAAAACAAGATTGAATATTACAGCGACCTCGAAAGCAAAATCGCGGATATTATGACCGCCCATGACGCGGCGGCAAGGGCGGTTAAGGAAGTGGAACAGCGTATGTCCGATTTATCGCTGCTTATCAAGCACACCACCACATACCGACAATTAAAACCGATTTACGAGGAATACAAGAAATCGCGGGACAAGGAAAAGTATCTGCGGGGGCATGAAAGCGAAATTATCCTGTTTGAAGCTGCGGCAAGGGCACTCCGGGAAATGCAGATAAAGAAGCTGCCCGATCTCGCCGCGCTGCGCAAGGAGTATAGCGGCTTAAACGACAGGAAAAGCAAATTGTATGAGGATTACCGCCAAGCGAAAAAGCAAATGCAGGAGTACGGCGTTGTCAAAAAGAACGTCGATAGTATTCTTTACCCGTCCCAAAGCAAGGCGCGGGAGCAGGAGCGATAAGGCGCAAAACAAGGGGTAGCAAGTGGAACATTAAGGGCTGAAAACGCCTGTGTTTCTGCGGCTTCCAGCGCGGGGAAACGGCATAGACGATACTTTATATTCAAACCCGCAAAAACAGCTTTCTAATTGTCCACGCAAGGACAAAAAAAGAACAGGGGCGCGGTGCCGGAAATCGGCAACCGCGCCCCTGTTTTCTATGGGCTATTCCTCGTCGGTCAAGATAAACTCCCGTTCGGAAAACTCGCTGTCCGTCATGGCTTGCAGCTTTTTCACCGCTGCGGCGGCAAGCTGGCGCATATCCTCGTCCATATAGGGCATGGCGGCAAGGATATTTTCAAGCGTTGTTTCCCGGCTGTCCTCGGCGTAAATCGCAATTATGTTTTCTTCCTCAATGGTAAAGCGGATATTCATACTATCAAACCTCCAAATCCTTTTTCTGCTCTTTCTGCTTGTCTTTCGGCTGCTGCGCCGCCTGTTTCTTGTACTCGTCCAGCTTCTTCAAAATGGACGGTTTCTTTTGCGGCTGCTCCCGTTTCTCGGCTTTTACCGCTTTCGCAAGGTCGGTAACGGAAATCGCTTCGCCCGCCTTTGCCCGCTGCTCCAAATCCGCGACGGTGGGCGTTTGCGGCGTATTATTGATAATCCCGTCAAAGTTGTTGTCGTTCTGCTCTACAATGTCCTCAACGTGCTTTAAGGGATTATCCCGCTGCGGCTGCTCGGCGGCTATGGCATAAGCCTGTGTGCCATTTCCCATAATGAGATACTTCCCGTCCTCCGACGCATGATGAAAACCAAAGCCCGCCGCTTCGATCTGTTCGCGGCTCATGTCGGTAATGTAAAAGTTCCCTCGCGGCGTTCTGACGGTTTCGCCCGTCATAAGGCTTTCGGGGGTCGCTTCCGGCTGCTGCTTTTCAAGCTGCCCGCCCTTGTAGGAATACCCTTGCGCCGCGATTGCTTCAAGGGTCTTGCCCGTAACGTCGCCATAAATCCGCTTGTCTGCGTCTACAAGCAGTTGCAGCGTATCTTTTACGGTATCGGATAGGGCTTGCTGCTGTTCGGGAGATAGCTTATCAAATACGGGGGTCTGCTGCGCTTGCTCCTGTAAAAACTCCGGCACCTGCTGAAAACCTATGCTGTCTACATAATGGGCGGTGTTCTCGCCGTTCTGATGAAGCACAACAATGTCGGAAACGGAAAGGCTATGCCCCTTGAAGTCGGCGGGGCGGTCGATATTAAACTTTTCCCAAATGCCGCCAAGCGTCATATCCTTTGTAAGCGGTGCGGTATAGACGAGTTCATAATTTGCCCGGTCAACGAAATGCCCCGTTGCTTGCAGACGGTCGAAAGGCTCAAAGCGCAAATCCATAGTTTCCTCTCTGCGGGCTAACTGATAAATCCCGTAGCTGTCCTCCTTGCCGTTGAGAAGCAAGGTTTCTTTTGTTTTCGCTTCCTGCTCCTGCTCGGCTTGCCGCTGCTGCTGCAATTCGGTAAAATGCCCCTCGATCTCGGTAATGAGTTCCTTTGCGGTTGCCTGTATCGTTTCAAGGGACGCTTTTAATTCGGTCATTTCCTTGCCGCTGCTCCACCCGGCAACATACCCGAAAGAGTAATCCGACGTATCAAGCCCGAAATGCTGACACACCGTATAGGCAACGCTTTCAGCCTGTACCTCGCGGCTGCGGCGGTCAACGCGGTTTTGTTCCTCCAGCGGGGCGTTTAAGTCCACGTCATGCAGCTTCGCATGGGCGATTTCGTGAATGGCGGTCTTAACCGCTTGCAGCTCGCTCACACCCTCTTTGATAGCAATTCGCTTATCGGTCAAACTGAAATATCCGTTTGCGCCGTTTGTGATCTGCTCAAAAGCAATCGGAACGGGGGACGCTTTTTCAAGGGCAGCGAAAAAGTCCTCGTACTGTTCCACATCGGCAAGCAGCGGTTTGACGGAGAGGTCGGGAAACTCCTTGCCCTCGGTCTGCGAAATGTCAAAGACGGTTACAACCTTAAAGGCGGGAACGGTAACTTCCTTTTCTTCCTTAACCGTCTTTCCCTCGCTGTCAAGTATGGGCTTTCTTGTGTCGGGGTCGATTTTATCCACCAGCTTTTTTACCTTGTAAGGTGCGGGGGCAAAGATTTTAATACCTTTCTCGCCGCTTTTCACATGGCGGTCAAACTCTTTCTGCCATTGTGAATAGCCCTTTACCAAATTGCCGCCCTGCATGGCGATTAGGATAGTGTTATTCAAGCTGTAATCGTGAAACTTTGACATAGCCGTTAAAAACTCTTTGTAGCGGTCGCTGTCAAAAATCGCTTGTATGCCCTGTTCCAGACGGGCGGTGATCTCCTTTACCTTGTCGCCGGGTTTTTCAGAAGAAAGGATAATCGGCACGACGGGGCGGGGCTGCTGCGGCTCTGCGGTCTGTACGGCTGCTTGCTGCGTTTCGGCTGCGTCCATATAGGCTTTGTCCTGTTCGCCGCGCTCCGGCTGCGGGTAACTCATAATGCGGTATTCCTCCGGCACTTCGCGCCCCTCAAACTGCCGTTCCCACTCGTCGCCGCTTTCCACGATATAGCCGTATTCGGTAAACGCGCCTTTTTCCTGCGCGGCGGCGTTCCTGCCAAAAGTAGTAAGGTCAATGCCGCCTTTCCATTCTTCGGGCATTTGTACCATGCCGGATTGATTTAAGTAATAGTCGCCCAAATCGCGGTAGGTATGTACTTCGGGAATATGGACGTAAAAATCCACGTTGTAGGTGAAGTCAATTACCTGTCCGATATTTGCAAGCCCGTTTTTCTGCTGCAAAGCTGCGTTCAGCTTGCCAACCTCGGCGGGGTCAAGCTGTTCGAGCCGCGCCGCAAGAAAATTGAGTTCGTCCACGTCGGCGGCGCATACCATTTCATAAGGCAAAGCAATATGTTTCTCTGGGTCGTCGGAATAGCCGCGAATGGAAAAATCCTGCGGGTTATCGGCGGTAATGCCGACGCTCTGCATAGCGGTCTGTAACTGCTCCTTTGTGGCGGGCATATCCAGCCAATAACCGCCGGGGTCGCCCGCTTCAAAACGGCTGCGGTTGCCAATCATAATAGAAAACTGTTCGCTCATGTGTTCACGCTCCTTTTGCTGCCCGGTAGTTTCGGGGATAGCTGCCGCCTGTGGCTGCTGCTGCGGGGGTTCCTCACCCTCAATGGTATAGCCCGGTAAAAGCATACCGTTTACTTTGAAATGCTCGGCGTACTCCTGCGGGATAGGCGGGGAGATTTCCGTAAACAGACGGTCGTATGCTTTGATACGTCCATTCAGATACTTTTCCATAGCCGCCTTATCGGAAAAAACCTTTCTGTCCTGTCCGGCAATCTTCGCTTGCCCGTTCCTGTTCGGGCTGTTGGTATAAACGCCCCATGTGAGAGAATAAGAGTAAGGGACGCTTTGCTGCTTCTCCCTGTCGTAACGGGTGTTCTCGTAAATGTGGTAGTTCATCTGATATACCCGGTTGCTGCGGGTATATCGGTCATATTCGCCTTTCTGCCACTCGTTAGAAGTGTGCTGCACAACGGTTGTCCTTGTGTATTCAATCGCTTTGTCAAGCAAAAGCGTTTTTCCCGCCTGCTGTTCCCAAGCGGCGGCGCGGGTTGAGAGATCGTTAAAAATCGCCTGTTCCGCTGCCGCGCTTTCCTCACGCATGGCGTGTAGCTGTTCCAGCGGCAAAGAAACATAGGGGGCAATATCCCCGTCCTTTGCTTCAAAATATATCCGGCGTTCTATCCGCATGGTTTCGGCGGTTTCCAATTTGTCATGGTCGTATGAAGAATACGGCATATTGTTTCATCACGTCCTTTCTCGATTTTTAAGGGTTTGGGACTATCCCAACAAGCAAAATGCCCGCGCTTCCCATAGAGCAGCGCGGGTATTTCTCGCAAACGGGTACTCGTTTGCTGTGCTTGCTATGTAGTTATTTTTATCCGTAAACGCCTGTTTCTCTCGCTTTCCGCTTTCTGCCTGCGGCGTATCTTTGCCGCACAATCGGGACAGTATTTCGCCCGATTGCTGCCCGCCGCAAACGTGCTGCCGCATACCGCGCAACGCTTCAAATCGGTTTCCCCGCTGCGGGTGATCTGTTCGCATAGCTGCCTGTCTGCGGGTAAAACCGCTTCGCGGAAATAACGGCATAACAGCGAATAGCTGATACTCTGCACACAAACGCAAGTTTCCCCGTCGTCCAATAGCAGACAGTTCCCGCAATCATTGTTGGCGCACGCGGCTCGGGCCATTTTCTTAACGGCTCGATACTGCTTTTCATCAAGCCTAATCATTTTCGGTTCTGCTCGACGCGGAAGTTTACATACTTGCCGCCTGTGTCGGCAAGCAGCACAACCCCGTCAAAGGTCTTTCCCGTTTTGGTGGAGTACATACCCTTGATTTTTACCTTTCCGTCTTTCAAAAGGGCGGCGGCAATCGCCTTTGTGAAAGTCTTTTTGCGCTGCTGAAAGAACAAGTCATTTTTCCACATGACAAAGCTGCACGCCCTGTCGGAACAGTAGTAGTTTTTCTTGCCCTCGTAAACCGCCGCGCCGCAACGGGGGCAAGTGCCGATTGCTTCCCGCTGCGGGGTAAACAGTTTTGCTTTATCCTCGGAAATCGCGGAATAGGTCTTGACAAGCCCCGCTGTCATTTCCTCAATCCCTCGCATAAAGTCGGCGGGGCTGTCGCTGCCCTTTGCAATCCCGGTAAGGCGCGTTTCCCATTCTGCCGTAAGCTGCGGGGACGTAAGGCTTTCGGGCAGAATGGCGACAAGGTTATACCCGTCCTTTGTGGGGATTAGCTTCTTGCCCTTGCGCTCGGCAAAGCCCGCTGAAATGAGCTTTTCAATGATACCCGCCCGCGTCGCGGTGGTGCCTAATCCCTTGCGTTCCGCGTCCTCCGGCGTTTCCTCCTTGCCCGCGTTCTCCATAGCGGACAGAAGCGTATCTTCGGTATATGCTTTTGGGGGCTGCGTGTAACGCTCGGAGATCTCCGCTGCGGTATTTTCAAAGGTCTGTCCCTCGGTAAGCGGGGGCAAAACCGCTTCCGGCTCTGCGTCCTCGTCCTGTTCCTCGGACGCGGCGCGGGATAATCTTTCAATCTCACGCCAACCCTCGCAAAGCGTTGTCCTGCCCTTTGCGGTAAAGGTATAGCCGCCGCAAGTGAAAACCGCCGTAACCGCTTCATACGCATAGGGCGCGGCTGCGGCGCAAAGCAGCTTTGCACACACAAGGGTCATAAGTTTTGTTTCGCTGTCGGCAAGGGAAGCAAAGCCCGCTTTCAAAAACTCGGCTGTCGGCAAAATAGCGTGGTGGTCGGTTACTTTGCTGTTGTCGCAAACCCTTATAAGGTCTGCTTGCAGCTTCACGTCCCGCATAAAGGGAAGCAGCGAACAAAGCCCGGTAATGAGTTCCTTTGTGCTGTCCTGCATATCGGAAGTGATATATTTGCTGTCGGTGCGGGGATAGGTCAAAAGCCGCTTTTCATAGAGGGCTTGCGCATAATCAAGGGTCTGTTTCGCCGTAAATCCATACAGGCGGTTAGCTTCGCGCTGTAACGCGGTAAGGTCAAACAGCTTCGGCGGGGCAACGGTCTTTTTCTCTTTTTTGAGGGAAGTACAAACGGCTTGCGATTTCTCGCAAGCCGCTTTCATCTGCTGCGCTGCCGCTTCGTCGTTCAGTCTTTCGGACAAAGCCGAAACACCGCCCGCGTCCAGACGGACAACATGATATTTTTCTTTCTTAAAGCTGCTGATCGCATAGTCGCGGTTTACCAGCATGGTAAGGGTGGGCGTTTGCACTCTGCCGACATTCAGCGTTTTGTGATAGAGGATAGAGAAAAGGCGGGTCGCGTTAATCCCGACAAGCCAATCTGCCTTTGCTCTGCAAAGCGCGGATTGATAGAGGTTGTCATAGCTGCGCCCGTCTTTGAGGTTTGAAAAGCCCTCGCGGATTGCGCTTTCTTCCATGCTGCTAATCCAAAGGCGGGAAAAGGGCTTTTTGCAATTTGCCTGTTCGTAGACAAATCGAAAAATGAGTTCTCCCTCGCGCCCGCTGTCGCACGCATTGACAATCTCGGAAACGTCGCTGCGGTGCATAAGGTCTTTGAGTACGGAAAACTGCTGCTCCTTGCCGCTGGCAACGATAAACTGCCAATCCTGCGGGACAATGGGGAGATCGTCATACTTCCATTTTCGGTACTGCTCGTTGTAGGTCGCCGCGTCCGCAAGGCTAATCAAATGCCCGATACACCAGGACACAAGGTAGCCGCTGCCCTCAAAATATCCGCTGCGCTTTTCATTCGCGCAAAGTACGGCGGCAATCGCCGCCCCGACGCTCGGTTTCTCTGCAATTACAAGTTTCATACTTCCTCGTCCTCCTGCTCGGTTTCTAATTCTTCCGCGTCCTCGTCGTCCTCGTCAAAGTCGAGATCGTCAAGGTTGCTGCTGCCTTTTGCCGCGTCCTTTTTGGGCTTCATAATCTTAAAGTAATAGAACGCGCCGCCGCCCGCTGCGGCAAGAAGCAGCACGACAAGCAGAATAGCACCGCCCATGCCGCCGCCTTTATCTTCCTCCGGCTCCGGCTGCTCGGTTTCTTCCAGCTCCGGCTCGGCTTCCTTGCCCGCGCACTCGCTCATGTTGACGCTGCAAACGGGGCAATCGGTGTTGATGCTTCCGGCAACGCATTTTTCAGTACAGCTACAAGCGGGGGTTTCGGTCTGTTCGTCCTCCATAAGCTGCAAAAGGTCTTTTTCATCAACTTGATTGAGGAAATGGACGGTGTTTTCTCCGTCCTCGGCTCGGTCAATGATGATGTAAAAATAGTTTCCGTTTTTCGTAACGACGGTAATAAACTGTTTATCGCCGGACGCTTCGCCCGTTATGTCGTCCACAAGGCTCATGTTGCCCTCCGGCGTTAAGGGCTGCGGCTCATAGCCGCCCGTCGTTTCTTCCGGCTCGGTTTCGGTTACGGGGGTAGGCGGCTCGTCGCTCACATCACCGCCGCCCGCAAAAGCGGTAACAGAAAAGCCGCCCATGAGTACAAGGGCGGCAAGCAAAGCGGTAACGCTGCGGAACAGTTTTTTATGCTTCATCTTCGGTTTCCTCCTGTTCGTCGGTATAGTCTGCGTCCGGCTGCGGCAAGGCAATTTCGCCGCTGGCGTAAGCGGAGAGGAACGCGGCAAGCTGCGCCCCGTCAAGGTGTACCGCTTTCACCATTTGAACGATCTGCGCGTTTTCTTCCTCGATTTTCTGCGCTTCAAGGTCTTTCAGCCTTTTTTGGTATTCAAGGATTTTCGCCCTCGTTTTCTCAATATCCCGTTCGATACGGTCAAGTTTCGTGTTTGCCATAGAAATTAACTCCTTTCAAAGTCAGTTGTAATGTAGCCGCCCATAGGCGTAAAAATGGGATTGCCAATAGCTTGTATCAAGTTTTGTGTATTGTATCGGGTCGCCACAATGCAGCATGACGGGGCTTCCGTCCCCGTCCTCGCCAACGTAGATACCCACATGAGATACCCCCGGCGTGTCGTATGTACCCGTAAAGAAAACCAAATCCCCCGGCTGCGGGTTGGAAACGCGGGTTGAAATGTTGTAAAGCCCCTGCGCCCCAAGTCTGCCCGTATTGTATAAGCCGCTGTTCGTCAGCACATAGCTAACAAAACCGCTGCAATCAAAAGAGGTTTCCGGGCTGCTGCCGCCCCACACATAAGGAAAACCGACATACTTTTCCGCTTCCTCAATGAGCCGCGCAAACTGTTCATCTTCCAGATAGGCGGGCGGGATTTCATAATCCGCTGGCGGGTTTTCATAGTATTTTGAAATATAGCCGGATTGCGGGAAAAGATCGGGTCTGTTTCCCAGCGACGACATATACATAGCGTACATGGATAGCTGTTCCTCGCCCATAATGTAGACGGGGACATGGGAAAGGTTGAAGTTTTCCAAATCCACATGAAGAATGTAATAGTTATATGGGACTTCAACCTCATATTCGTTGCCCTCGCTGTCCGTCCTCGTTTCGGTGCGGTAGCGTACCTCGACTTCCTCCGTAACGGTCAAGATATACTGTTTCTCAAAGAGCATTTCAAGGGTGCTTTGCGCTTCATCAAGGGTAAACACGCCCTCATGCAGCGCGGAAAGGATAGAGATTAGCACATAGGGGTCATGCTCGATCTCGTCTGCGTTCACCCGGTATTCGTCGTAGCCGGGGTATTCGCGCTCGATATTATTCAGCATATCCTGTAACTCTGCTTCCATATCGGTGTAAGCTGCTTCCGCGCCCGTAATATCCGCGTCCTCGGAAAGA
>OLNG01001707.1_pt1 | contig 10178 bp, 6 predicted proteins | sample 1643091 | NCBI WGS metagenome assembly OLNG01 (sample SAMEA3136661, study PRJEB25190) | human gut metagenome | biome: human gut; feature: human-associated habitat; material: faeces | place: Austria | collected 2013 | reverse complement strand
GGCGTCGTAATAACCGCAGCCGATATTAACCGAGCCGTCCAGGACAAGGGGCTGTTCTACAACGAGGACCTCGACATGGTCATGCTCAGCAAAAGGATGAACGCAGAATACCTGCGCGAGCTGTATATCAAAAACAACCAATAGGAGGAGTCAACATGAACCTGCTCGAGATGATCGGCGACGGCGTCAACATTAAGCCGACCGGTGCCAACCACAAGATCGTGATCGACGGCAAGCCCGAGATGTATCCCGTTTACAGCATTAAGCTTGAGTTCCTGCGCTATAACGTGCAAAACGACCGCATCGCCTCGTGGATTAGCCGCTATAAGGCCGAACATGGCGAGGGTGCGTTTAATGAGCTGGACGTCGCGGCCTGCAACGACATCATTGAGGGTTTTATCGTCGACAGCAACAAGGATGCTATCGAAAAGACGCAGCGTAGCATTGCCCTGCGTTCGCAAGAGCGTCCCGGCGTGGTGCTGGCCGACGGCCTGATCGTCGACGGCAACCGTCGCTTTACCTGCCTGCGTCGTCTTGCCGCCGAAAACCCAAGATTTGGCTGGTTTGAGGCTGTCATTTTGCCTGAGAGTCTGGGTAACGATTCCAAGAAGATCAAGATGCTGGAGCTTTCGATTCAGCATGGCGAGGAAGAGAAGGTCGGCTACGACCCGGTCGACCGCCTGGTGGGCATCTACAACGACATCATCAGCTCCAACTTGCTCTCGAAGGAAGAGTACGCCCAGTGCATTGGCGTTGAGCCCAAGGAGCTCGAGAAGGAGATTGTAAAAGCCCGCTATATGAACGAGTTCCTGGAGTTTGCCAACGCCAAGGACCAGTTCCACCTGGCGCGCGAGCTCAAGGTTGCCGGCGTTATCAACGACCTGCAGGGCGTGCTAAAAAAGTGCAAGAGCGACGATCAGGAAGAGGACGTTAAGAACATCGTCTTTGCCAACATGATTGCCGAGCCGCAGGGCGACATCGTGCGCTTTGTCCGCAAGATGAAGCCGATTCTGGAAGGCCCCGACGCGGATCGCTTTATCGAGCGCGAAAACGAGCTGGCCTTTGAGGTTGCCGAGCGCCTGAAGAACAAAGAGATCGTGACCTCGACCGACATCGCCGAGATTCGCGACGATGTTCAACTGGCGACAGCCTTCCGCGAGGTTATGGAGTCGGCCGAAAACACCACCAAGATGAACAAGGCCCTCAAGTCGCCTTCGCTCTCGATCATTCGCGCCATCAGGGATCTTGATCAGGTGGAGGAATCGACCTTTGGCTTGCTGCCTGCGGACGAGATTGCCAATATCGCCGCCGAGGTCGCCAAGCTCGAGGCAAGGGTGCATATGATCAAGGACAAGATCTCGTACAGGATGGGCGGCGAGGAAGCCTAAATGAAGCTGCGCCTCTCGTATAGCGACGGCATTTCCGTCGTGCCGCTCGACATGACAGTTGAGCAGCTGCGTCGCGAGCCGGTCTGGAAGATTCGGCTTTCGGCGTTGCGCCGCTATGCGCCGAGCTATCGAGAGGCGGACGTGCTCTTTTCTCTGGGGATTGACGATCCAGGCGCCAAGCGCATCGTCGAGCTGCTGCAGCAGGCGGCAAGCTTTGGTGTGGAGTGCCAGGTGGACCCGGACCTGCTGCGAGGCCTTACGGCGCGTGAGGACTATCTGCGCGAGAAGGCGCGCGTGGGCCTGCTGATCAAGGCGCACGACGCGTCGGTGGCCGATCGCTTTGATGAGTTTTGCCAGGCAGAGGACACCCTGATGCAACGCCCACTTAAGGACCGCCAGCTGTGGGATGCGTTCTTTATGAGCGCCATGGGTCGCAGCGCCAACTTCTCCGTTCCCGGTTCGGGCAAAACGGCTTCGGTCCTGGGCACGTTTGCGTACCTGCGCGAGCGCGACCTGGTCGACCGCATCATCGTGCTTTCGCCCAAAAACGCTTTTGGCTCGTGGCGCTACGAGTGGGCCGCCTGTTTTGGCGCCGACCGCCCGCTGCGTTCGTTGTGCTTTCACGACCCCGAGTTTCGCGGTCGTTCCACGCGCGATAAGTACAGCACCCTGCTGTTTGACTACAAGCGCTACGACATGATCCTATTCAACTACGAGTCGGTCGCGCTGGGGGAGGCGGCCGCACGCATTGCGGCCGATCGCGCCCTGGTGGTGTTTGACGAGGTGCACAAGGTGAAGCGTGTGGGCGGCAAGCGCGCGGCAAGCGCGGTGCAGATTGCCGCGGCGGCGCCGTACTTTATCGCGCTTACCGGTACGCCGATTCCCAACTCGTTTGAGGACCTATACAACCTGCTCCATTGCTTGTGGCCGCGCGACTACAACTGGTACTTTGGCATGAGCGCCAATGCCCTTAAGTCGACGAGTGAGGACGACGTTGAGCGTATCAACGAGTCCATCGCGCCGTTCTTTTGCCGCACCAATAAGCATCAGTTGGGCGTGCCGCAGGCCAACGAGGACCATCTGGTCGATGTGCCGGTGGAACGCTGGGAGCAGCAACTGTTCCAAAAGGTGCTGCGTACGCTTTCGGGCGAGCCGTTCGAGATGATTATTCGCCTGTTGCAGCTTTCGTCCGACCCGCGCATGCTGTCCGAGGACCTGAGCGCCGGCGACTATGCCGACTTGTTTGATGGCGAGGTGCAGACGGGCGCCGGCAAAGCGCTGGAAGGTCTGCAGCTGGATGACCGGCCCACAGCCAAGATGGTCGCCTGCCTTGATTTGGTCGAATCGCTGGTAGCCCAGGGCAAGTCGGTCATCGTGTGGTGCATCTTTAAGCGCAGCATCCGCAATGTGGTGCACGAACTGCACGAGCACGGCATTACGGCCCGCGCTATCAGTGGGTCGACCGATATGCCCACGCGCGCCCGCATCATCGATTCGTTTAAGGCGGGGGAGACGAGCGTGCTGGTCACCAACCCGCACACACTGGCCGAGTCGGTCTCGCTCCACAGCGTGTGCCACGACGCCGTCTATTTTGAGTGCAGCTACAACCTGGTGCACCTGCTGCAGTCCAAGGATCGCATCCACCGCCTGGGCCTGCCGCAAGAGCAATACACGCAGTACCACTATCTACGCGCCGTGTACGAACGCCGCGGCGGGCCCTGGTCGCTCGACCGCAACATCTACGAGCGGCTGCAGCACAAGGAACAGGTCATGCTCGACTCGATTGACCGCGGCACGCTGGAGCCCGGCTATACCGACGAGCGTGATCTGGAACTGGTGTTTAAGGGTCTTTTTGATGATGAGGAACAGCGTAACGAGATCAACGACCACAACGCCGCGGACGATACGCAAGAACGCAAGGAGATGTAAACGATGCAGAAAGCCTTTCCCATCTTTGCCATGGAGCTGTTTTGCGACGGCTGGCTGTTTTTGACGCATTCCGATGTGACGTGGGATGGGTCGTCGCACGCCGTTAAGCGCATTCGTATCAATGCCGACAAAAGTGAGCGGCCATGCGCGCGAGCACTTTACGGATGTTCCGAGCAACATCGATTTGTGCCAGTATGTTGGCACCACGCTTGTTGAGCTCGAGAAGCATACCGAGCTTGCCGTTCCTCGCGATGATGTTTCACCCCGTCTGCAGCTGCTCTTTGAGGGCGACTTGACGCCTATCACGCTGGTGCAGCTGATGTGCGTGGGCGACTGGCTTTCGGTGCGTCAGGGCAATGAGGGCGAGATCCACGTTGCCTATGATGAGCGCTTGGCGCAGCAGATTTCCGGGTTTGGCTTTCTTATGCGGCGCTTTCGCGCGGTGCTTTGCTCGCAGAGCGCGATGCTGAGTGGCAGCGTAGTCGCTACGGTGTTTGAGCCGCGTCCTGCAACGGAGCCTGGCATATGCGCGTTTTTGGAGATGGGTGATGCGGTTTCCGCGGAGCCCGAACCCGAGGATGCGCTCGGTGTTGAACCGGAGCCCGAGCCTGAGCCAGAGCCTGCACCGGAACCTGCCCCCAAGCCCTCTGCAGAAGAGCAGGAAAAGTTGCGCATCGCAAGGGAGGTAAAGGCCGCGCGCGACAAGATGGAAGAGCTCGACAAGGCACGTGATGCTTTGCTCAACCAGCTGCTTGTGCTGCGCCATAAGCATGAGCAGCTTTCCGATCAACGTGGTTGGAATACGATAGTCGAAATGGGAGAAATCGGCAGGCAGATCGATGCGCTGAGCGGCCAGGTCGACCAGCTCGATGAACAGCTCCGCGACGCGCGCCTTGCCTACGCCGAGACCCGCGCAGCGTCGCTGCAAGCGCTTAAGGAGCTGGGGCAGTAGGACAGCAACATCCCTCACGACCCCGTACTTAAACGGTATCATTGGAAGGCATGTTTGCATCGCCCCGATGCAAATAAAAAGGCCCGAACCCTTGGAGTGTGTCCTGTGGATAACACCGACAAAATATCGCTGGGAGGCGTGCTAACGCGCGAGCAGTTTTTGCTGCCCGAGATGCGTATCGTCGCAGCATTGCGCCTGGAGGGCGTGAGCGACGACGAGATCATTGCGCGCGTTAAACACGACAATCTGTTTCAGTATCCCACCGAGCGCATGCTCGCTGATCGCGCCCGCGTGTGCCTGCGCCGCTTTGATGCCGTAGCGCTCGACGAGACGCAGTGTGCTGCCCGCGGCATCGACAAAGACACCGCCGATCAAGCGGTCACGCGCATCATGGATCTTGTCGCCAACGGCATGCCCGATCAGGCTGCTCAGGCCAACCTGTTTGCCATGATGTGCCGCTACACCATGGTCCGCGAGCTCATCCAGGTGGAGATTGGCGAGCGCATGGCCAGCTTCGACTACACCTTTACTGACGTTGACCTCAACGCGTTTGTCACCCGTTTTCAGGTTGAGCATGCCGAGGCCGTCAAATGGTCCGATGCTACGCTGGGCCGTATAAAAAGCACCCTGCGCCAGATCTTGCGCAGCGCCGGTTTTAAGGCATCGCAGCGAACCGATACGCTCCAGCCCCTGCTGTTGGACCCCGACGTGGAGCAGGCCATCCGCGACCTGGGCGACATGGACGCCCTGGCCGCGCTCACCGGGCAGGTGATGTAGACATGGCAATAAACCAGCCGCACATTCGCCCGCGCAACCGCGCCGAGCGCATACATGAGGACTTTGACCATCGCCGCGAGGCGCTGCGCGAGCGCCTGCAAGACCAGGACTTCTTGGCCAACAAGGGCATTGGCAACGAGATTGGCTTCTACACGTTTTGCTACGATCCTTCGCTGGAGTTTGAGTGCCGCGCCTATGTGGACGAGCTCATGGCAGATGCCCAGGCCGGCAAGCTGCCGTGCAATCTGGAGGTCTTTAACCTGTACGACGTGATGCTCGAGATTTGCGAGCAGCGCCGTATTTTGCGTGCGATTCCCCGGCGCGAGGCAAAGGTCGGCTCGGAGGCCCAGATTAAAGAGCTCCAGAAGCCCTGTAGCTCCAAGAGCTTTGCCCAGTACCTCTTGGAGCATACCCAGCCGCATCAGCCCGGCGACGTGATCTTGCTCACGGGTGTGGGCGAGGTCTTTCCGCTGCTGCGCGTGCACAACCTGCTCAACGACATGCTTGCCGATTTTGGCACCGTGCCCGTCGTCGTCATGTACCCCGGCAGCTTTGACGGCCGCCAGCTCAAGCTGTTCAACAAAGAGAACGCCAGCAACTATTACCGTGCGTTCGATATTTCTTAGGAGCGACAGATGGTTATCCAAGACCTGTTTTCCAAGGACATCAACCGTTCCATTAACGGCGTCGTCAAGGTGCAAGACGCCAGCGACGAATCGGTGCGCCAGGAGCTCGACGAGTACGTGGTGACGCGCGAGCTGCAGGGTCATTTTGCGCACTTCTTCGAGGCGTACGATAAGGCGCTCGACGTTCCCACCGACAACATGGGCGTGTGGATCAGCGGCTTCTTTGGCTCCGGTAAATCGCACTTCCTTAAGATGCTCTCGTATCTGCTGCAAAACGATGAGATTGCCGGCAAGCGCGCCGTCGACTACTTTGATGGCAAGATCTCCGATCCCATCGTGGCCGCCAGAGTTCGTCGTTGCTGCGAGGTTCCCACCGAGGCGATCTTGTTTAACATCGACAGCAAGGGTGGCCAGTGGAAAGAGGGCGACACCTCGCGCACGGCCCTGCTGCGCGCCTTTGAGCGCGTGTTCTTTGAGCACCTGGGCTTTTTTGGCGAGGACCTTAAGCTCGCGCGCCTGGAGCAGCATATCGACAGCAAGGGCAAGACGCAGGAGTTCCGCGCTGCCTACGAGAGCATTGACCACGGCAACTGGCTCGAGGACCGCGAGAGCTATAGCTACTTTGAGGACGACATCGTCGAGGCCCTGCAAGAGGTGCTGGGTATGAGCGAGCAGGCCGCGCGCCATTGGTTCGACGGCACCGAGGACGATGCCATCGCTGCCGACACCTTTGCCAAGATGGTCAAGCAGTATGCCGACAAGCGCGCCGAGGAGTGCGGCGGCGAGTTCCGCCTGCTGTTCATGGCCGACGAGGTGGGTCAGTTTATTGGCTCCGATGCCGACATGAGCACGAGCCTTATGCTGTCGCTGCAGACGCTCGTCGAGGAGCTGGGCAGCCGTTGCGGTGGCCGCGTGTGGGTCATGGTGACCAGCCAGGAGGCCATCGACGAGGTCGCCATGATCGTGGGCGACGACTTCTCCAAGATTCAGGGTCGCTTTAACACACGCCTTTCGCTCTCCAGCTCCAGCGTGGACGAGGTTATCCAGCGCCGCGTGCTGCAAAAGAACGACGCCGCCGAGGCAAAGCTCCAGCAGGACTATGAGGCCCAGAGCACCGTGCTCAAAAACGTGTTCTCTTTTGACGGTTCGCGCAGCGATTTGATTGGCTATGCCAGCCGCAAGGACTTTACGGACAGCTACCCGTTTGTGAACTATCAGTTTAAGGTGCTGCCCGACGTTATGACCGAGGTACGTAAGCACGGCGTTAAGGCCAAGCACATGTCCACGGGCGAGCGCTCCATGCTTTCCGCCTTCCAGGAATCGGCCCAGGCCATCCAAGGCCAAGAGGTGGGCGCCCTGGTGCCGTTCTGGCGCTTCTTCGATACTATTGCCAAGGACCTGGAGCATGGCGTGATCCAGGTGGTCACGACTGCCGAGCGCGCGGCCGAGGACGGCCGTGGCCTTAAGGCCGAGGACGTTAAGGTCTTAAAGCTGCTGTACCTGATCCGCTATATCGACTACATCAAGTCCAACGTCGAGAACATCTCCATCCTTATGGTCGACGGCATGGACGTGGACAAGGCCGCCCTTAAGGACCGCGTTAAGGAGTCGCTCGACCGCCTGGTGCGCGAGAACTACGTGGCACGTCAGGGCGATGCGTACAACTTCCTTACCGACGAGGAGCAGGATATCGCGCGCGCCATTAGCGAGACGCCGGTAGATGCTGCCCTGATTATCGAGGGCATTAAAAAGTCGCTCTTTAGCGGTATCTATACGGCTACCAAGCTGCGCGTGGGCGCCAACGACTTTCCCTTCGACCGCTATGTAGACGACTCGGTCTATGGTGTGGCCCAGGGTGGCATGAAGCTCAACGTCGTTACGGTGGCAGATGACCTCTCGCGTGCCGACGATGCCGAGCTCGCCGTCAAGTCGTCCAATATCGCGCTGGTGGTGCTGGCAGACGACATCGACTACTTTGACGACCTGCAGAATGTGGCCAAGATCCGCAAGTATCGCAAGACCATCAACACCGAGGCCCTGGCGCCTTCGACCCAGCAGATTATCCAGGCAAAGATGAAGGAGGCTACTTTCGTTGAGCGCGAGGCGACCAAACTGCTGGAGGAGGCCGTGTTGCGCGCCCGCGTGGCCGTGAACGGCTCTATAATCACGGTTCGCGCCACTAAGCCCGCCGATGTGTTTGACCAGGCCCTGTCAAAGCTGACGGATGCCATCTTTACCAAGGCCGACTACATCGCCGACCCCGCCAAGACCGACGAGGACATTCGCGCCACGTTGCGCGGTGCCAACCAGATGGCGCTCGACGGCCAGAGCTCCGACAACGCCCGTGCCGAGAAGGAGGTCGCGGATTTCCTTCATGCTCAGACGCGTCTGTCGCTGAATACGACCATGGGTGACCTGCAGCGTAAGTTCCAGGGTGCCCCCTATGGTTGGCGCGAAATCGACATTGCCAACGTGGTGGCGCAGCTGGTGGTCTCGCAGCGCGCGACCATTACGGCTGCCGGCGCCAATGTTGCACCTGCTGACCTGCGCATGGTTACCCTCTTGCGCAAGGATGCCGACAAGGCCCAGGTGCGCGAGCGCGTTAAGATGAGCGACGAGCTCATCAAGAAGGTCAACAGGGTGCTGCGAGAGACCTTCGATGCCAAGCGTGATATTTCCAACGAGGACGAGCTTACCGCCACGGTGGTCGATACGCTTACAGGCTACAAGACCGAGTGCGTGGAGCTCACGAACAACAACTTTACGGGCCTGGCCCCGGCCTATCCGTATCCGGGCCTAAAGGTGCTGGAGGACGGCCTTAAGCTGACCACGCGCCTACTGGACAATCAGAACGACGCTCAGACGCTGTTCAACGCCTTTGTAAAGGCGCAGGATGATCTGGATGATTGGAAAGAGGATTACGACCAAGTCGTGTTCTTCTTTGAGAGCCAAAAGCCCGTTTTTGATAGTGCCGTTGAGTTTATGGGCCTCATGAAGGACGAGGGCTTCTACATGGACTCTAACGCCCAGGCGGTCGAGGCCAACAAGCGCATTGAGCAGATTCTGAAGAATCCGCGTCCGTACCGTGAGGTCCGCGAGCTGCACGACCTGATGGAGCCCGTCATGGCTGCCCACAAGCAGATGGTCGATGCCAAGCGCAAGGAGATGCTGGACGACATAACCGCACAGATGGCCCAGGTGCACGAATATTCCCAGGGCCAGGACGGCTACGCCAAGCTGGCCGAGCGCGCCATCGAGGACGCCGGCCGCATGGCCAAGTCGTTCGAGAGCCGTGCTCACGCCGCCATCAAGGCGAGCGAGCTTGCCGCGCTGAAGCAGCAGCTGATTGAGTACTGCGATCGCGCATGCGAGAACATCGATAAAGCAATCGATGAGGAGAAGGCTCGCCAGCAGCGTGAGAGCCGCCGCGTAGAAGTCATGCCTTCCGGTGAGACCGTTACTACGATCAAAGACCCGGGCAACGATGCTTTGGCGACCGTCGAGCCTGCACCCGCTCCTGCTCCCAAGAGGATTAAAAAGCTGCGCTTGGCCGACCTGGGCGAGCGCAAAAAGCTGCAGAGCGAAAGCGATATCGACGCCTACCTTGGCCAGCTTCGCGCACGTCTGCTTGCCGAGCTGCAGGGCAACGACGCCATCCGCCTGAGCTAGCCAAGGACCACCGGGGAAGGGGAGACGGCCATGAACGATACCGCCATCAAGAACTACTGCATCTGGGCCCGCAACGAGCTCATCGCCGGCGTCGAGGCCCGCATGAGGCTCTACGGCGTGGCCGAGGGCGCCGAGCCCGCCGGCGCGACGGCGGTGGGCGGGCGCGCCCTGTCCCCGGAGGAGACCGGGTGGCGCGACGCCCTGCTGCGCGCCGCGGCAGAGGAGGGCTTTGAGCACCTGCGCGACCGTGCGGCCTACACCTGGTTCAACCGCATCGCCGCCGTGCGCTACATGGAGGTCCACGACTTCCTGCCCTCCCGCGTGCGCATGTTCACCCGCCCCGCGGCGGACGGCTCCTGGGAGCTGGGCAGCCAGGCCGCGGACGAGGCGCTCGACGTGGAGATCGAGGGGGCGGACCCCGTGCGCGTCGCCGAGCTCAAGCAGGCCGGCGAGGACGGGCCGCTGTTCCGCTACCTGTTCCTGGCCCAGTGCGCCGAGCTCTCCGGGTGCCTGCCCGGCGTGTTCCAGCCCGTGGACGCCTGCATGGCGCTGCTGCTGCCGGCCAACCTCATGGATCCCGACGGCGTCATCGGCCGCATGGTGGGCGACATCCCCGAGGAGGACTGGGAAGACGTCCAGGTCCTGGGCTGGATGTACCAGTACTACAACTCCGAGGTCAAGGACGCCTTCTTCGCCTCCAAGGCCAAGGAGACCCCCGACACCATAGGCCCGGCCACCCAGCTGTTCACGCCCGACTGGATCGTGCGCTACATGGTGCAGAACTCGCTGGGGCGCCTGTGGATGCTCAACAACCCCGGAAGCCCCCTGCGAGAGCAG
>OLNG01001706.1_pt1 | contig 10178 bp, 5 predicted proteins | sample 1643091 | NCBI WGS metagenome assembly OLNG01 (sample SAMEA3136661, study PRJEB25190) | human gut metagenome | biome: human gut; feature: human-associated habitat; material: faeces | place: Austria | collected 2013 | reverse complement strand
TCTGAAGAGGGAACTGAAAGACAGTTCTGCGTTTACGGCATTTAAGAGATGGCTGATATGGGATAATGAGGAAAAGTATGGGGAACTGGAGAAATTTATTCCTGAGAATCAGAAGAAAAATTTATTTGACATTTAAAGGTGGATGGCGCTAACCATCCACCGCTCTGGAAAACCAGAGAAACCTCGTCGGTCAAAGTGTTTTTAATGTATGGTCTTGTCGACCAAAATACTTGTTGATTTGATTATACATAATTTTATGAAAAATCCACAGGAAAATAAAAGAAATTGGTGGAATGAATGCAAGATGAAAGTTGGATATGAATACATAAAAATTTGCACATCCGTCTTTCCAGTGCTATACTTATCTCACAACATACCAACACAGAAGGGGGCATAATCATGGAGAAAGTATTACAATTTTTAAAAGACGCAGAGACATATTATCTGGCAACTGTAGAGGGTGATCAACCGAGAGTTCGTCCTTTTGGAACAGCTCATATTTTTGAGGGCAAGCTGTATATCCAGACCGGAAAAGTGAAAGATGTCTCAAAACAGTTACATGCCAATCCGAAAGCTGAGATCTGTGCTTTTAAGGATGGTGAATGGATCCGTGTGGCTGGCGAACTGGTAGAGGATGATCGTGTGGAAGCAAGACAGTCCATGCTGGATGCATATCCGAGTTTACAGAAAATGTATGCCGCAGATGATGGCAATACAGAAGTTTTTTATTTTAAGAATGCAACCGCAACGATTTCTGCATTTACGCATGAACCGGAAGTGATTACTTTTTAAAAAATAAAAAATTCTGGAAATTATATGAATACGGAATTGAGTAACGATGAGCCGGTAGCCGATGGTTATCGGCTCATTATGGGATTATGATATAAAGATATTGTGTGAGCTGGATAAAAGTTTTGTATAGAATAAAAAAGAAACGAGCAACCCGCTTGGATCCTAAGACCGTACACGACACAAAACCCATTTCTTAACTTCATTATAAAGTATTTCTATCAAAAGTCAATCAAAGATGTAAGAAATAAAGGAGAACAACCAATGAACAATCACGATAACAACCCCAAATACATCCAAATCCGAGGTGCCAGAGTCCACAACCTGAAGAACATAAACGTAGATATCCCCCTGCACCAGATCGTAGGCATCGCAGGTGTGTCCGGCTCCGGGAAGTCGTCGTTGGCGTTGGGGGTGTTGTATGCGGAGGGATCCAGGAGGTATCTGGAATCGCTTTCTACTTATACGCGAAGACGTATGACGGGTGCGGCGAAGGCACAGGTGGATGAAGTTTTGTATGTGCCGGCGGCGCTTGCGCTGCATCAGCGGCCGGGAATTCCGGGGATCCGGAGTACGTTTGGCACGGGAACGGAGCTTTTGAACAGTCTGCGGCTGATGTATTCGAGGCTGGCTTCGCATCGGTGTCCCAATGGGCATTATGTGGAGCCGACATTAAAAGTGGCAGCGGAGCAGGAGATTTTTTGCCCAATCTGTGGGGAGCAGGTGCAGCCGCCGAGTGCGGAAGAACTTGCGTTTAATTCTCAGGGTGCATGCCCGGAATGTGGTGGTACCGGGCGAGTACGGACGGTAAATATTGATTCTCTGGTACCTGATGATTCGATCAGTATCGATGACGGGGCGGTTGCACCGTGGAACAGTCTGATGTGGTCACTGATGACGGATGTATGTCGGGAAATGGGTGTGCGCACGGATATTCCGTTCCGCGAGCTGACGGAGAAAGAAAAAGATATTGTTTATCACGGACCGGCGGAAAAGAAACATATTTTTTATAAAGCAAAGAATTCGAACCAGGCAGGAGAACTGGATTTTACCTATTATAATGCGGTGTATACTGTGGAAAATGCCCTTGCTAAAGTAAAAGATGAAAAGGGCATGAAACGTGTGGAAAAATTCCTGAAAGAAGAGATCTGCCCGCAGTGTCAGGGAAGCAGACTTTCCGAAAAAGCGAGAGCACCGAAACTTCGAGGCGTCGGACTGGCGGAGGCGTGTCAGACGACTTTAAAAGATTTGGTTGTATGGGTTGCCGGTGTTCCGGATTCTCTGCCGGAGGAAATGCGTCCAATGGCAGAATCAATCTGCGAATCCTTTCAGACAGCTGCAAAAAGACTGATGGATCTGGGACTTTCTTACCTGTCTCTCGACAGAGAAGCTGCGACATTGTCTACCGGGGAGCGGCAACGGATGCAGCTGGCGAGAACTGTAAGAAACCGTACGACAGGTGTATTGTACGTACTGGACGAGCCTTCCATCGGATTACATCCTTCCAATATTAATGGATTGAATGCCGTGATGCATGATCTGATCGCGGATGGCAATTCGGTTCTTCTGGTCGATCACGATACGCAGATTTTGTCCGAAGCTGACTGGATCGTGGAGATGGGACCGGAGGCAGGAAATGGCGGTGGATATGTGATCGCAGAGGGAACGATCCCTGAGATTACAAAGAATCCGGCTTCCAGGATTGGTCCGTTTTTAGCGCAGAAAACGAATTTGCCAGTACGGGAACAGACGGATGCTGAAAAAATGTTTGATCTGGGAGTCATCCATCTTTCCACCAGTGCCATCCATACGGTAAAACCTCTGGAAGTCGATATTCCGAAAGGCAGGCTGACGGTTGTGACCGGTGTGTCCGGCTCCGGCAAGACTACGATGGTGCTGGAAAGCCTGATTCCGGGACTGGAGGCAGCACTGAACGGAGAGACATTGCCGGAACACGTGAAAAATGTTTCTGCGGAGGGGATTTCCCATGTGAAACTGATCGATGCGTCACCGATTGGAATCAACATTCGTTCTACCGTGGCAACGTATGCCAATGTGCATGATGAACTTCGAAAGATTTACGCAAAGACTGACGATGCAAAAAGGATGAAATACAAGGCAAAGGATTTTTCCTATAATACCGGAAATCTCAGATGTCCGGCATGTGATGGAACAGGGCAGATCACACTGGATGTACAGTTTTTGCCGGATGTAGATGTGGTGTGTCCGGAATGTAAAGGATCTCGGTATGCGAAAGCGGCATGGCAGGTTTGCTATGAAAAGGAACCGGGGAAAAGGTATTCGCTGCCGCAGATGATGGCGATGGATGTAAACACAGCACTACAGGCGGCAGGAGACTGGAAAGTGGTGCGGCAGCGGCTGGAAGTACTGCGAGATCTTGGGCTTGGCTATCTGACCCTGGGAGAGGCGACACCGGGACTGTCCGGTGGGGAAGCACAGAGACTGAAACTTGCCAGTGAGATGGGGAAAGGGCAGTTTGATTCCGTTTTCGTGTTCGATGAACCGACGATTGGATTACATCCATTGGACGTAAAGACGCTGCTTCAGGTATTCCAGGCACTTGTGGATCAGGGGGCAACTGTGATTGTGATAGAACACGATCTGGATGTGATCCGAAACGCAGATTATATCATCGATATGGGTCCGGAAGGCGGCGAAGCAGGCGGAAGGATCGTTGCTGTGGGAACACCGGAGCAGGTCGCAGAAAATGAAAACAGTGTTACCGGGAAATTTATACGTTGAAGATAATTTATTTTCTCTCATTCCATCTTGCATCCCGCAGTATTCTCCGTTACAATAACACCAGAACACAAGTTTGCATCAGAAAGGACTGTGGATGTTATGGACATCAAGGATTTAATTATATATCGAAGAACAATCCCTGCGCGAAAAGCGACATATGTGCCGTTTCCAGAATCTCTGAATCCGAAGATCTTGGAGTTTTTGCGGGAACGGGAAATTGATCAGCTGTACTGTCATCAGACGCAGATGTATGAGTTGGCGCGGGAAGGGAAGAACGTGGTGATTACCACTTCGACGGCTAGTGGAAAGACGCTGAGTTTCCTGCTTCCGGTGATACAGGAGATTCTGGAACATCCGACGGCGCGGGCAATCTTTATTTATCCGACGAAAGCACTTGCGGCGGATCAGTACCGGGCATTGCAGCCGTGGCTTTCTTTTTTCGGACCGGAGAAAATCAGTGCCGGAGTATATGACGGTGATACGCCGGTGAACGAGCGAAAACGGATCCGGGACCGGGCAAATATTATTCTGACGAATCCGGAGATGTTAAATGGCGCTATGCTGCCAAATCACAGCAAATACGGATTTGATTTTATCTTTTCGAACCTGAAATACGTGGTTCTCGACGAGATGCATACCTATCGTGGAGCCTTTGGATCCCATATGGCAAATGTTTTCCGGCGGCTTTCGAGGATTACAGAGTATTATCACGCAGTCCCTCATTTTCTATGTAGTTCGGCTACGATTGCCAATCCGGTGGAACTGGCGGAAAAAATCTGTGGACAACCATTTGCTTCGGTGACAAAAGACGGTTCGGCGGCATCCGAGCGGAATTATCTGCTGATACAGCCACCGAAAATAAGCGGAAAGGATCAGCAATATTACGGGCAGGAATCCATTGTGTCGGTGGCGGCACAGATGCTTCCACAGTTGATGGAACAGAGGGAAAGTTTTCTTGCATTTGCAAAATCAAGAAAAAATGTGGAAGTTGTGTTAAAAGAGACAAGAGACCGGCTGGATGCGGCGGATTTTCTTACTACAGTGACTTCGGATCAGATTTCCGGTTACCGGGGCGGTTATACGCCGATCGAGCGAAAGACCATCGAACAGCAGATGATCCGTGGGGATCTGCTGGGGCTGGTGAGTACGAATGCACTGGAGCTGGGAATTGATATCGGTTCTATCGGAGTGACGGTACTGATCGGTTATCCGGGAACCCGTTCTTCTTTCTGGCAGCAGACCGGGCGTGCGGGGCGAAGTAAGAAAAGCTGTACCAACTATCTGATCCTGGATCACCTTCCGATGGATCAGTATATCGGTCTGGAGCCTGGATGGCTTTTTGATGAGAGCAGTGAACATGCGGTGATTGATCCGGATAACCTGCTGATCGAACTGGCACATATCCGTGCGGCGGCAGCAGAACTCCCGCTGTCTCTGGATGACATTGCCCGCTTCCCGGATCTCGGAGAGACGATTCCGGTACTGATGAAGATGCAGGAAGTGCGAAGCCAGAACGGTCGGTTTGCATGGGCAGGCGGCGAGTATCCGGCGGGCGATTTCTCCATGCGAAATATTGATAAGAACAAATACACGCTGTTGAATCAGGAAACCGGAAAAACGATCACGGAGATGGATGAAAGTCAGGCGTTTCGGGAGATTCATGAAGGTGCGGTTTATATCCACGACGGGGAATCTTACCGGGTGGTGAAGATGGATCTGGAGAGCAAGATGGCGTATGCGATTCCATTTAACGGAAATTATTATACGGTTGCCGGAGGCGAGACGAATATTCATGTAATCCACAGCCAGAAGGAACAGCAGTGGAACCGGATTCGGGTGCAGTTTGGTGATGTGAATGTGGCGGATTATGTCTATATGTACAAAAAACTGCAGTTCCATAACCATCAGAACCTTGGATATGAGGAACTTCGGACACCGCTGACGAAGGATTATGATACCGAAGGAACCTGGATGCATCTGCCGGAGAATCTGGTACGGGCGTATCGTGGTCTGCTGCAGGCGGATGATACGGGACGGCTGACCAGGAATAATCATTTTCAGGGCTTGTGTTTCGCTCTGAAAAATGCTGCGCAGATGGTGACGATGACAGAACAGGAGGATATCCATGTGATAACTTCCACAAATGCGCTGGAATTATCGGGTGAAACAGCGTCGGATGTATCCATTTATTTCTATGACGGCTATGTGGGCGGTCTTGGATTTTCCGAGAAAATCTATGATCTGATCCCGCAGGTGATCGAACAGGCGATTCGGATGGTGTCCGGCTGCAAATGCAAAGACGGATGTGCGGCATGTGTGGGGGATTATAAACTGGATCGCAAACTGATCCTGTGGGGATTGGAAAATCTGCGGGAAGCATCGGAGGTTCCCAAAGGTGAAAAAGTAGTTACCTGGGCAGAGTCCACCTGGAAAAGGAAAGAATTCCGACTGGAAACATTACCGGAAAAGTGGGATATTTTTTGCCGGAAAGCCAGAGAGAACGGAGAGCAGTACGCCGGATTTTTCCAGACCGTGCACCGGGTGAAAGTGAAGGATACCAGACTGATTCTTTCGGTAGACACACCATTTTTTGCACAGTGGGCGAATGGGCCGGAAAATAAACAGAGTCTGCGGAATCTGATCGGTTATTATACAGAACTTCCGGCAGGATTTCGGTTGGAAATCCGGGCGGAAAGACCGGAAAAGCGGGGAAATTTATCTGACATTACGGGTTCAGATACAAGAAAAACGTGGACAGAAAGTCACGATACAGCCGGGCGGTCTGTAGAAGACTACGATAGAGAAGAACGGGAGAAACAGGAAAAGATTCTTCGCCGTTACCGGGCGATGGATATCAGGAGAGAGAAAAAAGATGATGGATCTGAATAAACTGAATCCCTACCAGAAAGAGGCAGTGCTTGATGAGAGTCCTGCCTGTCTGGTCAATGCAAATGTAGGAAGCGGGAAGACGACCGTGTTGACGGCAAAAGTTCGCTATCTTTGCGAACAAAAAGGAGTGGCTCCAAAGGATCTGATGGTGCTTACCTTTACCAATAAGGCAGCAAATGAAATCCGGGAGCGGTTGGAAAATCTGACCGGAAAAGAGGAAGATCTGTGGTTTGGCACGTTTCACAGTGTGGCACTTCGGATGTTACAGACGATTCTTCCGGTAGAGGAACTTGGATATACGAAAGAATTTCAGGTATGCATCCCCGAAGAAGAAATGCAGATGGCACAGCAGCTGATCACGGAACAGAATCTTCAGATTAAATATAAAAACCGTTTAAAAAAGCGGCTGGATCAAAGCCGTCAGAAAAGTGGAAGAAAACCGAAAGATTACGGGGATGATTTTGAGCGGTTGTGTACTCTGCTGGAAGAAGAAAAAAAGAAACAGAATAAAATGACATACGAGGAGTTGATCTTACATACCGGACAGCTGCTTCAGAGCCACCCGGAGATTCTACGTCCGCTGTGGTTGATCATCGATGAAGTTCAGGACTGCGATCAGAGTCAGCTGGATCTTCTGGACAGTCTGATGGGAAAAGACAGTCATCTTTTTGCGGTTGGTGATCCGAATCAGGTGATCTACAGCTGGCGGGGAAGTGCTTTTCAGATTTTCTTCCAGCTGAAAAACCGCTATCAGGCGATGGAACTCAGCCTTCCGATCAATTATCGTTCTTCTGGGACGATTTTATCTGCAGCAAGACGATTTTTGCAGAATGGAAGTACGCTGGAAGGGGTAAAAAGTGAAGGCGGTAAAGTGCAGATCCGAAAACAGTATGATCCATTTCAGGAGGCGGAGGATCTGGCAGCCCGTATCCGGGAGCTTCATATGCAGGGGATTCCGTATCACGAGATTGGGATTCTGTATCGTTTGCAGAATCAGTCGGCACTACTGGAACAGGTACTTACCAGAAATGGGATTCCGGTGCATGTGGCAGTGAAAGAAAAAATGGAAGACATTCCGGTAGTGCAGTGGTTTTTCCATGTACTTCGGTTTTGCGTGAATCATTCGGATACCACGAGTGGTGTGGAAGCGTTGTGCAACAAAACGTATGGAGAGGGATGGACAACGAAAAAAGCATTACAGCAGATCCGACGCTGGGAGACGGATGGAACATTGCCGAAAAATTCTCCATTGTTTTCGGGGATGGTGAATGTTCAGGAAGATGTGTTTGTGACAGAAGAAACCGATCAATTGTGGGAAATGTTCTCACTGGATCGTTATCTGATGCCATCCAGAGTTGGTTATCAGGAAGATAAGGCGTGTATTCTGGGAATTTTTGATGCAATTCGGAACAAGGGGAATATCAGAGAATTTTTGAATGATGTGGCTCTCTATGGACTGCCTTGGATGCACAATTCAGGGAACCAGAAGACGGAGAATATAGTAACAGGGAATTACGTTACAGAAAAGCAAAGTATAGAAGATTTGACAGCAAAATATCCAATAAATACAGCGGGTTACAGTGCGAAAGGGCAAAAAGATAGTTCCAGAGAAGAAGAAATTGACGCTGTGCAGTTGATGACGCTTCATGCCTCAAAAGGATTGGAATTTACCTGTGTTTTCATCATCGGTGTGAATGATGGTCTGTTGCCTCTGCGTGGAACTAGTTTTGATCAGGAGGAAGAAGAACGACGTCTGTTCTTCGTGGGAATGACCCGCGCGAAGGAACAGTTGGAACTTTCCTATTACACCAGCCCGGACGGTTACGGAATCCTTCCGGGTCCCGGAAAATACCTGAAAATGTTTCCGAAAGACCTGATTGAAGGTCTGGATGAACCGAAATATGCAGAAGGAAGTGCGGCGGAACATTTGCAGGCGATGAAGCGGCAGATTTTGCAGGCAAGAGAAGAGCGGACGCTGCAAATGCCAGAAGAGGACTTTCGGACAATATCGCCTGAGATAGATGTTGAAAAACCAGACACGGATCCGTGCAGGCATGAGGAAAAAGAAGAAAACCCTGCGAAGAGTGCAACCAATCATACAGATGCAGATTCCGTAGCCAACCAGCCGCGCGTAGCACACGAAAAATACGGAGTCGGAACGGTAATCTCCGAAAATGAAGACACCATTACCATCCGCTTCGATGATTATGGAGAAAAAGAACTTCTGAAGATGTTTACGGTTTTACATCCGTTGTAGATGCTGAGAACCATTCAATATTTCTGTGAATCTGCCATAAAATGTAAAAAACAATCCATGGCCGGAGTATATTCTCCGGCTTTTTTATATGCAAATCCAATCCGGAGTACCGGTGATTCTTCCAACGGAACAGATATCACGCCCTCATGTTGAAACAGACGAAAATTGCTCTCTGCAAAAAGGCTGATACCTTCTCCGACAGCAACGGCACTGATTAAAGACTCTACGCGTGCAGTGCGAAGAATCGACGGATGAATACCTGCATTTTGAAAAATCTGCATACACAGCTGATAAATGGATGTGTATGGGTGCATCAGCAGAAAAGACTGATCGGTCAGTGCTGTAACAGAAAGCTTTTGTCGTGTTGCCAGTGGATGATTTGCCGGAAGCATGACACAGATCCGGTCGGTTGCAATAGGAAAAAAATGATAATGTTCCGTATCGATCATAGATTCTCTGGCAAGAATCATGGCAAATCGCTTCTTTTCGATGCCTTCCATTAATTCGCTTTCTTCCACCTCGGTAAGAGCAAGAGAAATCTCTGGGTGTTCTTTCTGAAACAGGCGGAAACCTCCGGTAAGATGATACTGAGAGAGTACAGGAAGCGTTCCCACAGATAATTGCTGTTCCTTGGCAGTCTGATACAGAGACATCCGGTAAAGCATCTGCCGGTATTGCCGGGAAAGTTCCATTGTCATTCGACACATTAAGAAACGGAATGAGGATTCTAAATAACAGACGGGTTCGGAGATTCATTATTTTACCCGGTATAGCAAATATCGAACTGATATTCTGCGGCAATGTCTCGTGAAGTGTGTCAGCGAATTTTGAATAACCGGCAACAATATCAATAATTTCTCTGAGAATCACAAATTTTCCCGTGACAAGTCATATATTTTAACGTATAGTAATAGATAGAAAACAAATGTCAACCGGCGATGGAAAACCTTTGGGACGCCCTTTTCCATCGTCGGTTGTACTATGAAAGAGAAGGAGAAAAAGATGTATACACTATTACTACTGTTGATTTATCTGGCATTTATCAGTCTCGGACTGCCAGATTCCCTTCTGGGTTCTGCCTGGCCGGTGATGCACAAGGCTTTTCAGGTTCCGCTGTCTTATGCGGGTCTGGTAACTATGATTATTTCCGTAGGAACCATCTGTTCCAGTTTGATGTCTGAGCGTCTGACAAAGAAATTCGGTACACAGATTGTAACTGTGTTCAGCGTGATGCTTACTGCAATCGCATTATTCGGATTTTCTACAGCAAGCGCCTTCTGGATGCTCTGTCTATGGGCCGTTCCCTATGGACTGGGTGCGGGAGCGATTGATGCTGCACTGAACAACTATGTAGCGCTTCATTATAATTCCAGGCATATGAGTTGGCTGCATTGTTTCTGGGGACTGGGAACCATTATCAGTCCGTATGTGATGAGTTATGCACTGACCACATCGGTGTGGCAGAACGGATATCGCATGG
>OLNG01001667.1_pt1 | contig 10401 bp, 3 predicted proteins | sample 1643091 | NCBI WGS metagenome assembly OLNG01 (sample SAMEA3136661, study PRJEB25190) | human gut metagenome | biome: human gut; feature: human-associated habitat; material: faeces | place: Austria | collected 2013 | reverse complement strand
ACCCGCGACGAACTGCAGGAACGAGCCCTCGCGCTCGAAGCGCGCAACCGCGACCTCGCCGATCGCCAGGACTATGAGGTCGAACTTGCGACCCTGGCCGAGCGCGCCCGCATCGCGCGCGAAATTCACGACAACGTCGGCCACCAGCTCACGCGTGCTTCGTTGCAGACCGAGGCCCTGCGCGTGGTCCACGCCAACGAGCCCAGGATTGCCGCCGACTTTGCCGACGTCAAACGCACGGTTGACGAGGCGCTCCAGCTCGTACGCACCAGCGTCCACTCCCTCAACGACAACGCCGTCGACCTCTCCGTACAGCTCGATTGCATCGTTGAAGGCGCACGCTCGGACGGCGGCCCGCAGGTTGAGCTTGAAGTTTTGGCCGAGCATGCGCCCGCAAATGTCGCCAACTGCTTTGCGGCGGTCCTGCGCGAGGCGCTTTCCAACGCCATGCGCCACGCCCATGCCAAAACCATTACCGTGCGGTGCATGGAGCATCCGTCGTTTTACCAGCTCATCGTTACCGATGATGGCGTGGACGCGACCCCGGCGAGCAGCAGCAACGTCGCAGAAGGCATGGGGCTCGCCTCCATGCGCGAGCGCGTCGAGGCGCTTGACGGCACCTTCACCGCCGGTCCGCGTGCCGGCGCCGGCGGCTGGCGCGTGTTTGCCACCGTTCCCAAACCGCAAGGAGATGAGGGCCGATGAGGCTTATTGTTGTCGACGACGACCGCTTGGTGGTCGATTCGCTCAAGATTATCCTGGGCGCCCAGCCGCAGATCGAGGTGGTGGGCACCGGCGCCAACGGCAACGATGCGGTGGCGCTCTACGCCGAGCACGCACCCGATATCGCACTGCTCGACATCCAGATGCCGGGACGCGACGGCCTATCGGCGGCACGCGAGATCCTCGGGCGCGACCCTGCGGCGCGCGTGGTGTTTCTGACGACATTCTCGGATGACGAGTACATTGTGTCGGCGCTCAAGCTGGGTGCCCGCGGCTATCTGATCAAAACCGATGTCGCCGCCATTCCGCCAGCGTTGGCGCAGGTCATGAGCGGCAAACGCGTGCTCGAGGGCAAGGCGATCGAGGATATCAACTTTGATGGGGCGGGCGTCGAGGCCGGCACGGCCCGCCAGCCCGCGGCCTTTGTCAGCCTGACCGACCGCGAGTTCGAAGTCGCCGAGCTCATCGCCCGCGGCCTCGACAACAAGGAAATTGCCGCCACCGCCTACATGGGCGAAGGCACCGTACGCAACCACATCAGCTCGATCCTTGCCAAAATGGGCCTGCGCAACCGCACGCAGATCGCCATTGCGTACCTGCGAAGGTAATTACCCAAAGGCCGACCGCTCCGGCATAGCAAAATGGCTGCTGCCGATTTAATGCCATTTCAAAACTATGCCGGTTTACGGGGCCAGACTCAGGACCCCCATCCATACCCGCGTTTTCTGCAAAATGACGGCTCGTCTACCTGCGGTTTTATTTTCACGCTTTTCGGTATGGTTGAGGATTCGGAATCCGGCCCCGTAAACCGGCATAGTTTTGTTCGAGCAACCCTGCACGAGTGCCTCCGCAAGCCTTGCGGGACCAAAATGATCCGTTTTCCTCCATCCCCAAGGGATCAGCCGGAACCGCTTGCCACGAAATCGGCCCATCTACTACGTTTGACTCGATACCCCTGACCATGCCTTCGTTTTGAACAAAACCGCAGGCGTTTTACCTGCGGTTTTGTTTTCGCGTTTTTTGGCATGGTTGGGGGTAAGGGGCTAAACGTAGTAGATGGGCCGATTTCGTGGCAAGCCCTTCTCGCCTACGCACAAAAGTGCCGCCACGGAGGAGGGAGATACCTCCGTGGCGGCTGGGGGTGGGGGTGGGGGCTATGTTCTGGCTCCCCGCCGGCCGCCCGGGGCCTTTTGGCCCCGGGCACTACCAGCGTGCCTAGCGCTTACGGATACCCCAGACCAGGGCTCCGACGCCGGCCATGGCAATGACGAACGCCATGAGCAGTGCAGCGGCCTGCTGGTCACCCGTGGTGGGCAGGAAACCCTTGACCGTCTTGACGATGTTCGTCACGGTCTTGGGCGTGCCGGGATCGGGCGTCGGCACGGGCGTCTCGGGCTTCTTGTACGTGTTGTTGAACACGATACCCTCGACGCTCCTGTCGCCCTTGGTAAAGGCAACGTTCGCCTTGAGGTTGCCCTCGCCGTCGTCGACCACGTTGACGGTCGCGGTAAAGACGGACTTGTCGTAGGTCATACCGGCCTCGTCGCCCTTGACCTCGCTGATGGTGTAGACGTACGTACCGGGCTCGTCGTACTCGAACTTGTCGAAGTTGATCTTGCCGTCGGCATCGTTGGTAACCGTAGACTCGATGTCCTCGCCAGCGAGCTTAAAGCTAAACTCGTCCTTCTTGAGCTCGCGTCCCTCGAGCACCTTGATAGCGCCGATGGAAGCCTGCGCGGGCATGGCGTGATACTTGTTGGTAAAGCCAGCCGACTCGGTAGTTCCCTCGAGCTTGTGCGTCGCGGTCAGCGTGCCGTCGCCGTTGTCGGAGACGGTGGTCACGACGGTGTAGGTCGCGCCGTCATAGGTGACGCCCTTGTACAGGCCGAGCGCGTTGGGGCAAGCCTCGCGCAGCGTGTACGTGTGCGTACCGGGCGCCTCGTAGCGGATCGGGCTCAGCGTAACGTTACCGTTGGCGTCGTTGGTGCCACTAGCGACAGTCACGCCGTCCTCGAGCAGCTCAAACGTGAACTCGCCAGCTGCAAGGTCGCGTCCGGTCAGACGCTTGACCGTCTTGACCTGATCGGTCACGGAAGAATCGGTGTGCGTCACGTTGTAGGTGTTGGTGAACGTAAAGGCCGCACCGTCGCCGCCGTCGCGCTTGACGATCAGATGTCCAGCACCGTCATCGGTCACGATGTAGGAAACCTTGCGCGTAGCGTTGGTGTCGTTGGTCACGCCAGGGGCGCTACCGGACTCGGTCACCGTATAGGTAAAGGTGTGCGAGCGCGGAGCAGCGGGGGCCTCGGGCTTGGACTCGTCCTTGGTCTCGTCACCGCTGGCGTCAGCGTCAACCTCGACCTCGTCGGCGTTGGCTTCAGCGTCGCTCGATGCATCGCCAGAAGCATCGGTCGTCACGCCCAGGGCGCGGTTGAGGTCGTCGAGCGTAAAGTGGATCTTGCCAAAGTCCACGTTGCCGGCCGCGTCGTTGGTCGCGGTTGTGTGCTCGGGCATCGGGGCACCAGCCTCGTCGGCAGTCACGGTGAAGGTGAACTTGTCCGTGATATCGGCCGGGGTCAGACCCTCGGCAGCCTGGAGCTTCTTGGTGCCGGCGAGTGCGGCATCCGCGGCCTCGGCGCCGTAGACGTTCTCGAACACGGGCTCGGTACCACCGTAGTCGGGCTTTGCCGTCAAGGTACCGTCACCGTTGTCGACGACGACGACCTTAAAGCTAAAGCTCGGCTTCGCGGTGGTTATGCCCTTCGCCGCGAGCGGGGACGTGTACTCAAACGCCGTGTAGTTGATGGTCCACGCAAGGTTGCCGTCCGCGTCGGTGCGAATGGCGCGGTCGGCGCTTACCAGATTGGCGAGCATCTCAGTCGTGTAATGCAGCGTGCCAAAGCTCACCTGGCCGTTGATGTTGGTCGCCACAGTGCCATCAATGGCTTCCGTCTCGCCCGCATAGGCGATGCCAAAGTAGAACTCGCCGTTGGCCAGCGGACGACCGGTCAGGGTCTTGGTGGCGACAATCTGCGCAAGCTCGCCGCCCGGGTTATCGGTCGATGCGTGGTAGCTGTTGGCGAACGGGACCACGGCGCTCTCGACCTTACTCTCGCCGCTCTTGTGGACCGTCACAGGCGTGCCCTTGGGTCCGCCAGAAACGGTCGTCGTAGCGGTAAGCGTACCGGCGCCATCGTCGGCGATAGCAATCGTCACCGTGCGCTCGGCGCTGTCGTAGGTGTAGCCGGGCTGGCCGTCGTTCTTCTCGGCAACGGTATATGTAAAGGTCTTACCCGCATCACCCTGCATAAACATGACCTCATGGCCGGCCAGAATGTCGATCAGGCCGACGGTTCCCTCTGTCGCTGCAGGAGACTTGTACACGTTGGTGCCCTCGTGCAGGCCGAGCGCGATGGCCGAAGCCTTGTCGGCGGGCGTCACGGTAAAGGTAAACTGGCCCTCGGTCATGGGACGTCCGGAGAGGGTCTTGCTGAGCTTAAGGCCGCCGGCCGCGGTGTAGTTGAGCTCAGTGTGGTACTTGTTGGTGAAGCGGCCGCTTTCCTTCTTGGTGACGTTGGCGGTCAGCTTGCCCTCGCCGTTCTCGGTCACGGTCACTTCGGCGGTCGCGACATGTCCGTCATACGTCATGCCTGCCGCGCTGCCCGCGTTCTCGCGGATCTCGTACTTGTAGGTTCCAGCAGCCGTGTAGTGGATCTTGCCGAACTTGATGGCGGCGATGCCATCCTTCGCGTCCTTCTTGCTCACAGTTACGGTTGCGGGGTCGGGCAGCGGGGTGCCCTCGGGAGCAGCGATGGTAAAGCTGAACTTGTCGGAGTCCGTCCAGTCGCGACCGTCGATGGCCTTGCTCAGGCCAAAGTCGAGCTCTGCGTCGAGCGGAGTCACGCTGTAGGTGTTCTTGAACTCGGCGGGCTTGGTGTCCTTCAGGACATGCTCGGCCTTGAGGGTGCCGTCGCCGTTGTCCGTGATGGTGGTCTCGATGGTGAACTTGGCATCACTGTAGGTGACGCCCTTGCTGGTGGTTCCGCCGTTGACCTCGCGCAGTGTGTAGGCGTGCGTTCCGGCCTTATCGTACTTCACGGCGCTCATCGTGATCTTGCCATCGGCGGCGTTCTTGCCGGTGGCGACGACCTTGGCGTCCTTGCCCTCGCCCTCGACGAGCTCGAAGGAGAACTCGCCGTCCTTGAGGTCGCGGCCGTCCAGGACCTTGGTCGCGGTGATTTGGTCGCTGACGCTGAACTCGTCAGGATTCGGCTTGTAGCTGTTGCTGAATTTCGCCTCATCAACGCCCTGCAGTTCATGCTTTGCCACGAGCTCGCCCTTACCGTCGTCGGTGACGGTCGTCTCGATGGTGTAGGTCTTGCTGTCGTAGGTGATGCCGTCGTTGGCGTCGCCCGGGACCTCGCGCAGCGTATAGGTATGCTTGCCGGGCTCGTTGTAGGTGATCTCGTTCATCGTGATCTTGCCGTCGGCGGCATTGGTGCCGGTGGCGACGACCTTGGCGTCCTCGCCCTCGACGAGCTCGAAGGAGAACTCGCCTTCCTTGAGATCGCGCCCGGTCAGGACCTTGGTCGCCTTGATCTTGTCGGTGACGCTGGAATCCTTGGGCGTCACGTTATAGGCGTTCTCAAAGATCGCCTTCTTAGCGTTCTGCAGCTTGTGCTCCACGCTGAGGGTGCCATCGCCGTTGTCCTTGACGATGGTCACGATGGTGTACTCAGCGGTGCTGTAAGTAATGCCGTTTTCGGTGGTGCCGGCCTTGGTCTCGCGCAGCGTGTAGGTGTGCTCGCCAGCCTCAGTGTAGGTGACGGGATCCATCACGATCTTGCCGTCGGCATTGTTGGTGCCGGTGGCGACCACGTTATTGCCCTCAACGAGCTCAAAGCGGAACTCGCCAGCCTTGAGGTCGCGCCCGTCCAGGACCTTGTCCGCGGTGATCTGCTCGGTGACGCTGGAGCTCTTCGGGGTCACGTTGTAGGAGTTCTTGAACTCGGCAACCTTGACGTCTTTCAGAACATGCGTGGCACTGAGCGTACCGTCGCCGTTGTCGGTGACGGTCGTCTCGACGGTGTACTTGGCATCGCTGTAGGTGATACCGCCGGCGTTGCCCTTGACCTCGCGCAGCGTATAGGCGTGCGTTCCGGCCCTGGTGTACTCGATGGGGCTCATCGTGATCTTGCCATCGGCGGCGTTCTTGCCGGTGGCAACGACCTTGGCGTCCTTGCCCTCGCCCTCGACGAGCTTGAAGGAGAACTCGCCCTCAGCCATGTCGCGGCCGGTCAGAACCTTGGTCGCGGTGATCTGGTCGGTGACGCGCGTCTCAACAGGCGTCACGTTATAGGTGTTGGTGAACGTAAATGCCACATCGCCGTGCGGGTCGCGGGATACCCTCAGAGCACCCTTGCCGTCATCAGTCACGGTGTAGGAAACCTTGCGCGTGGCGTTGGCGTCGTTGGTCACGCCAGCGACCTCGCCGGACTCGGTCACGGTGTAGGTAAAGGTATGCTCGCGCTTCTCGGGCTTCTCGCCCAGAGCCTTGTTAAGTTCGTCGAGTGTAAAGGTAATCTTGCCAAAGTCGACCTTGCCCTCGGCATCATTGGTTACGCTCGCGTTCGCGGGCATGGGTGCGCCCTCTTCACCGGTCACGGTAAAGGTGAACTTGCCGGCAATGTCAGCCGGGGTCAGGCCATCAGGAACCTGCAGATTCTTCTTGCCCACAAGCGATGCCTCGACAGGTGCGGCAGTGTAGGCGTTCACAAACTCGTTGCCGGCATCGCCGTAGACAGCCGTCGCCGTCAGGGTACCATCGCCGTTGTCGACAACGGTTACACATGCGTCAATTGCCGACACGGTGGCGCTCACGCCCGCAGGCAGCTTGCCGGTCTGCTCGGCAGCGATGTAATGAATGGTCCACGTGGGTTTGCCTGAGCTAGCATCAAGCGATGCCTTGTCTTCCTCGACCAGCTTGGCGAGCGACTTGGTCGTGTACGTCAGCGGACCGAACTCAACCTTGCCACCCTTGTTGGCTGCATTCAACAGAACCTCGTCGTGCCCCGCATAGCTCAGCGCAAACTTGAATTCGTCATCGGCCATCGGACGCCCTGAGAGCGTCTTGGTAGCCTCAAGAGTCAGCGGGGTTTCCGTCTTGGCGCTATAAGTGTTCTTGAACTCGCGCTCGCCCGAGATCTTTTCAACGTCAGCCTTAAGCCCACCTGTGGCCTTAACCGCCACGGTCACCTTGAACGTGGCAACGTTCTCGCTGTAGGTGATGCCACCGGCGCCGCCCTTGACCTCACGGACCTCATAGGTGTACTCACCCGGCTTGTTGTAGGTGATCTCACCGAAGTCGACAGCAGCCTTGCCCTTGTCGTCCAGGTCGGCATTGGTCACGGTCGCGGTCGCGGGTGCGGGCATCGGGGCGTCATTCTCGGACGTCGCTGAGAGTTCAAACTTAAACTCATCCGCATCCGTCCAATCACGGCCCTCGAGCACCTTGGTCAGGCCAAAGCTCGTCTTGGTATCCACCGTTGCCGGCGTCACGTTAAAGCTGATCTTGCCGTTGTTGCCCAGGTGAACGTCAACCTCCGTGGCGTTCGACTTGGCAGATGTGTTGTTCCACTTGGGATTGAGCACGTCGGCCGCAGTGCCGGTGGGGTTACCGCCCACGCGCTCCTTGGTGGTGTGGAGCTCGTCAATAAAGGCCAGGCGCGCGGTTCCCTTGCTAAACGACAGATTTCCGCTCGCGTCGGGCACGATGGCGCCCTCAAAGCTCGCGGCGTCTCCGCCGGTAAACTCAATAACGGCAATACGGGATTCGGCCTTACTGTCTGCGCCCAGCGCCTCGAACTCATCCTTGTAGTAATAGATGCCCTCGGCAGCCAGCGAGCCCGTCGCAGGCGTTGTGCAGTTCTTATCCGTGTAAATGGGAGTCTGCTTCTGGAAATAGTAATAGCGGTTGGTGTCGGCAGGCTCAAAGTTCGCGATCGTATCGCCCACCGCGCCAGCGTTCCACTTGTTCGCGTAGAAGTTAACGGTCTTGGAACCGTTCTCCGCGGTGGTCGTATTGCTGCTCTTGATGTAGTCCTCGAGCCCTTTTACGTTCTTGGGCGTAAACAGGTTATCGAGCGCTTCTTTCTTAACGCTTGAGGTGTAGTTCACCTGAATGGGCTCAGTATTGTCGACCGTAAGCACGCCGTCGGTGATCTTAAAGTGGCGCAGCGGAATCAGCGACGCAGGAATCTTAACCGTTACGATATCGCCGGTCTGAGGCTTGCCCTCTTCGGCATGCTGAACGGTGATGACCAGGTTCGCAGCGGCACCAGAAAATGTGTAGGTGTCGACGTTACCCTCGGACTTCTTTGACGGTTTTTCAAACGTCTCGCCGCCATACACGACGGACGTAAAGTCGTCGACTTGCATAAAGTCGCCCAGCTCATCGGTAAACGTAATGTAGCCAGACTTATGCTCGCCATATCCACTGTGAGTTTTGGTTGGGTAGCCAGCCTGGATAATGCTTCCGGAGATATCTTTGAAGATTTCCTCGAGCTCGGCGGCGCTGGTTGCCGACTTGTAGTAATTGGCGTTTTCTGCGCGCGCACCAAAGTTGATGGTCCATTCGCCCCAGAGAGAAATGCTGGATGAGGCGGCAGGATAGTTGCTCGACACGGCATGCATGAACTTATTCTCTTTACTTGTGCCATCAGCCGTGAGGTCGGCACTGGGATTTGCACCGTCAAAGATGCCGATCGTATAAATGTCGGCACCTTTATTCTTGAGACTCTTGGCACTATTAATGGCGCTATTGGCAACACTTGCTTGGAATCCACTAGAACTCGTAGGTGAACCATCAGTGAAGAAGACGACGATCTTCTTGGCGTCGGCGCGACCAAACGAAAATTGCTCATCAGCCAGCTCCAAGCCATAGTCGGCGCGCGTGGAACCGTCAGGGCTGATAGAGTTGACCGTGCTCTTTAGGCTCTCCGCACCTTTGTCCTTGCAGGGCGTCAGATTCTTCATGGTCTGCGAGTAGTTGTAGGTGTCCCCCCCCCCCAACTATCGCGATATTTTTTGTTGCCAACCTCAGTAGTCTTATCGCCTGCAAACTTAACGATGGCAACCTGATGCTGTTTGGATTCATCTGTGATGCTTTGGTTTTGCGTGGCGATGGTGTCAATAAAGCGATTGGCGGCCGTCTTCAGCGCATCGATGCGCTTTGTACGGTCGCCCTTAACCATGGGATCACTCATCGAGCCAGAAGCGTCCAGCACCAGCACGATGTCGAGCGGCTTGCCGGAAACCGTCGTATCGGATGTCGAAGAGATGGCTGACAGCGTGGTCAGGAAATCCGACTCTTCGTTTGCCGCGGTTTCCTTGACCGTCTTGTCGGTCCAGATTCGGCCGACGTTTTGAGTTGTTACTTCCTTGCCGTCATAGCCGCCGGCCCAGAACTTCCAGTAGTTGCTGGTATCGAGGTCGACGACCGTTTTTCCGGTCATGGCCGGTCCGTCCATTCCTGTGCTGGACCTGGCGTTGGCCTCGGGCAGCATGGCAAATGCTGCAGCCGGCAACACAAGCACTACGGCAAGTATCACCGCCAAGAGACCCCTCGTGTACTTACTCATCGCGTCTCCCTTCTCGCGGTCTCAGACCTTGCATCAGCCTAAAGTTACGGAATGAGACACAATTAGGGCAGGTGACACATGTTCCAGATTCGGTTTTGGGCGTGAGACAAATGTCTCACCAAAGTTGAGACACGGCGTTTTCGCAGGAAAACGGGTGCGACTCGGAGCCATCAGGCAAAAATGATCCGTTTTCCTCCGTCCCCGGGGAATCAATTGGTGGTGCTCACCACGAAACTGGCCCATCTACTACGTTTGACCCGATACTCCCGACCATAACCGCGTTTCATGGAAAACCGCAGACGTTCTACCTGCGGTTTTGTTTTTGCGTAATTCGTCGTGGTTGGGGACAGCGGCCTAAACGTAGTAGATGGGCCCATTTCGTGGCAGACGGGTCACGTGGCAGCCCTCGCAAGGCCAAAATGATCCGTTTCCCTCTGCCCATGGGAGATCAAGGGCTGTTACGAATATGATGTCATTTCAAAACTATGCCGGATTACGGGGCTAATGTCGGGACCCTTATCCATACCTCCATTTTTTGAAAAACGGCAAGCAATCTACCTGCGGTTTTGTTTTTGCGGTTTTCAGTATGGTCGGAGGTTCGCTATCTAGCCCCGTAATCCGGCATAGTTTTGTTCGCGGTGGCCCAACCGCGCGTTTAAGCGCGGGGCCGGTGGGGCATTTTTGCCCCACCGGCCCCTATTCCAGCTCTACTCCGGCTTGGTTTCTACCGTGGGGGTCTTGTCCGCTGCAACTGGGGTGCGGGCGGTATCCATAGTCAGGCAGTGTTTGGGGCAGCTCTCGATGCACTCACCGCACACCACGCAGGCATACGGGTCGATCGACCACGTTCCACCCTTGCGATCGACCGCGAGCGCGCCCGCCGGGCAACGGCGCGCACACATGCCGCAGCAGATGCACACGTCCATGTCGTTGACGATATGCCCGCGCAAGCGCTCGGGCGCCGTCAGTTTCTCCTGCGGATAGCAAACCGTGACCGGCTGCTTGACCATAGAACCCAAGGCCGTCTTGGCAAATGTCA
>OLNG01001658.1_pt1 | contig 10460 bp, 6 predicted proteins | sample 1643091 | NCBI WGS metagenome assembly OLNG01 (sample SAMEA3136661, study PRJEB25190) | human gut metagenome | biome: human gut; feature: human-associated habitat; material: faeces | place: Austria | collected 2013 | reverse complement strand
GTTTTGTGGATTGTATACAACGCCGTGTCTAACCGGTTTGCTCTACGGTTATGACCGTGTCCATTTCGGGAGCCATCGACTTCCTGCAGGACAAGTACGTGCTGAGCCCGGCCCTGCAGGGTCCGGTCATCAGCTCCAGCATCATCGGCGGCGTCGGCATTGGGGAGTCTGTGGCTTCTTATTTGGGAACGAAGCTCAGCGTGACAGTCGTCTCAGCTGAAGGTCTGGCGTGTATGTGCGCTTTCGCCTAAGGTAAATAGGATTGCGCAGTGCACGCCATCGGTATGTGCAGGTATGCGATTGGTGGCACCCGCGACTGATGCATGACGAGACCTACTGCAGTACCACGGCAACCAACACCGCAACAACACGGCAAGGGGAAGCGAACCATGTTCGACAAACGACTGTTCCAATTGGCACCAGGTCTCGGCAAGCTCATAGCCGGCAAAGTGGCTCTGATGTGGGTTGGGCTGCTTGCCAATATCGGCTTCATGCTTTCGCTGGTCATGCTGCTGCAAGGACTGCTCGCCGCAGCCGACCCACACACTTTCTCCTGTAACGCCGCCTCGGCCTCCGAGTGCCCCGCCAATCTGTTCGGCGTTCCGGGCACCACCGTCGCCCCGATGGCCGGCGACCTCATGGTTTACGTGGCCTTGGCGATCGTCTGCATGCTGGTTCGCTACCTGGCCACCACACACGCCACACGCCTCGGCACCGAAGCCGCCGAACAGGTCAAGCTCGCTTTGCGTTCCAAGCTGTACCGCAAAATGGTGGCCCTCGGCCCGTCCTACAGGTCGCGCGTCAAGACCTCGGATGTGGTCCAGTCCGCCGGCGAAGGCGTCGAGCAGATTCAAAGCTTCTTCGAACTGTTCCTGCCGCAGCTCTTCTATGCGATTCTTGCGCCGATCACCCTGTTCGCCGTGATTGCGCCGATCAACATGCCGGCCGCCGTGACCATGCTCGTCTGCGCGCCGCTCATTATTATTGTCACCGGCATCGTATCCATGACCGCCGCCCGCGCCTTCAAAAAATACTGGGGCCGATACACCGACATGGGTGCCGCATTCCTCGACAACCTGCAAGGCCTCGAAACCCTGAAGAACTTCGACGCCGACGACCGTGCCGCCGCCGAAATGGACAAGAAGGCCGAAGGCTTCCGCGTCATGACCATGCGCGTGCTGCAGATCCAGCTGCGCTCGCTGACCGCCATGGACATCGTGGCCTACGGCGGTGCGGCGGCCGGCATTGGTGTGGCTCTATGGCAGTATGCGCATACCGCCGCGGCCGCCGCAGGAGCCAGCGCCGCCGGCTGGTCTCCGATTATGCTCGCCGCCCACCTGCCCGGTGCGTTCGCCTACCTGGCCTACGGCCTGCAATACCTGATGCCGTTCGGTGCGGGCTTCCCGCTCACCCTCGCCGGACTGTTGCTGATCGTGCTGCTGTCCGCTGAATTCTTCATCCCCATGCGCCAGCTCGGCTCCTACTTCCACGTGGCGATGAACGGCATGACCTCCACCAAGCGCATCTTCGCCCTGCTGGACACCCCCGAGCCCGCCCACGGCACTGCCACGCTGCCGGCCACCGCTGGTACCGATGCCGGGACTGATGCCGGTACCAAGGCCGGTACCAAGGCCGATGGCGGAATCACCGTCAGCTTCGACCACGTCGGCTATTCCTATGACAGCGCCGATTCCGGTGCCGCCGTTCAACAAACGAATTCCGCGCCGGCACCTGCGCTCACCGACCTCACCTTCACTGCCTACCCCGGTCAACTCACCGCCATCGTCGGCATCTCCGGTTCCGGCAAATCCACGGCTGCCGCGCTGCTTGCCGGTACGCTGACCGGATACCAAGGCTCGCTTACGCTGAACGGCGTCAAGGTATCCGACCTGTCCGGAGAGACGCTCGCCCGAACCATCACCCTGATCGGTGCCAGTAGCCATCTGTTTGCCGGTACTCTGCGTGAGAACCTTCTGATGGCTTTGCCCGATGACGGCCAGAACGGTGAAGCCGCGTCCGACGCCGTGGATTCCCGTCTCTGGGACGCGCTCGAACAGGCCCGTATCGCCGACTTCGTGCGTTCGCAGCCGGACGGCCTTGACATGACGATTGAGCCCGACGCCGCCAACCTGTCCGGTGGCCAGCGCCAGCGTATCGCCATCGCCCGTGCGCTTCTGCATGATTCGCCGGTATTCGTATTCGACGAGGCCACCAGCAGTGTGGATGTGGAATCCGAGGAACTGATTCTCGCGACCATCCGCGAACTGGTGCAATCCCGCAGCAAGACGGTGATCATGATCACCCATCGCATGGCCAACGCCGAGCACGCCGACCAAGTGGTGGTGCTCGAACACGGCAAGTCGGTGGAAACCGGCACGCATGCCGAACTCATGGCGGCCGGCGGCGTGTACGCCAAGTTGTTCACTACTCAGGCGGATATCGAGAACTTTGGGGCTGACCACCCTCAGCCAGCTTCGCTGACAGCTTCCGCCAGCGGGAGCGGGGCGGCTGTGGGCGCAGCTCCGGCTGCAGCTCCGGCCGAGATGAGCACGTTCCAGGTCATCAAGCGACTACTCGGGGAGGCCAAGCCACTGGCCGGGCTTATGGTCGCGGCTTCCACGGCCGGCACCATCGGTCACCTTGCCGCAACCTTCCTACCGGTGTTCGGCATCATCGCCGGATTCGCGCTCGCCGGCAACCCCGTGTGGGGCATGAGTGCGGCCGGTGCAATCACCGCCATGATTGTTTGCGCGGTGTTGCGCGGCCTGACGCGCTACGTTGAGCAATATCTGAACCACAACGTGGCCTTCCACCTGCTCGCGCTCTTCCGCTCCAAGGCTTTCGCCGCCCTTCGCCGCCTCGCTCCGGCCAAGCTCGCCGGCAAGGGCAAGGGCGACCTCATCGCCATGCTCACCACCGACGTGGAACTGCTCGAAATCTTCTTCGCGCATACCATCAGCCCCGTGGCCATAGCCGTGACCACCACCATCGTCTACGCCATCGTGGCGGCCACGCTGAGCCCCTGGATGGCGTTGGCGCTGATCGTCTCCCATCTGATCATCGGCATCATTGTGCCGCGCTTCTTCGCCACCGGCGTGCGCAATCTGGGCCCCGCCATCCGTGGCGCGGCCGGCGAACTCGACAACGTGATGCTCGACGACATGCGCGGTCTCGACGAGATCATCCGATTCGGTCGGGGTGAAGATCGTGCGCAGGCCATCGAAGACCGCACGCGCGCGCTATGGCGTGACCATGCCAAACTCAGCCGTGTCAACGGCCGGTTCGCCGGTGTCGGCGGATTGATGGTTGCATTGCTTACCTCGGCGGCTGCCGGCATCGCCATCAATCTTGCCGGCGTGAACCTCTACGATATCCCGGCGCTGGTCGCCGCCTTCGCGCTGCTCGCCAGCTCGTTCGGGCCGACGCTGGCGCTCGCCGCCCTGCCCGCGAACCTCACCCAGACCTTCGCCTCCGCCCGTCGTCTGTTCGGCCTGATGGACGAAGCGCCGGCCGTGGTGGAAACTGGCACTGCGAACTCGGATTATGAGGGCATGCGCCTTGACCGCGTCACCTTCGCGTACCCGGGGGAGGGGAGCGAGGCGATTCTCGCCGACTTCTCGCTCGATGTGCCGCAGCACGGCATCCTCGGTATCCAAGGCCCGTCCGGCCGGGGCAAGTCCACTATGCTGAAGCTGCTGATGCGCTATTGGGATCCGCAGCGCGGCCAAGTGACGCTGTCCGGCACGCCGCTACCGCAAATCGATGTGCATGCCCGCCGCCGTATTCAGGCCATGATGAGTCAGGAGACCCACCTGTTCGACGGCACGATTCGAGAGAATCTGCTTATCGCCTTGCCTGAATCGGAGATTCGCAATGGGGGAGCGGCCGGTGTTCTTGACGCCCGACTCCGCGAAGCCCTCGCCAAGGCATCCGTGCTCGACCTGATCGATTCCCTGCCGGATGGGCTCGACACCCAGGTGGGCGAGCTGGGCGACCGACTGTCTGAAGGCGAACGCCAGCGCATCGGCTTGGCCCGTGTATTCCTGCGCAATGCCGACTTGGTGCTCTTCGACGAGCCGACCAGTCGTCTGGATGCCTTGAATGAAGCCATCATTCTGCGTTCCATTCATGAGCTGTCCAAGAGCGAGCAGAATGCGGATAAGGGGCAAGACGTGGCTGTGGTGCTGGTCTCTCACCGTGAATCCGCCATGCGCGTTGCCGATGCGGTGCTGAATCTGTAAAGTCGCACAGTCACAGGCCGCAATACTCTGCAATACAGGATTTCCTTATATATCAGCCTCTGATAAGGGCATCCAGGGAGTCGAGGGCCGCGTCGATGGCCTGAGCCTCGCGGTCGTCATCCGTCTCGGCGAAGGAATGCTCGCTGTAGGAATCCTCGTCGGCACTGGGCAACAACACTCCGCGAGGCGTATCGGCACTGTGCGCGTGCTCAATAGAGGCCATATGTGCCGGCTGCACGGCATTTGTCTGCTTGCGGTTTCGATTCGCGTCATTCGCGGAATCAACGGCATCTGCGGCATCAACGCTATCTGTATCATCCGCACCACTGCGCGTAGTCGGCCGATTCGCCAGCGTGAATGGATCGTCGGGCAGTGAATCGGCCAAGGCCGCGACTGCTGCGCTGGCCGCTGCCTCGGCCGCCGCGCCGTCCAGCATCGCACCATCCGCAGAGTCAGTCACGGAGCCATCCACAGAGCCATCCGCAGGGCCGTTCGCAGAGCCGTCCGTATACTCACCGTCGTGCCGTCTACTGGATGACTTACCAACCAGAACAGCGCCCCTCGTACGCCGCATAAGCGACGGCACGTTCTCATCCGTCGTAACTTCCGAGACGGTCGCTGCCGTGTCTTCTTCTGCAGCCATATTCGCCGCTGCCTTGGCGGCTTCCTCGGCAGCGCGCTGCGCCTCCAGCCGTTCTGCCTCGACCCTTTTGGCGGTCTCTATGGCGAAAATCTTCTGCTGTGCCGCAGCGCGAGCCCGCTCAGCCGCATCCATAATGCCCAATGCCTGCTGACGTTCGTTTTCAATACGACGCAGCGTGGCTTCCGCGTGGCGGATATTCGCATCAGCCGTGCTCAGCGCGTATTTTGCGTAGGCCAAATCGGTTTTCGGCTGCCATAGATGCTCGATTTCCTCCAGCGTGCGTCCCATTGTCTCCGGCACCAACGCCACGATGCCGAACAGGCAAATCAGATCCAGAACCGCGAAAATCGCGAACGATATGCCGCCGCCCAATCCATCGATCATCATCGGCGTGAATTGTGCGATGATCCAGTTGGCGAACAGCAGACACATCACACACAATCCGGTGGCGCGACCGCGCAGATACGTGGGGAAGAGCTCGGGAATCACAATCCAGGGAATCGGTCCCATCGAAAAGGCGAACGATATGGTGAACGCCATGACGAATATAAGCGTCAGCAGCGAATTGCCCATGAAATACGAGCCCGAAATGCATAGCGCGAACACGCACATCATGCCGGTGCCTATTTCCATAAGACGTTTACGGCCGAACGTGTCGATCAGGTACATGCCTACCACGGTGGCCACCAGCTCCATGCCGCCTACGCTGGCGGCCGCGAGGAACTGAGTGTCCCCGGCGAACCCGAGATCCGAGAACATCACCGGCCCATAGTAGGAAATGGCGTTCATGCCGATGAACTGGTTGAACACGGCGAGAAAGATGCCGATGACGAGTGCCCGTCGCAGGCCTGGACGGAACAAATCATGGAATTCGTGCGACATCTCGGTTTCCAGTTTGACCGAGGCTTGGATGTCATCGGTGCGCAGGCGTGCGCGTTCGGTGCCGAGGATGTGCTCGAGCACCGCGAAACCTTCATCGGTTCTGCCTATCTGAATGAGGAATCGTGGGCTTTCCGGTGCCCTCCGCATAGCCAGCAGGAAGGTGGCGGCCGGAATCGCGCCTAATCCCAGCATCCAGCGCCATCCAGTGGCGATATCCCAGTCGTTTGATCCGTGGGAGGCGATGATGTAGTTGATGACGTTGGTCAGGAAGATACCGCAAACCGCAAGCAGCTGATAAGAGAAGGCGAGCAGACCACGGATGTTGGCCGGAGCCGATTCGGTGATGTATGTGACGGCCAGCGCGGCGGTCAGGCCGATGCCGTAGCCGCCGGCCACGCGCGCCACGATAAGCGCTATGGGGCCTATCGCCAGCGCACTCCATACAGCCGCAACGAGGAAGAACGCGCCGCCGATAATAAGGATACGTTTTCTGCCGAATCGGTCGGAAAGGAATCCGGCGGTGGCCGCTCCGATGACGGCACCGAGCATGATGGAGGAAACGACGAGGCCCTCCATGAGAGTACTGAGCCCGTATCTGGCGTGCAGGAATTCGATGGCACCGGAGATGGAGACGGTGTCGTAGCCGTACAGCAATCCGGCAAGACCCGCACTCAAAGTCAGTCCGAATATATATTTACCTGATCCGCGGGTGCGTATGGCTGTCCCTAAAGGATTGGGCTGCTTGGAAGCAGTCCGAAACAGTCCCGCCATGTGCTCTTCCTCTCAGTACAGCTATGGGGGTGCCTGTTCATACTAGCCGAACTGGCTCCGTCTGGCGCTGGACATCCACGAATGTGAACGCTCTCGGAATTGTGGATGTCGGAAGCTGAAGATTCTTCTGTGTGCCCGAGGTGGCGAGTTTTGGCGGAAAATCAGGCGTGTCGCTTGATTTTGACAAATTGGTACACCGGTGTATCATCATAGATATTGGTACACGGGTGTACCAAAGAAAACACCCCAAAAAAGACCGTCAGCGGAGCATATCGCAGGCGAGGAACCCAGGCCCAAGGTAAGTATCAAAGTCCCGAAGCCACGACCAATCCCAACGGCTCAGGAGGAGATAACATGCGCAACACCAAGAAGGTCATCGCAGCAACGGCCGCCGCCAGCAACATAGCATCGGCCATAAGCCGATACAATAAAGGACTTGATTGATATGACTACTCGCAGAGCATTCCGTTGGCCGTCTTTGTTGACGCCGAATGGTCGTGGCATCGCGTTCGGCGGTGACTACAATCCGGATCAGTGGCCGGAGGAGACGCTGGACGAGGACATCCACCTGATGACCCAGGCTGGCGTCAACACTGTGGCCCTCGCCATCTTCAGCTGGGACAAGATCGAACCGCGCGAGGGCGAGTTCACGTTCGAGTGGCTTGACCACGTGATCGACAAGCTCGGCGCGGCGGGCATCGCCGTGGACCTGGCATCGGCCACTGCCACGGCCCCGTTGTGGCTGTACGAGCGTCATCCTGAGGTGCTGCCAATCGATCGGTATGGCCATGTGGTCAATGCGGGCTCACGTCAGTCGTGGCAGCCCACAAGCCCGGTGTTCAAGGAATACGCGCTGCGCCTGTGCCGCAAACTTGCCGAACACTACAAGGACAACCCGTATGTGACCGCCTGGCACATGGGCAACGAATACGGCTGGAACAACCGCTACGACTACTCCGACAACGCCTTGGCCGCGTTCCGCACGTGGTGCGAGGCCAAATACGGGACCGTCGACGCGTTGAACGAAGCGTGGGGCACGGCCTTCTGGTCCCAGCACGTGAACAGCTTCGACGAGGTGTTGCTGCCTCGCCACATGGGCGGCGACAGCATGGTCAACCCGCCCCAGCAGTTGGATTACGAGCGGTTCGGCAACGACATGCTGCTCGACTTCTACAAGGCCGAACGCGACGCAATCGAAGAAATCTGCCCCGGCAAGCCGTTCACCACGAACTTCATGGTCTCCACCGACCAATGCACCATGGACTACGCGCAATGGGCAAACGAAGTGGACTTCGTGTCCAACGATCACTACTTCCATGAAGGCGAATCCCATCTGGACGAACTCGCCTGCTCGGACGCGCTCATGGACTCGCTCGCGCTCGGCAAGCCGTGGTACGTGATGGAGCACTCCACCTCCGCCGTCCAATGGAAGCCGCTGAACATGCGCAAGCGCGCCGGCGAGCTCATGCGCGACTCCTTGGCCCACGTGGCCATGGGTGCCGACGCCATCAACTTCTTCCAATGGAGGCAATCCGCATCGGGTGCCGAGGCGTTCCACTCCGCGATGGTGCCCCACGCGGGCTCCGATACGAAACTGTTCCGAGGTGTGTGCGAACTCGGCGCCGCGCTGAAGACGCTGTCCGACGCGGGCGTGCAAGACACGGAACTGAAACGCGCGGACACGGCGATTCTGTTCAGTGCGGAATCCGAATGGGCCACTCGCTCCGAGACCCTGCCCAGCATGAAACTCAATCACTGGCATGACGTATGCGACTGGTATCGCGGATATCTCGATGCCGGAGCGCGCGCGGACGTGGTCCCGCTCGCCTACGATTGGAGCGGCTACCAGACTATCGTGCTGCCCACCGTGATCGCTCTGTCCGACGAGGATACCCGTCGCATCGCGGACTTCGCCGAAAACGGCGGTACGGTCATCGTCGGCTATGCCACCGGCCTGATCGACGAACGCTTCCACATCGGTCTCGGCGGATACCCCGGCGCCGGCAACGGACTCCTGCACGACATGCTCGGCATCCGCTCTGAGGAATTCAACATCCTCGGAGAAGAAGCCGAAGACGAACCGGCCGAAATCGGTTTGTCGAATGGACTCACGACCCGTCTGTGGCAGAATGACGTGACCTCGGTCGCTCCAGACACTCGCGTGCTTGCCACGTACGTGGGTACAGCCGCTGCTGATTGGGAGCTCGACGGCGTCCCCGCCATCACCAGCCGCCCCTATGGCAACGGTACCGCCATCTACGTGGGGTGCGACCTTGGCCGCCACGACATTGCCCGCCTGCTTAAGGAGTTCGACTCCTGCTGGCGGGAGCTGTCGGCGCAGCCGACTGAGGGTGGTCAAACTCCAACCTATCCCACCACAGATCCCCGCATCCTGCACACCATCCGCCGATCCGCAGACGGCTCCACCCGCTTCGATTTCTACCTCAACCGCTCAAACCAGCCCGTTGCCGTCAACGGCATTGAGGGAGAACCAATCATCGCCTACCGTTGCGAGGCCGACACCACCGGCTATACGCTGAACCGCAATGCCATTCTTATTGCTAAAGCGTCCTGCTAAACCGCGCTAGAATGGCAATGTTGTCCGGATAGAGGAGTGTGGCATGAGCGACGAGAAAACAGCCAAGCGTCGAGTGACGCTACGCGATGTCGCTCAGGCCGCCGGTGTATCGCTCAAAACTGCGTCGAACGTGATCAATGGCTCCGGGCGTATGACCGATGAAACCCGTACAAAGGTTGAAACAGTCATTACGGACCTCGGCTACCGAGTCAACGTGGCCGCCCGCAACCTCAACCGCGATCACACCGGTTTCATCACCCTTGCCGTGCCTTCGCTGATTCCGCCATATCTGGCCGAGTTGGCCAACCGCACCATCGAGGCCGCCCGTCAGCGCGACTACTCCGTATACGTCACCACGTATGCAGAGGGCTCGGCCAAAGGAGCGCGTGACCTGCTCAAGAACTTCAACTCCACCGTGTCAGACGGCATGATTCTCTCCATGAGCGAGGTGGAGGATATTTCGCCCGAAGACCTGAAGGTCGATTTCCCGCTGGTTATTGTCGGTGCCCGAACCACATGGGGTGTTGCCGACCACGTGACTCCGGACGATGTTGCCGCCGCAGCAACAGCGGCAGGCTACCTATACGATCGAGGTTCTTCTCGCCTCGCTGTAGTGGGCGCACGAGACGACTATAACGCGGCCGCTTTGTTGCAGGCTGTGGAAGGCAACGCACAACTGCGTTTGCGTGGTGTCATTGAAGAAACGCGCCGCCGTGGGCTTGAGCTGGATCCTCATCTGATTGGCAACACCGATCAGGATTGGACCATCGGCGCTGGCGCTCGCGTGACTCAGCGACTGATTGATTCCGGCGTGCCATTCGACGGTGTGATCGCACTGAACGATCAGTTGGCCATCGGCGCATTGACCGCTCTGCGCACCGCTGGTTATGAGGTGCCCGTGCAGGTGCAGGTCATCGGCTTCGATAACAACGAGGAAGCCCCCTACCTGCAGATTCCGCTGACCACCATGGATTCCCGCCTTGACTGGACAGCTCCCACGGCAGTGAATCGCATCCTCGGACGCATCGACGGCAGCATCACCAAGCCCGAACTGCTCACCACCGAATCCCAAGTCATCGCCCGCGCCTCCACACGCTGACGCTAATCTGGCTCCCCTCCCTGGGGGGGGGGCTGTCACCGAAGGTGACTGAGGGGAGCCTTGCGGAACATTGTCATCTCCCGTCGTAACTCGTAATTGTCACTCGTTTGAGTGGCCCCATGTGTCATCGGAGGTAGCCGTTCACTCCGCTCCGAGTTCGTGCATCTCCCCCCCCCACGATAAGAGACGCCGGGCGGGTTCTAGTGATCGTTGCAACACCTGACCTACCGCAAGGAGGGTCAGGTG
>OLNG01001653.1_pt1 | contig 10501 bp, 10 predicted proteins | sample 1643091 | NCBI WGS metagenome assembly OLNG01 (sample SAMEA3136661, study PRJEB25190) | human gut metagenome | biome: human gut; feature: human-associated habitat; material: faeces | place: Austria | collected 2013 | reverse complement strand
TGCTTGTCACATCCAGGATATCGTCCCGGATCTGGAACGCCAGCCCTACTTTACTGCCGATCTGTTCCATCTGCGCGTTCTCTTCCTCTGTGGCTCCTGCCAGAATCGCTCCCACCATCAGGGAAGCCTCAATCAGAGCCGAGGTTTTGTTTTCATATATATAATCCAGCATCTGACGCCCCATGGGTTTTCCGTCGTTGGTCACATCCACGCTCTGGCCCCCGAGCATCCCATACATGCCGGTCTTTCTCGTAAGTAATGCCATGGCTTTTCCAATCGCCGGATTCGCCGGCTCCAGGGAAAATGCCGTACTGGCTGTCTCATATGCATAATTCAATAATGCATCTCCGCTTAAGATTCCCAGTGCTTCCCCATATACCGCATGGGTAGTCTTTTTTCCCCGCCGGTACAAATCGTTATCAATTGCCGGGAGATCATCGTGAATCAGAGAAGATGTGTGGATCATCTCCATCGCCGCCTGAAAGGGCTCAATGATAGCCGATGTTCCTCCAAACATCCGATATGTCTCTCCCATCAGGATCGGACGCAGCCGTTTTCCACCGGCTTCCATGCTGTAATTCATAGCTTCTGCCAGCTGTGCGGCAAAGCCTTCTTCTTTCGGAAGATACTTTCGAATCATGTCTTCGCATTCCAGTTTCTTTTCCTGCAATTCTTTTTCAAAATTCACTCTGTTCACCAACCTTACGGGATTTTTCATCATTTTGTAATGGTTATCATTTTTTTCTCTACCGTGTCAATCTTACTGTTACACGTTTTCACCAGTTCCATACCTTTCTGATATAAGGCAAAAGAATCTTCCAGCGAAATATCTTTTCCTTCCAGCTTTTCCAGGATCGCATCAAGTTCCTGAAACGCCTCTTCCATGCTTACTGTTTTTCTTGGCATATACTCTGTCTCTTTTCTATTTCTAATACCTGTCAGTGACAGCTATTCACAGTTATCCGGTTCTTTGTCTCTACTGGCATTCCACTCCTCCGAATGCTCTGTTTTTTCTACATTCGACCAGATCACACCATCTTTCACATAAGTTTTCATCCGTTCTCCCACCGTAACCTGGTTTACCGAAGAGATCCGGGTTCCGTCCTCATGTTCCATATAGCCGAGTCCCTGCTGCAGTTTTTCGAGTGGAGATACGCCGCGCAACCGTTCCGCATACAGATACAGTCTTGTTTTCTCCATCTGCAGCTTCTTTTCCATCCGCTCGGTAAGTTTCTCTTCCGCCCGCAGCAGATACATCCGTTTCTCCCGGATCTGGTTTTCAGGACTGAGATACGCCAGACGTGCTGCCTTCTCAGTCAGTCTCTGTCTGGTCATCTCCAGTTTGCTGTCCATAGACAGCTCCAGTCTCCGCACATAACCTGCGAGCACTTCCTGCCAGCCGCGATAATCAAAGACAGCAAGTTCCGCTGCCGCCGACGGTGTCGGTGCTCGAAGATCCGCTACATAATCAGCGATCGTCACATCCGTCTCATGACCTACCGCAGAAATGATCGGTGTGGTACAGTTAAAAATCGCCCTTGCCACGATTTCTTCGTTAAATGCCCAAAGATCCTCCATGGATCCTCCTCCACGGCCGACAATGATCACATCCACACCAAGTTGATCCAGCGCTTCGATTCCTTCCACGATGCTTTCTGCCGCATCCTCTCCCTGCACCCTGGCAGGATAGAGAATAATCTGCACATATGGATTCCTCCGGGCTGTTACGTTTCGGATATCCTGAATAACCGCACCGGTTGGTGCCGTCACTACACCCAGCGTTTTGATAAATGAAGGGATCGGCTGTTTGTACTCCGGTGCGAACATTCCCATATCTTCCAGTTCTTCTTTTAATGCAAGAAACCGTTCATAAAGAATCCCGGCACCCTCCAGTGTGATCTTCTTCGCATACATCTGGTATTTGCCATCCCGCTCGTATACATCCACGCTGCCTGTTACAACCACCCGGTCGCCATTTTTCATGGCAAATGCCAGTCCTTTTCTCTGTCCCGCAAACATCACACAGGCCAGAGAACCACTGCCATCCTTCAGGGAAAAATAGATATGTCCGGAACTGTGATATTTGCAGTTGCTCACCTCACCGCCTACCGAGATTCGGCTCAGCATAAAGTCCTGGGTGAACATATTTTTAATATATCTGTTGACCTGCTCTACCGAATATACGTTACTCATCCGCTTCTTTTGCCAGTTTTCCGAGTACACCGTTGATAAATGCCGGAGCTTCGCTGCCGCCGAACTTTTTCGCCAGTTCTACCGCTTCGTTGATTGCCACTTTTCCGGGTACATCATCATCATAACGCAGTTCATAGACTGCCAGACGCAGGATAGAAAGTTCTACTTTACCCATGCGACTGGTTTTCCATCCTTTACTTGCCTCGTTCAGTGCTGCATCGATCTCCGGCAGTTTTTCACGGATCTTTTCATATTTTTCCTGAATATAACTCTGATCTTTTTCCTGAATATCTTCGATTGTTTCCAGATACAGTTGTTTCTGTTCTGCCATCTCCTGATTGTCGTTAAATTCTGTCATAAACAGCAGCTGAAAAATGCTTTCTCTTAATTCTCTTCTTCCCATGGTTTTCTCCTCGTATTCGCCAGTAGTAAAAAAGGGAGCCTTCATCCAGACCCCCTTTCCTTCCGTCCTGCGTTCTATTTTATTTTTCCTCTTCCAGTGCCACACCGGCAATGCTGATGTTTACATCGGAAACTTCCAGACCAGTCATATTTTCAATGGCTGTTTTTACCTTTTCCTGTACTTTTTTACAGGTCTCCGGAATACTGTATCCATATTCCAGATTCAGGTTCAGATTCACGCATACCACGTTCTCCAGAACATCTACTTTCACACCTTTGGACAGGTTTTTCATACCCAGTTTTCCAACCAGTTCGTTGGTAATATTTCCTGCCATAGAAGCCACACCTTCTACTTCAGTAGCTGCCAGACCTGCGATAATTGCCACAACCTCGTCTGCAATCTGTACTTTTCCAATAGTCTGATCGTCATATATGGTATACGTATCACGCATATCTTTTTTATTATCTGTCATTTCAAACCCTCCTTATAATCAAGAGTTTTCCCGGCTGTTGTCTGATTTTTCAGTCAGGAACCATTATTTATATCTATTATATCAAAAATTTACATAAAATGAAAGGGGGATTGCCTTAGTTTTTACTGAATTCTTCCAGTTGCAGATTCTCGTTTCGATCAAGTGTCATTCCCACACTCCAGGAGTTTACAAACAGGAGCAGTGGATTGCCTTTCATATCTTTTACTTTCTTCATATCTGAGGTTCCGGTCAGTTTTTCCACATCGATTTCTTCTTTGTTTGCGATCCAGCGAATATGTTCATATGGCAGATTTTCCAGACGGATATCTACGTTGTATTCGTTTTCCAGGCGGTATTTTAACACGTCGAACTGCAGCACACCGACAACTCCGACAATGATCTCTTCCATTCCTCCCATGTATTCCTGAAAGATCTGGATAGCTCCTTCCTGGGCGATCTGGTTGACACCTTTGACGAACTGTTTTCGCTTCATGCTGTCTAACAGACGGACTCTTGCAAAATGTTCCGGTGCAAAAGTCGGAATACCTTCATAGGCAAATTTATTGCCCGGTGTACATACAGTATCTCCGATAGAGAAGATACCCGGGTCAAAGACACCGATGATATCTCCCGCGTATGCTTCTTCCACAATGTGCCGATCCTGTGCCATCATCTGCTGTGGCTGGGACAGACGCATTTTTTTATCGCCCTGTACATGATAAACCTCCATTCCGGCATCAAATTTACCGGAGCAGATACGCATGAATGCGATTCGGTCTCTGTGGGCTTTGTTCATATTGGCCTGAATCTTGAAGACAAATGCAGAAAAATCTTCCGTCATCGGATCGATCACACCACAGTCTGCCGTTCTTGGCAGCGGTGAAGTGGTCATAGTCAGGAAATGCTGCAGGAAAGTTTCCACACCGAAGTTTGTCAGGGCTGATCCGAAGAATACCGGGGAAAGTTTTCCGCAACTTACAGCTTCCATATCAAATTCCGCACTTGCGCCATCTAAAAGTTCGATTTCATCCATCAGCTGTTCTTTCTGATCCGGATCCATGACCTCATCGATTTTTGCATCGTCAACATCAAGTTCTTCGATATGGCCTTCTTTGGTTCCTTTCATGGTATCGGAGAAGGTCAGAACTTTTCTGGTATCTCTGTCGTAGACACCACGGAATTTTTTTCCGGATCCAATCGGCCAGTTGACCGGACAGGTAGGAATACCGAGTTCTTTTTCAATATCATCTAAAAGTTCAAAGGTATCATTGGCATCACGGTCCATCTTATTGATGAAAGTGAAGATCGGGATGTGGCGCATAGCACAGACTTTGAAAAGTTTTCTGGTCTGCGCCTCCACTCCTTTGGACGCATCGATGACCATCACAGCAGAATCGGCTGCCATCAGGGTTCGATACGTATCTTCAGAGAAGTCCTGATGTCCCGGGGTATCCAGGATATTGATGCAGTAGCCGTCGTAGTTGAACTGGAGTACGGAGGAGGTTACGGAGATTCCTCGTTCTTTCTCGATTTCCATCCAGTCGGATACCGCATGACGGGCAGTTGCTTTTCCTTTTACGCTTCCGGCGAGATTGATGGCTCCGCCGTAGAGAAGGAATTTTTCCGTCAGAGTGGTTTTTCCGGCATCAGGGTGAGATATAATGGCGAAGGTTCGTCGTTTTTGAATTTCATTTGTATAATCTGTCACAGGGGGTCCTCCATTTTTCGGTTTGAATTGGCATCATATTTTTGCTCATACGGTAGATATTTTAGTATATGAGATTTGTGGATGTCAAGGGGTGATTCCCGTTTTCTTTCATCTTCTATATCTGTTATTACTGTTCACTCCGTACCCGGTAACACGCTTCGCGATATCCCGTCACGGGAGTTTGACAGTTGAATATAAGAAAAATGCTCGCAGACCTTATGGTACCTGCTTTTTTTGCGTCAAATTATTTGTTTTATTTTATCATAAAAAAAATCGCTAACCCCCAGTAAAATCAAGGGGGTACAGCGATTTTTTTTGTTTTGTAACTGTCAAAGATGGGATTATATATCGTTTTATTATTTTCAGTCAACGGGACACGCTTATTTTTACAGATATTTTTGTCCAGGTCAAAAGAAGGCAAAAGAAAAATGGCGATACTGTACAGTCTGCTTTCTCTGCACAGTATCGTCATTTTCACGGTTACGATGACTACTGAATAGTACAGTATTTCATAAATAACTATACCATACTTATTTAATTATCTTCAGTTCATACTCTCTTGTTCCAAGACCAATCTTTTCTGCCTGATCCAGCGTTGCTTTCCACTCGATATTCGGATTGGAATCTTTGAAATGATCGTGATGGCAGTGCCATCCTTCCTCTGCCAAATGTTCTCCCAGCTGGCTGTTTGCAATCGGTGTGGCTTTCAGACAGGCATCTACACACGCCTGATCCAGTGCTACCGGGTCGAAACTTGCAAACATTCCGATATCCGGAAGAATCGGTGCATCGTTTTCTCCATGGCAGTCACAGTTCGGGCTGATATCCTGTACCAGTGCAATATGGAAATGCGGACGTCCATGACAGACTGCCTGTGCGTACTCAGCCATTTTACGGTCAAGAAGTTCGTTGGCACTGCTGTTTGGATTATATACCGCGTCAAAACTGCAGGCTCCGATACATCGTCCGCAACCTTTACACTTATCGTAATCAATCACTGCTTTTTTATTGACATATGTAATCGCATCACTGCCGCATTCCTTTGCACAGCGGTGGCAGCCACGACAGATTTCCTCATTGATCGCCGGTTTTCCGCTTGCGTGCTGCTGCATCTTTCCCGCACGGCTTCCACAGCCCATACCAATGTTTTTGATAGCTCCGCCGAATCCGGTCGTTTCATGTCCTTTAAAATGACTCAGACTGATGAAGATATCTGCATCCATGATCGCATGTCCGATCAATGCAGTCTTACAGTACTCTCCATTCACAACAGGAACTTCCACTTCATCTGTTCCACGCAGTCCGTCACCGATGATAATCTGACATCCGGTTGTAGTCGTGTTGAATCCGTTGAGATTTGCACAGTCCAGATGCTCCAGTGCGTTCTTTCTGCTTCCCGGATACAGAGTATTGCAGTCTGTCAAAAACGGCATTCCTCCCTGTTCTTTACACAGATCAGCAATAACTTTCGCATAGTTCGGGCGAAGAAAAGCCAGGTTCCCCAGTTCTCCAAAATGCATCTTGATTGCTACAAATTTTCCATCCATATCGATATCTTTGATACCTGCTGCGACACAGAGTTTTTTCAGCTTGACCAGCTGGCTGGTTCCTACCGGACATCGAAAGTCTGTAAAATAAACAGTAGATTTCTCCATAGTTCATTTACCTCCTGTATAAGTTCTTTTTCATAAATAATAACATCTCAAGTATACTTGATGTCAAGTAATTCTCAGGTTTTTTCGTGAAACTTCTCTCTCATTCACCAGAGGGATTCTTTCTTCTTTCTGATGCTTTCCGCTTGCATTTCCATATTTTTCTCTGCACAGCAATATTACTGACACACTGAAAGCACCGGAACGCTCCGAAAAAGTACAGAACAGACTAGAATATTCCTTTACAATCTGTGCACCATAATATATTCTTCCTCTTTATCCTCCACAATTTCAAATCCGAGTTTTTCATACATCCGTGCGGCGTAGTTTGCTTTCTGCACCGACAGAGATACCTGCGGATAGCCCTGTTGTTTTAATGCGGTAAGCATCTGCTGCATCAGCGCTGTTCCGATTCCACATTGTCTGAACTCCTCAAGAACCGAAATTGCAAGCGAAGGCGTATCCTCATCCACATGCCCATAATCATCCATGATCCGGCACCAGACCGCCCCTGCTATTTTCCCAGATATTTCCGCCACATAGCAGATATCATCTTTCTTTTCCCAAAAATCTGCAACATACACCTGCAACTCAGGTTCTTTGATGATCTCTTTCGGCGGTGCTTTGGTTCCTTCGGGGATAAAAATTGCTTCATACAGAAAATCGTCTAATATATGTATTTCTTCCTGACGTAATTTTCTTATCCGATATGAAACATTCTTCATTTTCCTCACCTCCTGTATGGCATCGCTGTTTTGTATAGAAATCTTCTACTTCTATACTCTGATTTTCATCATAACATATGATCTGCAATTCCGGCAACTAACATATATATAATAATCTCTCCGAAAAATCCTCACACATGGATTCTTTCTTCTGGTATACTAAAAGGCAAAGAACGTAATGGAAAATGCAGAAGATACGGTAAAAGAAGTGGCAGATACCGTCACATTCACAAATAGTGAGAACGGAATCGCCATGCATTAAAGGAGGATTATCAGGTATGAAAGTAGTAATCGCCATCGATTCATTTAAAGGAAGCATCAGTTCTCCGGATGCCGGAGCTGCCATCCGTGAAGGGATCCACCGGGTATTCCCGGATGCAGAAGTTTTTGTCCGCCCTCTGGCTGACGGCGGAGAAGGTACGGTGGAAGCTCTCGCAATCGGTATGCACGGCCGGATCCGTACAGTAACCGTCACCGGTCCGCTGGGTACACCTGTAGAGGCAGCTTATGGAATCCTTGATGATTCAAAGACCGCCATTATCGAAATGTCCGCCGCTGCGGGAATCACTCTGGTAGACGAACCGAATCGAAATCCGTTATATACAACCACCTACGGCGTAGGTGAACTGATCCGCGACGCCATCGGCAACGGATGCCGGAACTTCATCGTTGGTATCGGAGGAAGTGCCACAAACGACGGCGGCATCGGTATGCTTCAGGCTCTCGGATATGAATTTTGGGATAACAACGGACAGCCAGTTCCCTTCGGAGCCAACGGTCTGTCAAAGATTGCAACACTCCACGACACACATGTTCTCCCGGACCTCAAAGATTGTCACTTTAAAATCGCCTGCGATGTAACCAACCCGCTTTGTGGTCCCCAGGGCTGCAGCGCCATCTTCGGACCGCAAAAAGGAGCCACTCCGGACATGATCTGCCAGATGGATCAATGGCTTGCCACCTACGCCAACATCACCCGTGAAAAATACCCGAATGCCGACCCTGACCACCCTGGCACCGGAGCCGCCGGTGGACTCGGTTTCGCCTTCCTTTCCTACACAAATGCCATCCTCCAGTCCGGCATCCAGATCATCCTGGAAGAAACCAGACTGGAATCCTGCATCAAAGATGCTGACATCGTGATCACCGGTGAAGGCCGCCTCGATGGCCAGACCATCATGGGAAAAGCCCCCATCGGTGTCGCCGCCATCGCAAAAAAATACAACAAAACAGTCCTTGCTTTCTCCGGCTGCACCACCCCTGAAGCCAGCCTCTGCAACCAGCACGGCATTGACGCCTTCTTCCCCATCCTCCACACCATAACCACCCTGGAAGAAGCCATGACCCCGGAAACCACCCGCCAAAACCTGACCGACACCACCGAACAGGTCTTCCGCCTGATCCAGGCAGTACAGATACACTAAATTACTCTCCTGCACATTCCGGCTATATCAAATATTGACTTAATCCACTGGATCAATTATAAATATACACCACAACAACACCGAGGCTGAGATCCCTCTTCTCCCCTCGGTTTTATCTATATAATACTATGTTCCATTTATATGATATGATGTTTGGTTCAAAAGGTATCCTGCCCCCTTTGATACCGTATTGTTCCGTACTTCGTACTTTCACAATCCTCATAGCATAATATAATGCAGTTTTCAGTAGCTCTCCTTTCAGAACCTCCTACTTCAAAATCCTCTCGTTCATCTTTCAAGTTCTCAGCCATCATCCAGCCCGAAAACAGACCGCGCTGTCTGCAGCAACACTTTGTGGGCGTTTAGGGGAAGCTTTGAAATCCAGCCCTTACGTAGACTTAGGCTCGAGCGCTCTCGCGAGAGTCTTAGTCGAAGTTAGGGATTAGTTCAAAGTTCCCCTGCCCACGTTGCCGCAGACAGCGCGGCCTGTTTTCGGGCGTCCGTCTTAAACACCTTTTCTATATGGCATGTTCCCCCAGCTTACTCAGCCCAGGTCCCATCCACAAAAATATCCACTTCACTGCCATCTTCCCGGATCCCCACAATATGCAGATCATCTGATCCAACCATAAAGTCCATATGGATCATAGAATCATTAATCCCTTTCGCATAGATCTCCTCATCCGTCATATCCATAAATCCTTCAATAACCTCAGAAAATCCACGTCCGGCAGCCACATGACAGCATGCATTTTCATCAAACAAAGTGTTGTAGAACATCAGACCGGACTGATTGATCGGAGATTCCTTCGGAACCAGTGCCACTTCACCAAGCATGGAAGCACCCTCATCCATCGCAAACATTTTCTTCAGGACTTCTTCCCCCTGCTCAGCGTGGCAGTCTACCACTCTTCCGTCTTTAAAATCAACCGTAAAATGATCGATGACCTGTCCGGAACGGCTTAATGGTTTGGTAGAAACCAGACGTCCTTCACATTTTCCCTTCATCGGGCTTGTGAAAACTTCCTCCGTCGGCATGTTCGGAACAAAGAAAGTACGATTCAGATGATTGATATCTCCTGCACTTCCCCATTTTGCTCCCGGAATCAGATCCACACGAAAATCCGTACCATTGTTGCTTGTATAATGCAGTGTTTTAAAATTCTGTTCATTTAACCAATTTGCTTTCTGCGTCATCCGTTCGTTATGTGCCTGCCAGATCTTTTCCGCATCCTCACCATCTTTCAGATATACGCAGTCAAAGATCGCATCCCACAGTTTTTCCACTGCCACATCCTCTGTATCATCCGGAAATACTTTTTTCGCCCATTTTCCAGAAGCTGCTGCCACGATCAGCCACTGATGTTTACCATCGATCTGATCACGGTATTTTTTCATGACTTTCTGACGCATCTGGCTGACGGTAGAGATCAGATCCGGGGAGATTCCTGCCAGTTCATCCGGGTCAGAAGAATCAATAAAGATACGAACCGGCAGATCCACGGTCATCTGTTTCGCCCGCTCCTCTTCCCATACCGGTACTTCACCGAGTACATCAGCTGCCGCATACTGATAATGCAGTTTGTTGATTTCTCCGCACTCCCAAAACATCTCTACATAACTTGCACCTGCTTTGTAACACTCTTCAGTCACCATCTTTACCAGCGGAATCTGATCTACGCCTGCCTGCAGACGGACGCGCTGTCCTTTCTGTACATTGGCTCCGATCTTTACGATCAGTTTCGCATATTCTCTTAATTTGTTTTCGTTCATACTACCTTCTCCAGTCATTTTCTCATATTCTGTCATCGGCTGTCACTCATCTGCGACACCCACAGTTACTTATGAGTATACCCGCTTTTTGTACGGGATGCAAGCACGGTCTTTCTCCTGTGCAGTCACACGAAAAACGCCTCGCGGGATA
>OLNG01001647.1_pt1 | contig 10573 bp, 15 predicted proteins | sample 1643091 | NCBI WGS metagenome assembly OLNG01 (sample SAMEA3136661, study PRJEB25190) | human gut metagenome | biome: human gut; feature: human-associated habitat; material: faeces | place: Austria | collected 2013 | reverse complement strand
GCATGCGCCGGCCATGGGCAAAAAGCCCGGTCTGCGCAATCCGGAACCGCGTGGCCAACCAGGATGCGCGTCGATCGAGGATCTCGGCCGACCGTCCAGATTGGACAACATGGCGGTATTGCGGCAAAAGGAGGCTGAAAGGAGGTGATGCGGCAGGGGGAGCGACGGCTTAGGAAAACAACGAGGCCCCGGTTCGCCCCCGAGGCCCCTGCGGTTTCCGAAAACTCGAAAACCAAAGACTTTTGATAGAGGTGGATTGTACCACCCTTGGGTAGTTATATGCAAATCTGCCCCGGAAAGCCCTCATATCGCCCCATACGACGGCGTACGGGGCCGGTTTTCGAGAGTTGCCGAACCCGTGCCGCCAGGGCATGGAACGACCGATACGGGACATACAGCAGCACATAGATTACGTCGGCACGCTTGCCGAAGAAGAACCCGATCCCAAGACCCGCTGGCAGCTGCAGAAGCGCGTTGCGGCGAGCGTCTGGCAGAGGGACGCCAAGGCGTACTACGAGGAGCAGGGCGCGGAATTCTTTGATTTCGGGCAATGGCAGCTCGACCAGGCCTACGCGAGCTACCTCTACCACGAGTCCATCAAGCGATACCGCAAGCGGCAGGGCGACAGGCAGATCCTCGCGCGCCTCGACGAGCTGAACAACGTCCCGCGCGAGGACGGCGGGTACAAGGTCACGGGCGCGCGCCGCAAGGTCATCCGCGCGATCGTGGGGCTCGCCACGTCGAGCGGCGTGCTCTACTGCAGCTACGACGGCCTGGCGCGTGCGGCGCGCGTATCGCCGAGGTCGGCGCACTCGATCCGCGCGGAGCTCGAGCGCCTGGGCGTCCTCAAGCGCGTCCGCACGGGGGGCAGGGCCGAGGACGGATCGCGTCAATCGAACAAGTACATCGTGAAGTGGGACAAGCTGCGCGACATCCTCGGGATCGCGTGCTGCTATGCGTCCAATTGGCATGGAGAGCTCCAGAGAACAGTTGAGCGCAAGCCCTTCCATAACGTGTACTACAACTACGAGGGATACGCGCACTACAGCAAGTCGGCGCGCCAGAAGCGCCGCGAGCGCCAGCGCGCTCGCGAGCATGCGGCGCTCGCGGCGCAAGCGCCGAAAGTGGATAACCATGTGGAGAAAAGCGCACCAGAAAAAAGGACGAAGGCCATGGGGCTTGAAAACGAAGCTAGTGATCAGGGTTTTTGCGCACTAACCGATCTTAAAGAGCGTAAAACATCTAAAATCCTTCAACCTGTGAGATCTCTCCTGTCCTATTGCCGCCGCATTGTGGAAAAGCGTACGCCGCTCCGCGGCTCCTCGGACGCCCGCCACGAGGGCGGGATGCCGGAATCGCTGCGCGATACCTTGGACAACCGCCCTGCGGGCGGCACAACCTGGTGCTTCGACGTCTCAAAGCTCTCCCAAACATCCCTACAAAGACTCGGCCGAGTGGCACCGGGAAGGATCGTACCCCTCTTGGCCGAGATCGACCAGATGACGCGCAGCAACCCTTCGCTCGAAACACCGGAGGACATGCAATGGCACGCCGAGGAGCTCCTGCACATCCTCGCAGATGCGGACGGCATCCCCCGATGACCGAAAGGCATCGGCCGCATCGGCACGGCTTCGCCGTGCGGCAGTGAAAAAATGATCTGCCTCCCGGTGCCGGCAGTCAAGGGGAATTTGGGAATCCTTGCCTGCCCTCTGTCTTACCGACCGAACGGATCCCAACCGCCCGGCGGCTCGACGCACCTCGCCTGGCTATAACGTTGTGGATGGCGGCCTCGATGTTCGATGCCGCGTCGCCCCCGAGCCCAGCAATCAAGAGCGCCGAGCGTTCGGCGATCGCCTCTATCAGGAGCCCGCTGTCGTTTCGATCAGCGCTGCAGGCGGGGCTCGCGCCTTTCTCCGGTCGAGGCGGCCGGATCGCCCCGGATCTCGCCTGCAGGGCCATCCTGCCTATCTCCCTATGCAGGATCGATTCCACTACGTAGACGTCGGCCTCGTCTCCGTACGGCGCGAAGAGATCGTCGGCCGCCTCGACGATCCGGTTGAGGGAATCTGGGATATGACCTGCGCTTAGATTCAATTCGCCAACCCGCTACTGCTCGCTTTTCATTGTGTCTTCGGACCGCCCTCGCCGCGCAGCTTCGCCCTCGCGGCGTCGCTGTAAGGATTGCTCATGTGATGGAGGTTCTTCGGCACGCTGATGTAGACCCCCTCGCCGATGCTCGCGATCTCATCGTCCGGCACGAAGCCGAGCACGTCTGCCACGTCGCATCCTTCGACGCCGAGCGCTCGGAGCGCCTTGATGAGGGCGTCGATCGTAGTCCCCCTGTAGGCGACCACCTTCCCCGTTTTCAACCTGGATACGTTGACGTTCGTTATCCCGGTCGCAGCTGCTATCTTGTCGAGGGATATGCCGTGCTGCAGCATCAGCGCCTCGAGCTTCACGACTATGGCCATGGGCTGTTATCCATGGCAGGCCTTGCGGATCCTGGGTCCACGAGTCGCTCCTTTCGCGACTATTTCATTTCCTTGCTGAGTGCTAAACATTATATATATTGAATAAATCATTGCATATAACAAATGAGAATGGGGGAATGGATGACGTAGAGCTTAACAAGCGAAGGAAGCGACTTGGGAATGCCGTCCGCGTCGAGCGGGTGGAGCAGCGGCTATCCCAAGAACGCCTGGGCCGGATGGTCGGCACCAACCAGACCTACATCAGCCTGCTCGAGGCAGGCGAGATAAACGTGACGTTCAACAAGCTGTGTCGCATCGCGGAGGCCTTGGAGGTAGAGGTGTCCGACCTGGTGCGCTAGAGTGCCCCGGCGTTGCCGGGCACGATCTCCTCTACGTACCATCGGCCGTCGTCGCTATGCCAAAGGTGCTTTGTCCTTCCGCAGATCTCAACGGTATAGCGGATCCCGTGGCCGCCGACCTTCATGCTCGCCGCGCGCCTCGATTCGAGCACGCGATCCACGACAAAGCATCGTCCGTCTCCCCAGTAGATCGCCAGCGGTCGCTGGCGGCCGTCGGGGTCGATGTCCACCACGGCCTCCACGTAGGTCTTCTTGCGGCTCTCGATTCCATGCATTTAGCAGCTCCTCACGAGTGGAAGAAGCTGACGGGGTGGACGGTGTTGTCGGCCTTGGCGTCGACGCTGGCCGCGCCTTCGTCGACGAGCTGCGCGCCCCATACGACGCACTTGTTGCCGTAGCGACGGCGCAGGTCGTCGACGGAGGCGTCGAGCTCGCGCATCGCGGTGCGGCGGGGAAGCGGGTCGAAGAGCGACGCCTGCAGGTCGGCGTCGGCAGGCTCGAGGTCGGAGGCGCGCACGTGGATCCCGCGCAGGGGATGGCTCGCGTCTAGCGGCTCAAGCTCGCGTAGGAGGCCCCAAGCGGCGCGCGCTACCTCGAGCGTCACGTCGGTGGCCACCGGCAGCTTGCACTGGCGCGATCGGGTGCAGAGGTCGTCCGCGGCCCTTGCGCCGACCGACACGGTGCGGGCCCTGGCGCGGCCCTCGCGCATGCGCTGGGCGACGCTCTCGGCGAGCATCCAGACGTACGCCTTGGCGGACTGCGGGTCGCATATGTCCCTGGGGGCCGTGAGCCCGTTGCCGTAGCTCTTGATCTCGCGCATGACGTCGGCGGCGTCCCGGTCGTAGGGCTTGACCTCGGTAGCGTCCTGCCCGCGCGCGAAGCCGCGCAGCACGAACCCCATCTTGCCGAGCCTGTTGCGCAACAGCTCGTCCGAGGCGCACGCGAGCTGGCCTATCGTGTCGATGCCCGAGGAGTGCAGCTTGCGCTCCGTGGCGGGCCCTACGTAGAGCAGGTCGCGCACAGGGGCCTGCCATACGACCTCGCGGTAGTTCTCCCGCGTTATCACCGTGACGGCATCGGGCTTCTTGTAGTCGCTGCCGAACTTGGCGAAGATCTTGTTCCACGACACCCCGACCGACACGCTGATGCCGAGCTCGGCGACCATGCGCTCGCTTACCTCGCGGGCTATCTCGGCGGGGGAGAGCCCGAGGCACCGGCGGGTGCCCGTGACGTCGAGCCAAGCCTCGTCGGGTCCGAAGGGCTCTACACGGTCGGTGTAATCGTAGTAGATCTCCCTGGCTCGCCGCGACACGTCCATGTAGAGCCGGTAGTCAGGGGGCACGACGACGAGGCCGGGGCATGCCTTCCGCGCCTCCCACAGCGCCATCGCGGTCTTGACGCCGGCGCGCTTGGCTATGAGGTTCTTCGCGAGCACGATGCCGTGGCGCGCCTCCTCGTCGCCGCCCACCACGACGGGCTTGCCGCGCAGCTCGGGCCGTGCCTGGCACTCGATCTGCGCGTAGCAGCAGTTTATGTCGCTGTGCAGGACGTCGCGGTCTGGCATGATGACCTGTTACCTCCGTAATAGAGAACAAATGTTTGATACAATTGTAGGCCCGCATGGGTGCCGGAGGCAATCGAACAGTTTGTGGAGTGTTTGGGATCCTAGCCGCTCCGGCTCTCGTTGAGGCGCTTTCGGATGCCGTCGTGGATCGGGTTGCTCATACAGTGGAGCTCTTTCGGCAAGCTGACGTAGACGCCTCTTGCGATCGTGTCCAATTCATCGTTCGGTACGTAGCCGATCGCATCAGCCCTTGGAGTGGAAATATGGGAGCTGTTCGCACCTGCAGATGTTGTCGATGAGGTAAGAAAGGGGAGGGGCCGGTAGGGTATCGCTTCCTCGTCGTGCGGTCAGTAGGCCTCCTCGCGCTCGCAGGGAAGGTCGAGCCACACTCCGTAGTAGCGCTCCTTCACCGTGTCCACGTACTCGCCGTCGTACTCTATCGTCACCAAGCGCACGTTGTTCATTCCCACGTATCCACGAACCTTGGTCTTGGCATCGCGCTCCGGAGTCCCATGGTAAAACTCGCGGTTCGTCATCTTTCCGGGCATTCCGATCCCCTCTTCCGATGAGTGCATTTTCTGTCATGTAATATGATCGGAGCATGTAGTATCATTTTTAAATATGGCATCATTTTGAAGAACAGAGCCTTTGGTCGAGCCCCTGCGCTCCCCGTGTTCCCATAGTCTCGGCTTCCCAGACTGACGGCATGTCGGATACGCGCACCGTCGCCATCCTGCCGCTCTCCCCAGGGCGCAGATTCAGAAAACCGTGGAGATCGAGCGGTATCTTGATCAACGCAGATTCTCGTTCGTCATCGATTTTCTTGCTCATGCACCTGGGCGATATGTGTGCGCAAGGAAGGGTAGTCGTCCAGATTTCCAGGATCTCTCCTTCCACGGGTGTGCAAGTATCGCGCGGCCGTGAGGAAGAATGAGGCCGTGGAAAAGACGGATCCGACTGCGAACACGAGCAATAGGAGCAGCATGTGAGGAAACAAAGGAAGACTCCATCCGCTGTTGGCGACGAGCATGTAGCCGATGGCGATCGTCCCCATCCAGAATACGAAGGCGCTCATCGATGCCTCGACCAATTCTTTCTTCACAGGTGCTTGCCCTCTCCTCGTCATTCTTTCCATTCCCATGTCTCCTATCTACCGCCATGCCACGCATGATCGTAATGGCGTCCCGCTTCAAGTGTCAGCGCACGTGCACGAGCAGCGGACACAGCGGCTTCATGCCTTTCTTCTTGCGGCCTGCGTTCAAGCGCTCGGCCTCTTCAACCGCCTTCTTGATCGAATTGAGCCTGCGGAAATACGTTGTGCGCTTCAAGCCGAGTTGCCGCATCCCTTCTTCTACCGAATGGTTCTGCTGCCATGCAAGGTACTCGGCGCAGGTAGTCTCATTATTAAATATGGAATCATGTGGGAGCACCACGCCCTTGCTCGGACGGCCTGCGCGCCGCGTCCTCATGGTTTCCGCGTCCTGGACGTCCGGCATGTCGGACACGTGCACCGTCGCCGTCTTGCCGCTCGATGAAACTGCGCAATCGACCTTGATTCCCAGCTCGCGGGCAATGGACATGAAGTGATCGAATTCCTCTCGCCTGAACCCGCTTGCAGTAAACGTGCATTCGGTTGGATGCATATCCAAACGCTCCGATCTCGCAATTAATTATGGGACTAGCATACGCGATTAGAGTTCGAATTTCAATATTAAAATTGGGACGGCCGTGCGAAATTGATAACACATATTATGTAAACTTAGGCTAACTTTTTACGCGCAGCGGCCTTCGCCGGCCTTCCCTCCGCGTTAAAGAACGTGAATCCGGCTGAGGTAGTCGGATATCATCTTCCCTTCGCCGCTTCGCTCGCAAGAGAGTATCTCCTGCCCGTCCTCGTAGAGGGCAGAGTAAAGGGTTCCCCCGGCGTTGGCGAACCTGTGGAGCGCGGCGCACTTGCCCTCGGCGGCGCGGGAAGCCGGCATGATCGTTCCGACGAACTCATGGGGGCTGTCGTCGCCGAATCCCGCAGACAGCCAGGTCTGGGTTTTATCGGCGCGCATTTCTCGGACATCTTTGAAGTCGCTGCTTTCTTCTGACGTTTCGTAGCCGGCTTCGCCGATCATGGGCCCTCCTCTTCCTATGTGCTGTCGTGATCGATAATACCAGCAATTCGAAACGAATTAATACCTTGAAGATAGCTAATTTGGTACAATCGTGAAAAGACCGGGCCTGAAATGTTGGAGGATCGATGGCGAAGGCTGTGCCCCTGTCCGAGTTCCGCGTGAATTCGGCAAGGATACTCGAAGGGCTCTCCGAAACGAGGGGGTTCGCGTACCTGACCAAGAACGGCTACTCGGTGGCTGTCGTGGCGGACGTGGAGGAGTTCGAGCGCATGTACGGCTACGCCATCGACCATGGCTACAAGGCAGGTCGGGATGAGCAAAGCGAGTGATTTGGGGTACTGGGTCAAGGATCACGGCGGCGTGGTTTTCGCGGCCATCATGGTCGTCGCCCTCGTGGCGATGTTCGTGGCCGCCATCGTTGTATCCTCGCAACAGCCCGAAGCGGAGCCCGAGGACACGGTGAGCGGAGGGTACGTGGGATCCTGGTACCATGTCGAGTACGACAAGGCGTACGTGCTCACCCTTAACGGCGACGGCACGGCGCGCTACTACGACAAGACCCTGGTGCAGCCTTTGATGTTCGGAAAATGGGAGGTAGGCGAGAACATGAAGGTCTCGTTCTTCGAGCCGGAAGGCGAGCAGCCCAACGCGAGCGCCGGCGAGGAGTTCGCGTTCTACACGACGCCTAACGAGGACGGATCCATCCCGTCCTCGCCCGCTACCCTGTCCTACAAGGGATCCTACTCGTCGTCCCAGATATGGCTGTTCTGGCCCAGCAAGGCGGCTGCGGAGGCGGAATGGGCCGAGCGCAACCCGAACAAGGCGGCGGTATCGTGAACGTCGCGGTGATGACGGGGGCTTTGGGGTACAGGGAGTACAACACCACCCTCATGACCATGGACGGGTGGACGGACTCGAGGGGCACGGACAGGCACCCGACCGTGGTTGACGAGAGGGTCAACGTCGGATCCTTCATGTCCGGCGACGACCATCTGTACGCGGACGTCTACTGCCATGACGACGAGGTCGAGAGGATCGGCGCGAACCCCGACCCGAAACCCGAGCGCGAGCCCGAGTTCCTCGTCAGGAAGAAGCTGCTCGACAAGCGGTACCTCGGCGGCCTGCTCTACCTGAAGGTCGGGGAGCTCGTCGTCGTCGACAGGCTGAAGGACGTGCTGCCGATGGAGGCCCCGCAAGGGGGCGGCGAGGTAGAGGACGCCGAGGTCGACCTTTATTGGGACGAGGCCGCCGAGGCCGAGGACGCCGAGGTCTGACGTCCCTACCGCGACGCGCCCCTCCCTTCCTTGGCCGCCACGTTCGCCGCGATGTTCCGGCTCTTCGCGGACTGGTAGGCGGCCTGCTTGGCCCTCGACGCCGCCGCGCTCCTCGAGACGGCCTTCTTGCGCGCCTCTTCGAGGTGCCTTGCGTGGATCTCGGCTGCGAGGCGCGAGCGCTGGCCGCGGGATTCCTGCCCCTGCGGCTTGGGCCTGACCGCCTCGCCGCCCGCCGCCTTGCGGGCCGGCGGCTCCAGGCCCGCGACTGCATATGCCGCGTCCCGCGCGCCGGAGACGCGGCTTAGGTTCCTCGCCGCGTCGAAGTAGGCCGCCTCGGCCGCCCCAATGGAGCGCTCCATCCCCTCGGCCTTGGAAAGGACGTCCGCGACGCTCTCGCCCCTGGACTCGGCGATGCCCTCGAGGGCCCTCTCGGCGATCGTTCCGGCCTGGACCGCGCTTGCGTCCTCGTACGTCCAGGCCGCCTCGCTCTTGCCGCCGACGACGCCGCGCATGGCCTCGACCGCTTCCGCGTATCGTGCGACGTCGCGCGCCCACGATCCTTCGACGAGGGCGTCCTGCAGGGCCGTCTCCCTCGACGACATGATCCGCTCGGCGGCGAGCACCGCGGCGCGCCATCCTTCCGTGCGGTCGATGCCGTTGCTGCGCGCTATGGCGGCGATGCTCTCTATGTTGGCCACGCCGAGCTGGCGGCCCTGCCTCAGCAGCGACTCGGAATACGACAGCACCGCTTCGTCGCCTATGCGCTTGCGCACGGACGCGAGGTCTATAACGGCTTGGGCGTACATGACGCTCTTTATCTCGCACCGGATCCGGGCGGCGGCCGGATCCTGGTTCCTGGCGGCTTCTTCGAGCTGCAGGTTGAGATGCGAGAGGGTGCGGGAGTACGATTCGCCGTCGACTATCCCGTAGATCTCCTTGACCTTGGCCGCGCGCTCGAGCGACTTGATGTTGTCGAGGTGCTGCCAGCGGGATCCCGCCTCCTCGTGCCATACGAGCCTCTCGGTGCCGAGACGGCACTCGACCTTCCCCCGCCTCCTCACGAGGGAGACGTCGTACGTCGCCGGCGTGGCGTCGACGTCGGGGAGGGATACGGACTCGGACGAGTTCCGCTTGATGGCCTCCCCTACCGCGACGATGCCGAAGTTCAGGCCGAGCTTCTGCTCCTTGGCCTTGCGCCCGTTGGAGTCGCAGTACGTCAGCGTCCCTCTCCTGGTTATGGTCACGCTCACGCCCTTGTCGGCGAGGGCCGCCTTGAACTGGTCCCAGCTGCTGGCCGTCCTGCACGCCTTGGCGACGGCCTTCCTGATGGACTCCTTGTAAGGCACGAACCCCTTGGCGAGCATCGCGCACTCCTCCTTCGTCCTGCAGATGCGCATCGTCTTCAAGGGATCTTCCCTGGCGTCGGACGTCCTCATTTTCGGCAACGGCGCCAGGCTGTACTTCTCGGCGAGCTCCTGCGCGACGTTCGCCTGGCGGGCGAGGTCGTCTTTCGCGAAATGCCATTTCCTGCCCGTCTGCGTGTTGAGCGCGTTGATGCAGATGTGCGCGTGGGGTATTCCCTGCAGGCCCTTCTTCAGGCGCTCGTGGTTGTCGTCGTGGTAGACGATGGCGGCCGTCGCTCCGGGGCCGAACGCCTTCACCACCCACTCCTTCGCGTACGCCCTGAGCGTGTCCAGATCGATGCCGTCCTCGGGGTCTGGCGCGAGCACGTAGTGGCGGTAGGTGACGGCCTTCCCCTCCCTTCCGCCCGTCCTCCTGTCGCATCCGGCGGCACGCCTGAGGTCGTCCATGTACCGAGCCCAGTCGCCCTGCGCGCTCGGAGGGATCCCGACGAAGTCCTCGGCGAGGGCGCGGTCGAACTCCGCGCCGTGCCCGTCGTGGAGGTAGCCGGCTATGCCCTTCGCCGCCACGCGGAGCGTGTCGGCCTCGCTTATCTCGCCCATGCGGCGCTTGCGCCTGTCGTCCTTCGACCCCTTGCGCAGGTAGTCCATGACGCCGGCGCAGCCCGTGTGACCGGTTATGGTCTTGAGCATCGGCATCGCTAGCGCTCCCCCGCTGCCCGGTCGAGCATCAAGGAGGCCTCCATCAGCCGGTCGCTCCATCCCTGCAGGGCCTTGGCCGTGGGCGCTAGCGAGGCTCCGATAGACGCCGCCTCGAGCTCCCACGCCACCGATTTCATCGCCCTCGAGGCTGATTCCAGATCGGCGTCGGCGGCACCTTGGAGGCCGGCGGAGATGAGCTCCCGGACGTAGGAGCCCCGCACCCTTGAGGCGTCGGGCTTCCCCGCCCTGCGCGCGTAGTCGGCGCAGTCGCGGTCGAGCTTCGCGCTCAGGTCGGCCGAGAGCCTGACGTTGAGGTAGCCGCCGTCGAGCGCTTCCTGCTTCTTGTAGCCTTTGGATCGCGGCAACCGGCTTCCTTCCTTCAATGCGTTTCGAGCGCAGCGAGCGAGCGTTAGCGAGGGGCGGCCCGGCCGCCCGTCGGCGCAGCCGACCCGTGCCTGTACGGCCCGGAGGCTTGCCTCCGGCTTACGCGCCGCGTGCGGCGCGTTCCAGGGTTCGGGGCGGAAGCCCCGTGCACGTTGTAACGCAAAATTTATTTTGTGTTACAACGTGCGTCTCTTGCTAACCTCCCTACAGAGTTTAACGTGCTGCGCGGCCTAGCGCAAGCGCGGGTTCGGGCCGATGGGCGCGGGTGGCTTTGCACAGGCTTTCCCATGAAGGGACCCTACGCGGATCCCGTAATGGAGGAAGGGTGTGTGAAG
>OLNG01001623.1_pt1 | contig 10752 bp, 8 predicted proteins | sample 1643091 | NCBI WGS metagenome assembly OLNG01 (sample SAMEA3136661, study PRJEB25190) | human gut metagenome | biome: human gut; feature: human-associated habitat; material: faeces | place: Austria | collected 2013 | reverse complement strand
GTATGCAGCTTTGCTAAGCCAAGGAGTGTAATAGAGTTCCCATGTGTGGGAGAGGCCATGAATGGGGGCGTTTGGTGCAAATTTCCAGTCGAATGCTATATGTCCAAGGTATTTTTGGATTTGATGGTTTTGAATATTTTCGTTGAAGCATTTACATTGGATGAGTCGGATGTGTCCATTTTTTATGGCGATGAGATCTATTCCTTTATCCTGTAGACTGGAAGTTGCTCCTCGGTAGAAAACGATATATCCTTTTGTCTCTAACAGGTAGCCGATGTATTGTTCATAGGCTAGACCTTGTTGTGTTTGTTTTTCTTCTAGATATTGATTGAAATGGGCTAAAGAGTTTTGGCAGTCCTGCTTTAATTGACTGATGAGATCATTTTCCGGGGTGCGTAAGAGGATTCCTGTTGGGGTAAGCGGGGGGGAGGTGTCTTTTTTCCTTTCTAAATCTTCCTGCAGCTTTTTTTTCATATTGGTAATAGATGACGTTTCTGGCTTTGGTTTGAACCAGTTGCGGATGAGGTAAATCAAGGCGAGGGAGCCAATGACGATACAGGCGGTTTTTATGGCAATGGTTTCATTGGCAATGCGAAGCTCGTCCCTTTCCTTCTGTTTTTTGATGGCGTATTGCCTGCGTTTTTCCCGGAAAGCTTCCGGGAAGTAGATTTTTTCCCCCTCCGCGGTAGTGTAGAAACCGTTCCAGTCAACGTCGTTTGGGCCGATATCAGAGGTGTTGTTAGAGAAAGTTTTTTCAGCAAATGATGAGAGACAAGAGATGAGTAGCGTGAGAATAATGGAGCGGAATAACATGAACAGGTTTATAATAGTGGTGAGGGTAACAATGTCAAATGTTGTGACTTTTTCTATGTAGATTTTGTTCTAACAAATATTATATTGTTTTAATCATTTTATCTTAATATTTTATGTTTTTGATGATTTTTTCATCAATAAATTTGTACTTGAATTTGCCTAAAGCTGGTATATGGAGATAAATATATGAAAGATAATATTTTTATTAGTTGGAGCGGAGAGTTAAGCTACCAGTTAGCAGAAATAATGAGAAAGGTTCTTCCTTGGTTTTTACAAAATATTTCTCCTTATTTTACTCCAAGAGACATTGATAAAGGGGATCGTTGGGAATCTGCTATTTCCACTTATCTTGAAAATGCAGAAATAGGATTAATTTGTTTGACCCCTTATAATTTGAGTAATGAATGGATTTTATTTGAAGCGGGAGCCTTATCAAAATCTAAAAATAATGCAAGAGTTTGCGTGCTTCTTTTTAATATAGCTCCGAGCGATGTACAAGGGCCTTTATCAAATTTTCAGGCGACTAAATTTGAAAAGGAAGATTTTAGAAAACTTCTGTTAGATATTAATGAAAAGCAGGGAGAAAATGGAAGAGATACAGAAACATTGAATGAAATATTTGAAAATCAATGGCCTAAAGTTCAAAAAATGATTGAAGGTATTCTTTCTTCGTCTGATGATAAGGATAAGAAAGCTAAAAAACGTTCTCAGTCAGATATTTTAGAAGAAGTTTTAGAAAATATTCGAAATTTGTCTAGAATAGTAAAACCTGCTGAGGAAAATATTTCCATTAATCCATTGATAAGCAGTAATGAGAGTTCCGGAACGAGTAGAATGGCTTTTCAAGAGATCGTGGATCGTATCATCAGTCTGTATTATTCTTATAAGTATGGTTCAGAATGTTTGGATTTTGAATCATTAGGGCAGGCGATTCGTCGTTTAGGAATAGAACTTAACAGACCTGACCTCTATGGTAAGTTTTTAAAAGTCTTGAGAGAAGAACAAAAAGAAAATCTGCATTCAGAAGATCTCATTTGTGATTAGTTCTTTCAGGACATTCATTGCGAAAGGGCGGTTGCTTCGGCGGCCGTCCTTTTTTCGTTTTCAAGTGGTATGACAAAATATTTTATCTTTTCAGGTTGGCGGGAGTGAAGGCCCTGAGGGGGCTTTGCGAGTGCCAAGCAGGCACGGAAACGGGCAAGGCGCGGCAATAGTTTTTTGCGCGTGTTTTCAATGGATTTGCGCCGGGTTTCTGACGGATTTCTTTGTGCTGTGTTTTTCCTGTTTGTTGTTTTTGAGTTTGTTATCATTTTCGCCATGCTCCGATATCAGGATTTATCCATTTATATTTTCCAATAGGAGAGTTTTTAGACGTTTGTAACGTGGTTGGCGCAAGTATGAGCCGGCTGGGGTTTATGCTCTCTCTCCCGTTTTTCTGGCCTATTCTTTGGAAGGGGTGCCGATAAGACTCTATTTTTTCCTTTCCGGTCTGTGCTAAAGATTCCCGCATGGAAATGTTATTGCGAGCATTACGCGGGTTTTTCAGGCGTGTTCATTTGTCCGCGCTGAATCAGGGTCAATTAACGGTCATGGTTGCTTTGGCAGAACGGGAACAAACCTGTATGGAAATCGTTACTCAAACCGGATATGACCGGAGCGCCGTCAGACAGATTCTTCAACGCCTGAGACAACAGGATGATGTGATTTTACGGCCTTACCGGTCTTCCGGGCATGGTCAGGTGGAATATATTTATACTTTGACGGAGAAAGGTTCTGATGCCCTGAAACAATGTCTTGGGGAGTTTGATGGACTGATGGCTTGCCTTGCCCAGAAGAAGAATGTTGAAGCCCTGGGGGATGACGGGAGAATACGAGAAGAAGAGAATACCAAGTCCGGGAAGAGTGAGGCTTTACAAAATTTGATGTAAGTTGTTGGAATGTAATTTGTTGTTAGGAAATGTTAAGTGAGCGTGACCATATTTTTTGCGAGAAAGTGGCCTCCGGATTGATGGCGTATCAGGCTTATATTGAGGCCGGTTTTTGTTGCACCAGCAATGAATCCGCGCAGGCGGCGGCTTCCCGGAAGATGAAAGAGCCGGGAATCAAGGAAGAAATCAGGAAAATCCGTGAGCGTCTTTGTGATGAAAATTGCCTGACGTTGAAAGAAAAGAGGCTCAAGCTCGCGGAAATTGCACGCGGAAAAGCGTTGTTTTCCGGTGATGAATTTTTGTTTGAGGTTCCGCCTTCCCATGCCGAGCGGATGAAGGCGATTGATTTGGATAACAAGATGACGGGTGATTATGCTCCGGAAAAGCAGGATGTGAGCATTCAAGGGCTGTTCTTTGAAGATTTGTTTGATTATGGAGAGGGAAGAGAAACAGTATCAGGAGGTTCTGAATTATTGGAAGGAAAGGCTGAATAACCGGCTTTGGCGGCTGGAACATCTGTATTGGATCAAGAATGTTGACGGCATTGTTATTCCTTTCCGGCCAAATGAAGTACAGCGGAAGTTTCTGGAAAGGCAACATGGACGCAATGCTATTTTGAAGGCCCGCCAGTTGGGCCTTTCTACGCTGGTAGGCGTGTTGATGGCGGATTTTGTATTTTGGAATGGGAATAAGACTGCGGCAATTATTGATTGGAGGTTGCCGGAGGGTCAGAAAAAACTTCTTGGAGTGCGTTTTCAATGGGAACATCTGGATTATGTGCCGGAAGGGGCTGAGCGTGAACGGCGCATTATTGCGTGGTTGATGCGCGAGAAGAAGAGGCGTTTGGGAATGGTCAAGAAGGATGGGACTATTGTCCCTGTGACAGCTACGGCTAATAAGCTGGCGTTCCGGAACGGGTCTGTGATTTACACGGATAATACATTTCGCGGAGGCACAACGCAGTTCATGCACGTTTCCGAACTGGCTAAAATGGCCAAGCGGTTCCCGGACAGGGCAAGGGAAGTGGTGAACGGCGGGTTTGAATCCGTACCGACCAACGGAACAATTATTGTAGAAAGCACGCATGAAGGAGGCAGGAGCGGCGTGAATTATAATTTGATGAAGAATGCCATGTCAAAATCGGGGAAGCCTCTTCTCCCGGTGGACTGGCGGTTTTTCTTTTTTCCGTGGTACGAAGAAAGCCGTTATCAACTGGACGTGCCGGAAGGGTATGTATTCCGGGATGAGACCATTGAATATTTCAACCGGATGAAAGAGGTTTATGGCGTGGATGTGCCGGAATCCGCGCGGTTGTGGTGGGAATGGAAGAACGGGCAATCTGATTTCAATATGGGGGAAGAGTATCCTACTGTACCGGATGAGGCTTTTGACGCTATTGGGGACGATGCTATTTATTGCGCTCAATTCCGTCAGTTGCGCCGTGACAACCGTATTGGATGCCGGTTTGTGGTGCATTCCTATGCTCCGGTTTATTGTTCCTGGGATATTGGCGTTGCCGACCATATGGCAACGGTGTTTTTCCAGAAGGTGGGAGGGGAAACCCGCATTATTGGAGGGATTCAGGCCAAGAAGTCATGCGTGCTGGATATGCTGGCAAGGGTCAGGGAGTTTGAGCAGGCTCATGGGTTTAAGGTGTTTCGCCATTTGCTTCCCCATGACGGCGGGCATCATTCCACTAATGACCGGAAGACGAATCAACAGACTTTGGAAGAGAACGGATGCCGGGATGTCAGGCTGGTGCCGAAGACGGGAAGCGTCTGGTTGTCCATTGGCGAAGTGCGTTCTTTTCTTCCTTCCACGGTCTGGCATGAACGATGCGGCGAAAGGATTGAAGACGGCAGTGAGGAAGGGCTTCCGGGATTGCTGGATTGCATGGAAAGCTACCATGTGGATCAGAACGGGAAGATTGACCATGATGATTGTTCCCATTTTGCGGACGCTTTCCGGATGTTTATTGAGGCGGCCTGTCACGGATTGATTGAGGGGTTTGAAAGTTCCGTCGTTGGCATGGAATGCTTGGGAACAGCGTCCTGTTACGATACCGGCGTTGCGGACATGCCTTGATATAAGGGGGGATGTCCGGCATGGGTGTGACAACTTCATCCACTCTTTTTTGCGGATGTACTGTCATGGTGCGCGTATGGGAAAGTTTCTTAGTCCAAAGGCGGCTCCGGTTTGCCCATGTGAATCAAATGGCTTCCATTGCTACCGCAGAACAGGAACTTGAATCCATTTACAATGGCACGCATGCCTTGAGCAAGGCTTATATGGACAGTTCTCATCCGGACTGGAAGAGGGCGCAGACGCGCGTGAATGAGCTGACCCGGATGACGATGCAGGGGTGATTTTTGTTAACAGTTAATAGTTTTTATTTATATGGCGACGGGTGCGACAGGGTTTCAAGGGTTTATGCGTGACCATGCGAGAGAGTTTTCCTTGTTTGGCAATGGCGTGAGTTTGGCCGGCGGAGCCTTGTCCGCCCTGAACCAGTACCAGGCCGGGAAAGCGCAGAAAGCGGCAGGGCTGGCAACGGCGGATAATATGCGGCGGGAGGCTCAGGGCGCATATGATTCCGCGCTGGCGGATGAATATCTGCAAAGGATGAATCAGAATGCTGACGCGAGTACGGCGCGGGCAGCTCAGGCGGCATCCGGTTTCATGTCCACCGGAACCGGCAATATGAATGAATTAACGCTGATGAAGCAGTATGAGCATGGCATTGCTCAGGCGGCTACTCAGAGGGAGAACCAGCGCAGGAGTGCGCTGTATCAGGCTGATTTGGCAGAGTGGCAGGCGAGGCAGGCCGCGCGGGCCTCCAAGCGCGGGGCTTTGGGGACGATTTTAGGGGCAGTAGCCGGAACGGCTCTTTCTTTAACCGGTTTTGGCATGGCGGCAGTTCCGGCCATGAAGGCCGGGCAGGTGTTGAACAAGTAATGGATTAATAGCTAAGAGGGTTATGAAAGTTGGTCTGATGGGAGATAACGGGTTCCGGGCCGGGCATGTGAATGGGAATGCGGCCGCGGCTCCGGCGTTGGCTACAGCCGAAGTGTTTGGACAGGCGGCTAAAATCGGGCGGGCGGTGGATGATTTGGGGCAGGATTTGATGCACAAAGAGAATGTTTTGCGGGATGATGAGAGTTTCCGGATGGGACTTACCAACGCCCGCAGATTGATTTCCGCCGCTGAACAGGATGTTGAGAATGGAGAGGACTGGGAAGAAACGCTTGCCAAGAAGCGGGAATTGGTGGATGAACCGGAGTTTATGACTCCGGATGCGGCTGTACATTACCGCGCCGCCATTGAGGATTTGTTTCAGCGCGGGGGGGAGGCATTGCAGGATAGACAACGGAGGGTGAGCGCAAAGAGGGCCAGAGCCGCTTTTTCTGCGGATTGGGCCGCCGCCGTGGAAAGCGGAGATATGGAACGTGTTCAATCCGTGCTGAATTCCGGGGTGGGCGTGTACGTGGACGGCATGAAGGCATCAAGGATGCTGGCTTCCGCAAGGAAACAGATTGGCACGTTAAAGGCGGCCAAGGATTTTGACGAGAATCCCGACCAGCTGGCGGCGGATTTGATTGACGGGAAATATCAGGGGGTTCTGTCCAATACGGCCATTGCCTCTTATGGCCGATTGTTGCAGGGGCAGTCCGGGGTTCCTACGACTGTCAGCTTGTATGACGTGACCGGCATGCCTCTTGGAGAAGGGGGCCGGAAGCTTTATGACCGGGTTTTGCTGGATGAACCGTTTGAGGATGATGGAGAGGGCGGGGGAATGGCTGAAAGAGACGGAGTTCATGAGCAGGCCGGGAGTGTTGCCAATGGTTTTTCCTCTTCCGGCGGCATCAGGAAAAAGAAGCCGGAGTTCCGTAGCGGCGTGGCTGATCCGGTGGTGGATTTGATGAGGATTAGAGCGGCTGAGGGGCAGTTGCCGACAACGGAAGAGATTGGCGTAGTCAGCATGAATGAGGTGCTGGCGGCAGACGTGAGCGGACTGGTGAAGGATGGCGGCGTGGGGTCTCCGTCGTATATGATGTATCTGGGAGAGTTGAAACGGAGATGGAAAGATCATGGAGTGAGTAATGATTTTCAGGAGGCTATGGAATCTACTCTTGAAAATAGAGTTTTGTCCATGCAGGGGCAGAAGACGGACAGAATCAGTTTTAATGTGGATGACGTTGTGAAAACGATGGAAGGAACAGGGGAGTTTGTTACTGCTGATGCTCTTAAGAATTTGGAGTGGCATCGTGGGGCATTGAGGGAATTTGAGATTGAGAAGGCCGGTTTTGCCGGGACTGGCGATAAAAAGAGAGAGATGGCGCGGCGTGAGAGCGGGTTGGAGCTTAATGTGGAGCGTTGGAAGAAGGAAGCGGAGATTCAGAGTAAAAGGAATTCAATGGAGATGCGGAGGTGGGTATTTGAGTGGCAGGCGGCGCATCCGGGTGAGAAAAGTTCTGTGAGGTTTGTGACCGCCATGAAGGAAAAGATGTATCAACTGACCGGAAGACATGCTTCTACGCTGGATTTTCTGCTCCGGCAAAATGGGGAACATGCGGATTCCGTGAAAGATGATGATACGGATTTCGTGCGGCGCAACGAGGCCAGAAAGGGACTGGATGATTTGAGGAAGAAGGCACTCGCCTTGCCAAAACCGGATGAAAGGCTGAGCGTGAGGACGAAGACGATGAATATTCCCGTAGCGGATGTGCGGGATGCTCATGTGAAAGAGGTGTGGGATGATGAGTGTTTTATTGTTGGGGAAGATCATTTGTCACGTTATCCGCAGTTGAAGGAACAGTATGTGCCGGATGTGAGTTTTGAGCTTGCGGATGGCCGGATTTATCGTCCGCAGAAAGTTGCCGTGGTGCCGGGCCGCGCGTTTGGTTTTTCCCGGAGGGCCGCTATTGCGTTGCGTCTGGTTCCCGGGTGCAAGTTTAAGGCGGCGGTCCGGTTTGATTTTCCGGATGCGGAAAGAGCCGGCAAGGAAGGCCGCAAGAGGCTTTTTGAACATGGTATTCAGGGGATGGAAGAGAAGATTCCCGGACTGCTTGAGAAGGGTAATATTGATTTGACGAATCGTCCGGTTGTGAAGAACAGGGATGGGTCTATTAGCACCGTGCGTTCCATATCTATTGGCATGGATGGAAAGGAATATTTGATTCCTACGGTGTCTGATGACGGTTCCATTCTTTCTGATGATGAGGCTGTAGAGATGTTTAAGAGGACAGGCAGGCATTTAGGCGTGTTCCGGTCTCCACAATCCGCAACGGCTTATGCCAAGAAGCTACATGAAGAACAGGCTCGCGCCTATGTCCGTTAATTTGAATTATTTAATAGATTTATGAATATTGCATTGAATGTGAATGGGCAGAAAGAGTTGAACAGAATGAATGTTCCGGATGAATCCGGGCATGTGGATTTGAGACCTCCGATTGTGAACAGGCCGCAGGCGGGGCCAGAAATGCAACTGAACGTTCTGGATGATGAACAGGCCGGGAATGTGGCGGTTGCCGTGGAAGATGAGGGGCAGAGCTGGGAACCGGGGCAGGTTATTACGAATGACCGGCAGTACCGGTCCGTCATGGCGGATTTTAATTTGATGTCCGTGGACAGTCCGGATTATGACAGAGTGAGGCAGTCTTTAGATGAATACTGGGACAGGAGAGGATTGGGGAACGGCCATGTCGCGGAGGCGGCGGATGTCAGGCGAGGACGAGCTTATCAGCTGATGGCAGAGCTGGGAGACGGCTCGGAGTTGGATCAGGAACAGGTGAATGAGGTGGAACGCACGCTTGGGAAGGGTGTGGTGGATTTTTATAAGGGTTTGAGTCAGGAAGAGAAGGATGAGGTGCTTGTGGATGGTTTTGTTCAGTCTTTCGTAGGTGGCGCACCCGCTTTGAGCCGCGTATATCTGGCTGAACGGCTGGGACTGGACACGGATGAGGCTTCTGTTATGGCGGCAGAGTTGCGCCGTCAGGCCGGAGTTGGCCGCACCAGAAGGGAACAGGTGAAGAAGGACATGGGGGAAGTATGGGGGGAAATGGTGACGGCAACGGGAAGCGGGAAGGAGTTTTCTTTAGATCCCCATGATCATCAGGGCCGTAGTCCGGAGTTTCTGGCGGGCGCGGCCAGTCTGGCGGATAGCCAACGAATGGCGGCGGCTTTTATTAAGGATATGGTGTACGGTGAAGACGGAAGGAGCCCGCGCGTTCAGGGGATGGAGACGGGGATTGACGGGTTAAGGACGTATGGTTATTCCAAATATGAGGATGGCCGCTGGATTGTGGAACTGGCGAATTTGCACCGGAAAAATGAACAGGCGTATGAATTGGCTGTCAGCGCGATTGCCGGGCTGGTGGATTATCAGAAGGAAAATGAATCTGCTTTTTCCCGGATGCTGAATAATTTTTCCGGAATGGCGGTTGAAGGGCTTGTTCATGGCCCTTCCCGCTGGCTTGAATCCGGAGTGATGGATTTTTTACAGAGTGCCGGGCTGGCTCAGCGTGGGGAAGAGAAGTTTGACGATCCTCTTTGGACTCAGCGGGTGAATAAGGTGGCGCAGGATATTCAACAGGTGAGGATGGGGCAGTATAAAGCACGTTCTTCTCATGGGATGGTGAATTTTCTGGAAGAGGCTTCCGGCGTTTTTGGCGGAGCTGTACCGTTTATCATGACAGGCGGGGTGGGGTCTTTGCTGGAAGCGGAAGATACGGCGGAAACCGGTTATCTGGCTAAAGGTGTTGATGGTTTGACGGCAAGAAACGCGGCTTACGGCGAAGGCGTGGGAATGTGGGCGGCCAATATCTGGGGGCTTGGGAAAGGCGGGAAGCTGGTTGGGAAGGCTTATGACAAGCTGATGAACTGGGCCGGACGGAAAACCGGCATGAAGGGGCTTCTGGGCCGTGCTTTGGAGACAGACAGGTTCTGGGGACGCGGGCCGCTTTTTGTTGGTCTGGAAGGGGGAGTGTTGCATGCTCAGACAGTTATTGAGCCTTATGCCCGTTCCGTGGCTTCCAATATGTTTTCCTGGGGGAATGGGAAGAGCTGGGATGAAGCGGATGCGGAGGCCCGTGAGGCAATGACATGGAGGAATTTTCTGGTGGCCCTTCCCATGTCCCTGTTGCTGGGGTATGGGCGGTATGCCAAGAATAGCCCGTTCCGGGCGGCGGCTATTGCTGATGAACGTATCCGGGGCATTAAGGCTGAGTGCGCGGAGTGTCCGGAGGCGATGAAGGGGTTACATTTTACGGACGAAGAAATTAAAATGATTCTCAATACGGAGAATGACAGGGATAAAATAAGGTTGTTTGATTTGACGCTTCACAGGAAGATTGAAGGGAAGGTGGCAGAAACCGTTGGGGAACCCATAGGGGTGTTGATGACTCCGGATGTTCCGCTGGTGAAGTCCCTGATGGAAGAGAGGGTTATTCCCCGTGCGGAGGTGGTGAACGGGAAGCTGCGCGTTTATGATATGGAGACGGCATGGGGAGCCGTGACGTGGGATAAGGATGAGAATTCTGTTCTGGGTTCGGAGGGAAGAGAAGGAGCGGCCAGAAAGAGGGAAAACGGGAAAGAGTTTGTGGAAATGGATTTGGAGACAGGAAACAGGTTCCTGACGGCGAAGGTTCGGGATTGGGCTGTGAATCAGGATTTTACCTTGAGAAATGCGGCGTTGAATGATGCGTCCGTAGATTATTTTGCGGAGAGGTGCGGCGTGGATTTCAAGAAAGAGGGTACTACTATTTCTTACCGGGCCTTGAAAAGGATGGCTGATGATGCCCTGATGCGCATTGCGGAAAGGAGCCGGAAAAAGGAATGGAGCAGGGATGACCAGAATGCCCATGAAGAAGATGTTTTACTGGCTGTTTTACCGAATAATTTCCGCGACCGCGTGGAGATTGCCTTGAAACGCGGAGAACTGGCGCGCGGAGAGGGTTTTTCCGGAGAGGTGACGGAAGAGGAAATTGCGGTTGTGGCAGAGCGGGAAGGGGTG
>OLNG01001616.1_pt1 | contig 10809 bp, 6 predicted proteins | sample 1643091 | NCBI WGS metagenome assembly OLNG01 (sample SAMEA3136661, study PRJEB25190) | human gut metagenome | biome: human gut; feature: human-associated habitat; material: faeces | place: Austria | collected 2013 | reverse complement strand
AAAACTATTTGAATCAGACCATATCTGAGATCGTAAATCGAAAACCAAGATTTATATGTATTGAAAATCTGAATGTCAGCGGAATGATGAAAAACAGACATTTATTGTTGCAACAAAGAATGTAGAATAATAGAGAAGCAATAAAAGCGACAGAATATAGATTGTAAGACTGAATATAATAAAAAAGACCGAGAAGCTTCAGAAAATAAGCTTTTTCGGTCTTTTTCATACCATAAGAGATTGACCAAAGTTCATATTTTATTGAATTGACACGATATGCCAAATTACTTATGATTCTATCATATGTGTTTATGAGTAATTGTAATATTAACGTGGGCAGTTTAAAAGCTCCCGGAGTTAGAGTATGAAAAATAACAAAAAGAACAAAAAGAGAAAGAATGACCTTAGGCATTTAAGCAGAAAAGAACTGATCGATCTGATCTGTGATATGAGAAGGCCAAATCCTTCAAAAGAAGCTCCGACGATAGAAGAAGCTGAGAAAGAACAAAAAAGATTAAATCGTCGCGCGGCTTATCGCCAGACCTTCCGCGGTACAGCTGCAGTGCTGATCGTTGTGGCAGCGATCTCCGTGCTTGTGGCGACCTTGTGGATGCCGGTCCTGCAGATCTATGGTTCTTCCATGTCACCGACTCTGGAGCGGGGGCAGATCGTAATCTCAGTAAAGAACAAACATCTGAAAACCGGAGATATTGTTGCATTCTGGCAGGGCAACAAGCTTCTGGTCAAACGTGTGATCGCAGGCCCTGGGCAGTGGGTTGATATTGATGCAGGTGGAGTGGTAACGGTTGACGGCCAGACGATTGATGAACCATATCTTAAAGAAATGTCACTTGGGAACTGTGATATTGAGCTTCCGCATCAGGTGGCAGAATCACACTGGTTTTTTATGGGAGACAACAGAGCTACGTCGGTCGATTCAAGAACTGCGTCCATAGGAGATGTCTCAGAGGATCAGATTGAAGGGCAGATCGTATTTCGGATCTGGCCATTGAATGCAGCAGGAAGTATAAGATAAAAATAACAGAGTGAAAAATCTGGATAATAAATGTCCGTGTTATATAAAAAGTATCGAAGGGAAAGACGGAAAAGAAAGGCATCAGATACACCAGAAAAGAGTAGGTGAAACTGTGCAAAATAAGGGAACAGATTATATCAGAAGAATCTTAAGGGATAAGGCCCGGCAGAAACGTTGGAGACGAATAATGCTGTGCCTTTCTTGTATAGTTGTTTTCTGTACAATATATGTACTGATTCTTCCGGCAATAACGCTGGAAAAGAAGACAACGTGTGAAGAGGAACAGAGCGCAATACAGGAAGAACAAAACCTGGTACAGGAAGAGGACGAAAGCATCGTCCAAAGTGATGATTCAGATGAAGTGGAATTTGTATCGTGCGAGCCAATTGAAGAGGAAACCGATGACATCGAAGATGTCGAGATCACCGAAGACCCGGAAGAAGAGATGGACGTTGATTTTGCTTCAGGAGAAGAAGATGCCATTGTAGCGGCAGCAGACGAGACAGTGATACCAGAGGCAGGTGCAGCAGACGGATTTGATCTGAGTGCGGCGGGGACAGAAGCTGCAGAGAAACGTAAGTCTGTCAAACTTTCCTACAAAAAAGCGGATGGAACATGGCAGGAATTTAGCCAGGAGGAGGTATCTGGAAACCCTCCAGTCAAACTGGAGGTCGAATATGAGAAGGTACAGATCAGTAATTTACTAAAATCTTATAATCGTAAACTGACATACCAGCTTCCGGATCTGCTTCGTAATGTAACGACAGCAGGCAAAATTATGGAAGGTAGTCAGCAGGTAGGAACTGTTACCTGTCAGGATGGAAAAATTGTTGTCGAGTTTGATGAGCCCTATCTCCAGGGACTGCTGAATAAGGGAGATACTACAATTGCCGGCGATTTTTATGCAGAGGGCAAGGTGAATTTGAGTCAGTTAAATCCAGATGGTACAACAACACTTTCAACTGCAGATAAGACCTATCAGTTAAATTTCGGCCCTGATGCCGTTGCAAAGTATGGACAGATAAACATTGAGAAAACATGTGACAGTCAGCAGGCGATATCCACAGAAAGTGGAAATTACCTTGCATATACAATTACTGTGACGGCAGGGGAAGATAGATGCCCGGATGTCTCAGTGGTTGACACGATTATGAGCAATTTGGATTGCGTGGATTCTTATGCAGAAATTAGTACGACAGTCCAAACTCTTACTGCTGATCAGAATGGGCAGAAACCATATGAGACGATTGAACAAGATAAGAACCATGGAACAATCCGCACTAATGAGTCGGGAAGTATGGTCTGGGGAATTGGCAACATGGCAGCATATGAGAGCCGCACGCTTACATATTATGTAAAGCTGAAGGATGATGTTAATTTAAGAAATAAAGAGATAAAAAATAAAGCAGCTGTGTATTCGAAAGCCTATGAGAGAGCTTATAAAGAGGCATCCTTTACACCGAAAATCGCGTATGACATGCCGAAGAGTCAGGATGGAGATATTGTTCGGAACAGTGATGGAACATATACCATTACATACAGACTTAATTTTACCCTGAAAAAAGACACAAGTAATTACGCATTAAAGAATTTTGAGTTCAGAGATTTGCTGGATGCGTCTGATATACGGACAGATCCAAAAGCTCTTCCATATATCAGTTACAATCGTGAGTCGTTAAATTTATATGTGAAAAAAGATGGAAGTTCTGAGTATACGCTGGTAGATAAAGAAGATTACACTGTAAGCTGGGCAAATGGTAATGATAACTATGTAACGCCCTGGAATGATTCAAATAATAATCCAACTCGATTTAAGATTACAGGGGCAGATGGTAAACCGATAACTGTAAATCCGGGTGATTCCTACTATGCGACTTATACAGTCACAGTCAAGCCGGAAGCACTGGCAGCAATGCAGGCAAACAATGTAGATGTGAAAAACCGATATTATGCATATGCATCGAATGCAAAGTCTGACTCTGGAGGTGCTTTTGATCAAGTTTGGTGCGGAGTAAATGTCGGAAACTATAAGTGGGATGAGAAAACAGTCGGAACCGGAACTGAGACAGAGCAGACGTTCATGATGAGCGGCGATAAGTATGAATATAAGTCATCTGAGTCATCTGCCAAACTGGAAAAGTCCGATTCTCAGACAGACACCTCATTCACCGTCCCTGCCGGAAGTTACCCATATACCGTAGATGTCAATCAGACACTGGGTGAGTGGGATGCAACGGAGGTGTCGATGACGGACACACTAAGTTCGGATAAGATGAAATACATCGGATATGCAAAAGTAGAAGCCTGTGAGTACAATTCAGATACGAAAGAATATGAAGTAAAAGACACAAAATGGGTGAAGATTGATGGTTTAAGTTCGTTTACTCTGAAACCATTGGATCTTGGATGGAGTAATAAGAATTATGCTTACAGTAATAAGAATTATGCTTACAGATTTATCTACTATGCAAAGCCGACAGACAGCAATTTTAGCGAGGTAAAGGTCACTAATACATTCTCATTGTCAGGAAAGGTGATAAGAGGAAAGAATAGTTTCCAACTTGACGGGATATCTTCTCAGGGAGAGGTGACAGTCTCCGGTTCGTTCAAAATGAATGTCAAAAAAGAATCCTGGTATTATGAGGAACCAAAAACAGACGCGACAATCTGGCAAAATGGAAAACTCTACTGGGTGATCGAAGTATCAGGAACGGCAATTATGAATGATACAACTTTCCGGGATGCCATATCAAAGGACTCGAATTTGACAGATTCTTATCTGCATTCAGATTCACTGGCAGGAATATATATGGGAAAATTGTCAGATGATAAGACGATCACCGGGTACGGTAGTCTGGAGGAACTTCAGAATACTGAAGGACTTACAGATGTAACTAATAAGTTTACGCCGGTACTGACTAATGATAAAAAATTTACAGGTACGGATAATTACAGTGAACTGTCATTAAAGGCAATGGATAAGATTACGCTTGGAGAAAACAAGCTTTACTTCATCATAAGGACAGAACCTCAGTTATTGCCGACAAAATATCGAGATGCTTTTACATATAGAAATCATATCAGTACAAGCGACGATGGCAATACCTGGATAGACCATGGCAGTGCAGATAAGCTTCTGTGTGGAGGTGCAGACATCCTGAAGGAACTTGGACAGACATTTACCTATGACGGAACAACAGTAACCAGTAAGGAAGACGGTGCGGATAAGGGCAATAATAAAACGATCGTCACAAATGCACTGCCGGGTGCAGGGCAGTATGCGGCCTGGGCATTTAAGGTGAACTATGCAGGGGAACTGTCAGGAACCTATCGGGTGTTGGAGACAATACCGAATGGTATGGAACTGGCATATATTCGAATCAAATGGGTTGGAGGTCAGAACTTTAATACAATTAACTCAAAAGAGAATTCAGGCCTGGAGACATCTGGTTGGACGAAAAAAACAATTTCGGCTGCAACGGATAATGGAGGACAATATAAGACAACAACCTATTATGTTAAGGGTGATCAGGCTCTGATCGAATTGGGTGATTTTACAGCAGGGAAAAAGAGAGATGATTATTCTGTTGACGTGCAGGTTGTATGCAGGGTGACAGACCCGGATGTACTGCTTGGAGGAGAAGAAAAAACATTTATGAATTATGTTACACTCCAGACAGCAGATGGACAGGCTATCAGCACAGCGACTTCCCCGGCAGAAATAACACCGAAGAAAATTGCGAAAACATTTACGACAACAAATCCGGTAAGTGAAAAAATAAATTTCACAATTGAGGCAAATCAATTCGGAGCGGCACTTTCAACAAAAGATGGCACAACACTTACATTGATTGACAAACTGAGTTCCACGCTGATTCTGGACACGGAAACGATCAGAGTAATTAATTCAAAAACGAAAGCTCCTGTTACGGATTATACAGCTTTGCTTGATGCAGATAATACACTGAAAATAGTGATTCCCCGTAACATACCGGTTACGATCACCTATACTGCAGTAGTGAATGCACCGCCGGGACAAGCAGTAAGTTTCTCAAATGAAGCATACTGGGAGAACTATTCTTCTGCCGGTGGAGACAGTGTGGAAGAGAATAATTATTCCTATGCTGCCGGCGGAACAGTAGGTGCTGGAAAGAATATGAAGCTGAAAATCATCAAGAAGGACCAGAACAATCTGTTAGCTACATTGCCGGGGGCTGTATTTAAGATGGTTCCGTGCACAGTGGTAGATGGTCAAATTAAAGACGACAATACTAAGATGTGGACAGGAACAACAGATCAAAATGGGGAAATTCTCTTTGGAGAAGGCTCAGGTTCGAACCATGCAATGGATTATAACACCATCTATAAAGTGACCGAGGAAACGGCACCGACCGGATATGTGGCAGACAGTAAACCAATCTATATTATGGTTCCAAGGAAAGTTGATGGTGTGTCAGATTACTCGAATGACGTAAAACAATGGATGCAGATGAAGGATCCAGAAACTCAGAAAGAATTGATCCATGTACAGTATCAGTCGACCTATGAACTGACTGTCCTCAACCACAAAGGTGAGATTACGGTGGAGAAGAAGTTCAAGGATCCCGGTGGTCATGATGCGAATCCGGTGAGCGGAACGTATAAGTTTGGACTGTATGAAAATGCAGACGGAACAAACACGACAAATTCAACAAATCCAGCCGGAACTACATCAATCACAGCACCGCTTCAGACGATTACCATTACATATAATGCAGCAGAGAAAGATTCCAAGACAGCAAAATTCACGAATTTGGATTTGAAAAAGACATATTATGTTTTTGAACTTGATGATAACGGAAATCCGATTAAAGATTCTGCCACAGCTGCGACTGTGAATAAAATGGAATATTTTACATCGTATGAGAAACCACAGACTGGAGGTACGGCAACAGGGGGAAACAGCGCAGTCAGTGGAGACACGGTGACGGTTACCAACCAGATCCGTGTGAAAGAACTGCCTTCTACAGGCAGTTATGGTCCCCTTATTTTCAGGCTTGCAGGAGCGGTATTAATATTCTTCGCCGGACTGCAGATGCTGATCAATATAAAAAGAAGAGCCTGTAACAACAGGTAATACAAAGGAGAAGGAAGATGAAACTGATTAAGAAAATTGCTGCCATTATGCTCTCTGTTATCATGGTATTGGGAATGGCCAGCGTGGTAAGCGCAGAAGAAGGTGGAGCAGCAGCTGCAGGAACAATTACAATTAATAAAGCAGCAAAAGGTGAAACGTATAAAATATACCGCATTCTAGATTTGGAAAGCTATAGTGGAAATAATTTTGCTTATAAGGTCAGAACATATGAATCATCATCAACATATAATTGGAGTACATTCATTAAAGATACAGATATAGCAAATACTTATGTAAAAATTGATAATAATTATGTGACTTGGATAGGTGAAGAGACAGCAGAGAGAAAAACAAATTTTATAAAAAAAGCATTGGAATATGCTCATCCGTCAGATACTTCAACTTCGAAAATAGAGGCAGATGCAACAGAGGTAGCGAATGGGGAAACGGTAAAATTTGAGAATCTTTCTCTTGGATATTATCTTATAGAATCCAGTACAGGAACACTCTGTGCACTTGATACGACTCATAAAGATATTTCTATTGATGAAAAGAATAATATTCCTTCAGTAGAAAAGAAAGTTAAGAAAGCAGATGGTACTTGGGAAGATAATAATACAGCAAGTATTGGTGATAAAGTAGAATTCAAGACGACAATTACGGCACAGCCTGGAGCAAGGAAGTATGTGCTGCATGATAAGATGGATGAAGGATTGACATTTGATATAAACTCTGTACAGGTGAAATTAAAGAAAAATGATGGAACAACAGAAAATGCAGTAGAGGATTCTGCGTTTAAGGTAAAGAGCAGTGAATTAGAAAATCCAAATCCTTGTACTTTCCATGTTGAATTTACTCAGTCCTTCTGTGACAAACTTGCAGCCAACGACCAGATTATCGTTACCTACTCTGCAACTCTGAACGAGAATGCAGTAATTGCAGGAGAAGAAAATAAGAATGAAACATGGCTAAGTTATGGAGATAGTAGTACAACAACTCATGATACAACAACCACAAAAACCTTTGAAATTCCAGTATTCAAATACACAAAAGATGGAACGAATGAAACAGCACTTGCAGGGGCAACCTTTACATTAAGTAAAAATCAGAATGGAACAGATCCAATTAATCTTGTAAAGAATGCAGCAGAAGGTACTTACCGTGTAGCAATGACCAGTGAATCAAACACAGTGACAGAAGTAACTACTCCAGAGACAGGTAAATTCGCAATCCAAGGTCTTGATGCTGGTACATATTATCTTAAAGAAATTAAAGCGCCAAAGGGTTACAACAAACTGAAAGATCCAGTGAAAGTAGTCATTGCCGAAAACGGAAATATTACTGTTGGCGAAGACTCAACAATTGTAACAGAAGTCAAAGTCCTGAACAACACGGGTACTATCCTCCCATCCACAGGTGGCAATGGTACAAGTCTAATCTACTTCTTGGGTGCAGTTCTTGCACTTGTATCCGGTGTGGTACTGATCACAAAGCAACGAATGAAAAATAGTTAAAGTAATTTCGCTGTGCGGGGAATGGTTTTATTCCCTGTGCAGCAGCAAGGAGAGGATTGTAAGATGAGAAAGCATGTTTCAACAATTACCACGGTGCTGGTCTTTCTTACAGGTCTGTCCTTGTTGCTGTATCCGACAGTCAGTAATTATTGGAACTCCAAGCATCAGACGCAGGCGGTCGCGGAGTATTCGGACCGGATTGAAAAGATGGATGAGCAGGAAAAGAAGCAGGCATTTGAGCAGGCGGAAAAATATAATGAAACGCTGATTTCAGATCCAGGCCGTTTTACTCCGACGGAGGAGCAGGATGAGTGGTATAAGAGTCTCTTGGATATAGACGGAACCGGAATGATGGGGTATATCACCATACCGGAAATAGACTGTAAGCTTGCTCTTTATCACACCGTGGATGCTTCGGTTTTACAGGTGGGAGTCGGCCATATGGAAGGGTCCAGCCTGCCGGTTGGAGGCAGTGGAACGCACTGTGTTTTCTCCGGGCACAGGGGACTTCCGAGTGCAAAGCTTTTTACGGATCTTGACAGGCTGCAGAAGGGTGATATTTTTCTGCTTCATATTTATGATCAGGTGTTTACATATGAAGTCGACCAGATTCATATCGTAGAACCAATAGATTATGGACTTCTGAACATTGAGGAAGGCGAGGATCTGTGTACGCTTCTTACCTGTACGCCTTATGGAATCAACACAGAGAGACTGCTGGTGCGCGGTCACAGGATCGCAAACCGGTCGGGAGATAATTCGAGGATCACATCGGATGCCGCAAAGGTGAGTACTGTGCTTGTTGCAGTAGGCATTGGAATTCCGCTTCTTATCATCAGTTTTATTGCAGTGGACGTGTCGGAGCGCGTTCCAAAAAGAAAAAAGAAAAGTAAAAACAGAAGTAAAAACAGAAGAAGAAAAGCAACCATACAAACCAGAGCAAAACGAATCAGAACAAAACAAACCAGTGGGAGAAGAAGATGAAGTACCAATACAGGCAGAGCTGTTACAGTCGAATAAAGAGAATGATATGCATGCTGGCTTTTGCCGCTGTTTTTTCCGGGATGCTGATGAACACACCGGTTCTGGCTGCGGCGGAAGCAGAACAGACAAAGGGAAGTATTTCTCTTGGATGTCCGGCCGAGGGTCTGGAGTTTTCGCTGTATCGTGTGGCAGACTACAAAGATACAGGTGGTTTTGCACTGACAGAAAAATTTCAGAATTATCGGGTTTCCATGGAATCAGATGAATGGAGAGGAACAGCGCGTACGCTTGCGGATTATGCGGAACGTGACGGAATCCAGGCAGATGCAGTGCTGAAATCAGGAAGTGACAAAACCGTATGCTTTGAAAATCTTTCAAATGGGCTTTATCTGGTAAAAGGTCAGGCAATCGACTTGCAGGAAAATGGAAAGGCAAAGATATCTGTTCCGCCTGTTTCGCTGATCGCACTTCCGGATGCTTCGCAGAAAGATCCGCTACATATAAAGGTAAACATGAAGTATGACGAGGAAGAAAGTGATAATATAGAAGTTTCCCAGACAAAGATCCATGTGCTGAAGGTATGGAAGCAGGATCAGGCAAAAGAACGTCCGGCTTCGGTGCAGGTTGATCTGCTGAGAACAGATCAGGATGGAACAACAACAGTTGCGGACAGTCAGATCCTGAAAAAGGAGAATCAGTGGTCCTATACCTGGGAAGATCTTTCATCACAGGTGAGCTGGAGTGTGGTGGAAACAGAAGTACCGTCAGGCTATACCGTGAGTACCAGCCGAGAGGGAAACACCGTTGTGCTGACAAACACTAAAACAGCAGATTCAGAAGATAAATCAGAATCAACAGATAAAACGGGAACGTCTGGAGAAAATGGTGGAAATTCTTCTCAGAAGCTTCCACAGACAGGACAGCTCTGGTGGCCGGTTCCTCTTCTTATGGTGGCCGGTGTGATCTGTCTGTTAGTAGGTAAGCAGCTGCGAAAATCCATGGAAGAAAAGAAATAAAAAGATGCAGTATAAGAAAAAGAATCGAATTGGAAATATTTTAAAAGGAGCAGGACTGATTCTGGTGACAGCAGCAGTGCTGCTCCTGGTGTATAATCTGTGGGACGGACATCGTGCCCGGGAGAGCGAGGAGGCAATCCTGGCAGAATATCTGCAGGAAAACAAAAAAGCATCAGAGAGTCCTGATGCTTCGGATAAAGAAGATAAACAGAACATACCGGACTATCTTCTGAACCCGGATATGGATATGCCTGAATACACGCTGAAAAGTCTGGGTGATGTGGCGTGTATAGGAATTCTGGAGATTCCGGCGCTGGATCTGGAACTTCCGGTTATCAGCAGCTGGAGTTATTCTTCTTTAAGGTTGGCACCCTGCCGGTATTCCGGAAGCGCCTACAAGGGGGATCTGGTAATCGCAGCGCATAATTATCAGTCTCATTTTGGGGGATTAAGAACTCTTCCGGAAGGAAGCGAGGTTTTTTTTACAGATGCTGTGGGAAACCGGTTTTCTTACTATGTGGCGGTAACGGAGGCACTGACTCCCTGGAGTGTGGACGATATGACGAGCGGAGAGTGGCCGCTCACCCTGTTTACCTGCACCCTGGACAGCCAGAACCGGGTCACCGTGCGTTGCGAATACAGCGAGGCAATGGAAAACTGGGACCGGAATGCGTATCGGTGAATTGCTTGCTAATGCTCATAGTCCATTTTTCAGTAACACGATCTAGTACTTTTTAAGATAAAGTAGAAATAGTGCAATTTTCACAGGATATTATACAAGAATTACATAGAAATATATCGTATTATTGATATAGTATTCTTGAATTGTATGTGAGGAGAAAACTATGGCAGCTGAAAGAAAAACATTAACACAGTTATCTGTGCCAATATGCTTAGAAACTTTATTTTATATGCTTTCAGGTATGGTCGATACGCTTATGCTATCATCTGTAAGCGACCAGGCTGTAGGAGCAGTGGGAACAGCAAATACATATATAGGTGTTTTTATTATCATGTTCGGCGTAATATCGTCGGGTATGATAGCTGTTATGTCACAAAATATCGGAGCCGGAAGACCGGGGATAGCGTATCAGGCAAGACAACTTGGACTTATATTCAACGCATTGATAGGTATCGTAATGT
>OLNG01001614.1_pt1 | contig 10819 bp, 10 predicted proteins | sample 1643091 | NCBI WGS metagenome assembly OLNG01 (sample SAMEA3136661, study PRJEB25190) | human gut metagenome | biome: human gut; feature: human-associated habitat; material: faeces | place: Austria | collected 2013 | reverse complement strand
AGAGCAGAGCAGAGCAGAGCAGAGCAGAGCAGAGCAGAGCAGAGCAGAGCAGAGCAGAGCAACCTATATTGATATTGCAAAGGCAATTGGAATTATCTGCGTTCTTATAGGTCACAGCTTTACAGCTGACTGCATAGGAATACTTATATATGCTTTCCATATGCCACTTTTTTTTCTTGTAAGCGGATTTTTATCAAAGAAGAAGAGAAGTCTGGCAGACTGGATGAAGAAAAAGACGAGAACTCTTTTAGTACCATATTTTGTGTCTTGCGCTGGAATAGTGATTGCAAGCATATTTTTTGAGAGCTTAGTGACACTACTGAAGGATAACAAGGCAGTATTTATACTGAATATACAAAAATGGGTTAGGGCAGCTTTTATTGGCCTAGGATACCATGCAGAACTATGGCAGACATCATTGCCAGCGATTGGTCCGATATGGTTCTTGCTGGCACTGTTTTGGGCACTGCTACTGTTAGAGCTTTATAAAAGAACAAAGTATCCTATGGCTTGCGCAATAGGGGTCTCTTTTTTGAGTCTAGCGTTACACCATTTTTTCTGGCTTCCGTGGTCAATACAAGAAGGAATGGTAGCTAGCCTTTTTGCAATAGTGGGTTATAGTATTAGCCTTGAAAAAGTCAAGCAGAATAGAATATTAGTTTGTTGTGTGGCGATATTGTACCTGTTGTTTTGCTTGTTTAGCGGTAGCCATCTGGATATGGTGAAATGTGCCTTTCCATATGGGCCGGTAGATTTTGTTGGAGCAGTGTGCTGTGTTATTGCTATCTTAATGGTATCTATACGATTACAAAGTCACTTGATGAGCAGATTGCTACCTATGATAGGAAGGAATTCGATTTGGATTCTCTGCATCCACACGATAGAGTTTGATGTCTTTCCTTGGTGGATTTTAGCACGGATATGTACAATGGCAAAAATAGGTGGCTTATATGAAACGGCTCAAGCTATTCTGCGAATTGTAATGGCTATCTGCATTTCGATGATAGCGGAAAAGATGCGGGATATGGATCATGCTACAACAAATCTGAAGAATATATGATAAATCTGTTGAAGGATTAGTCCCATGCAGTGCTCTGTTTTTTACATGCGTTTCATTGAATGTACAATCGATGATGATCAATAACTGGCGAAGGGGAGGCTATTAAAGAATAGGAAAAACTGAATATCTATAGATTGGTGAAAACAATTTGGTCATTGGTATTAGTGCGTGAGACGCTGTGCGCTTAACATAGAAGAAAAGTATTAGAAAGGAAGATCTAAGATGGGAAAGTATTTTGGAACAGATGGTTTTCGTGGTGAAGCCGGAATTACATTAACAGCAGACCATGCCTACAAAGTAGGTCGATTCCTGGGCTGGTATTACAATGCTCTCCGTGAGCGCAATGGTGATACCGACCCTGCCCGTATCGTTATCGGCAAGGATACTCGTCGGAGTTCGTACATGTTCGAGTATAGCCTGGTCGCTGGTTTGACTGCTTCTGGCGCAGATGCCTATCTGCTGCACGTTACTACCACGCCGTCTGTAGCTTACATCGCTCGTGTGGATGACTTTGACTGCGGTATCATGATTTCTGCCAGCCATAATCCGTATTACGATAACGGAATTAAGCTGATTGACTGCTACGGTGAAAAAATGCCCGAGGAGACCCTGCTGCTGGTGGAGGACTATATTGACGGCAAGCTCCATGTATTTGACAAGGACTGGCCAGAACTGCCTTTTGCACATCGCGAGCATATCGGTTGCACTGTGGATTATGTGGCCGGACGCAACCGTTACATGGGTTATCTGATCAGCCTTGGTATCTATTCCTTCAAGGGTGTCAAGGTTGGCTTGGACTGTGCCAACGGCAGTTCTTGGAACATCGCTAAGAGCATTTTCGATGCCCTGGGTGCTGACACCTACGTCATCAACAATAAGCCGAATGGCACGAACATTAACACCAATGCCGGCTCTACGCATATTGAAGGTCTGCAGAAGTTTATTGTGGAGAAGGGGTTAGACGTTGGTTTTGCCTACGACGGTGATGCTGACCGATGCTTGTGTGTGGATGAGAAGGGCAATGTTATCACCGGCGACCACATTCTGTACATCTACGGTTGCTATATGAAAGAACGTGGTAAACTGTTAAATAATACGGTTGTCACCACGGTTATGTCTAACTTTGGCCTCTACAAGGCTTTTGACGAGCAGGGTATTGGCTACGCTAAAACGGCTGTAGGCGACAAATATGTCTATGAGTATATGGCAAAGAATGGCTGCCGTATCGGTGGTGAGCAAAGCGGCCATATCATCTTCTCCAAATACGCCAGCACCGGCGACGGCATCCTGACCAGTCTGAAGATGATGGAAGTCATGCTGGCTAAGAAGAAGCCGATGAGTGAGCTGGCAGCACCACTGAAGATCTATCCACAGGTGCTGGAGAACGTCCGTGTGACGGATAAGAAAGCAGCACAGAACGACCCGGCTGTGCAGGAAGCTGTAAATACAGTAGCTGAGGCACTGGGCGATACTGGACGTATTCTGGTTCGTGAGTCCGGCACTGAGCCGGTGGTTCGCGTGATGGTGGAAGCTCCTGACCATGATACCTGCCAGAAGTATGTTAACGAAGTAGTTAACGTGATTTGCGAAAAGGGCTACAAGGCATAAAGTCAATGACGACTCTGGCAGTTCCCAGAGTCGTTTTGCATAAAAGGGAAAGTATAATAGATTAAATAACGGGAGGGATAAAACTATGTGTGGAATCGTTGGTTTTACAGGAAATCGACAAGCAGCACCGATCCTGCTGGATGGTCTGTCAAAACTAGAATATAGAGGATATGACTCGGCCGGACTGGCTGTCCGTGACGGAGAAAATCTGGCACAGGTCGTGAAAGCGAAGGGACGCTTGTCCAATCTGATCGAGAAAACAGATGGCGGCAAGGCATTGAAAGGAACCTGTGGTATTGGTCATACTCGTTGGGCAACTCACGGTGAGCCGAGCCAAACCAATGCACATCCGCATGTTTCAGGTAACTGTACCCGTTCTGGTTCTGGTACAGTGGAGTCTGAGGTCGTTGGCGTACATAACGGCATCATTGAAAACTATACTGAGTTGAAAGAAAAGCTACTGAAGCATGGCTATACGTTCTACAGCCAGACGGACACTGAAGTAGTCATCAAGCTGGTGGACTACTATTATAAAAAGTACAATCTTGGTCCTATTGATGCCATTGCTAAGACGATGGTGCGTGTCCGTGGTTCCTACGCTCTTGAGCTGATGTTCCGGGATTATCCGGGTGAGATTTGGGTGGCGCGTAAGGACAGCCCGATGATTATCGGCATTGCAGATGGTGAGACCTATGTGGCTTCGGATGTTCCGGCAATTCTGAAATACACTCGCAACGTGTATTACATTGGCAACCTTGAGTTCGCAAAGCTGACTCCGGGCGAGGCTCATTTTTATAATCTCGATGGTGATGAGATCGAGAAGCAGACCACTGAAATCAAGTGGGATGCCGAGGCTGCCGAAAAAGGCGGCTTTGAGCATTTCATGATGAAAGAAATCCATGAGCAGCCGAAAGCTGTTCAGGATACCCTTAACTCTGTGATCAAGAACGGCGCTATCGACCTATCCAGTGTGGAGATCACCGAGGACGAAATTAAAAACTTTGAGCAGATCTATATTGTTGCCTGTGGCTCTGCATGGCATGTGGGCATGGTTGCTCAGTATGTGCTGGAAGATATAGCGGATATCCCAGTGCGTGTGGAACTCGCATCTGAGTTCCGCTATCGTAAAATGCCACTCAATCAGAAGGCAATTGTGATCGTTGTCAGCCAGTCTGGTGAGACAGCAGATACATTGGCTGCACTGCGACTCGCAAAAGAAAAAGGCATAACCACAATGGCAATCGTCAATGTGGTAGGCAGCAGCATCGCGCGTGAAGCTGATAAAGTGTTCTACACACTTGCTGGACCGGAAATCTCTGTTGCTACGACAAAGGCATACAGTGCACAGCTTGCCGCTATGTACTGCCTGGCGGTTCAGTTTGCGAAGGTTAGAGAAAAAATCACTGAAGAACAGTACAGCTACTATATCTCTGAACTGTTGACTCTCCCGGAGAAGATGCAGAAGACTCTTGAAGATAAGGAGCGCATTCAGTGGTTTGCAGCAAAGTATGCCAATGCACACGATGTGTTCTTCGTAGGGCGTGGCATTGACTATGCTGTCTGCTTGGAAGGTAGTTTGAAACTGAAAGAAATCAGCTACATTCACTCGGAAGCATATGCGGCAGGCGAACTGAAGCACGGAACCATCAGTCTGATCGAGCAGGGAACACTGGTCATCGGCGTGCTGACCCAAAGCGAACTCTACGAAAAGACTATCAGCAATATGTTGGAGTGCAAGAGCCGTGGTGCCTATCTGATGGGGCTCACTACTTATGGCAAGTATGAAATCGAAGATCAGGTAAACTTCACAGTTTATGTTCCAAAGGTGGACGAGCACTTTGTTGGTAGCCTAGCAGTGATTCCGTTGCAGCTACTCGGCTACTATGTGTCTGTAGCCAAGGGCCTGGATGTGGATAAGCCAAGAAATCTGGCGAAGAGTGTGACAGTAGAATAAAAGTTAGTAAGAGGAAGAAGTTATGAAAACAACATTACTTATCATGGCTGCTGGTATCGGTAGCCGCTTCGGAACAGGAATCAAGCAGTTAGAGCCGGTGGATGATGCTGGACATATCATCATGGATTACTCGATCCATGATGCGATTGAAGCTGGTTTCAACCATGTAGTATTTATCATCCGCAAGGATATCGAGAAAGAGTTCAAAGAGGTCATCGGTGATCGTATTGCCTCCATTTGCTCTTCTCATAATGTAACTGTGGACTATGCTTTCCAGGATATTAACGATATCCCGGGAACTCTGCCGGAAGGCCGGACAAAGCCGTGGGGAACCGGTCAGGCCGTGCTTGCGGCTAAAAATGTGATTGATACTCCGTTCATCGTCATTAATGCAGATGATTACTATGGCAAAGAAGGTTTCAAAGCAGTCCATGAGTATCTGGTGAACGGCGGAAAGTCCTGCATGGCAGGCTTTGTGCTGAAGAACACGCTGTCTGATAATGGCGGTGTGACTCGTGGCATCTGCAAGATGGACGACCAGAACAATTTGACTGAGGTTGTGGAAACCAAGAATATTGTAAAAACTGCAACTGGGGCAGAAACAGACGGCGTGTCTGTGGATGTTGACTCTCTGGTATCCATGAACATGTGGGGATTGACTCCTGATTTTCTGGATGTGTTGGAAGAAGGATTCAAAGAGTTCTTTGAGAAAGAAGTCCCAGGCAATCCTCTGAAAGCAGAGTATCTGATCCCTATCTTTATCGGTGAACTGCTGGACCAGGGCAAGATGTCTGTGAAGGTTCTGAAAACGAACGATACCTGGTACGGAATGACCTACCATGAAGATGTCTCAGCCGTAAAGGACAGCTTCAAGAAGATGCTGGAGAACGGTGTGTACAAGGCTGACCTGTTCAGTGATCTGTAAACAGCGATGAAAGAAACGATTGATTTACTTGGAAAGATCATCACAAACATCTTGACTGCTCTCTATGAGCCATTTGGATTTTCACTCCTGCTTTCCTTCCTAGCTATGTTTTTCTACCTGTATGCGTATGAGCCAATACATGCGGGCAAAGGATGGAAGAGTGCCATAGTGACCTGGTATCAGAAATTCAAAGAGAGTGTATTTTTTCGGAAACTGTTTCTATTGGCCTTTGTGACCTCACTTATTCTGTTCCGAACCCTGTTAAACCGTCAGCTGTGGATGAGTCCTTTATCCGATGTTATGGGCGGTTGGGGCATCTGGGAGACAGTGAATGGTGAACAGCAACTGACCACCGAGTGTATCGAGAACGTAATCATGATGATGCCTTTTTCAGCAGTAGTGATGTGGACATTCGGAGAGAAGATAGGAAACAGCTGGAAAAAGATCCTGTGGCAAAGCGGGAAGATAGCATTTATCTTTTCGATAAGCATAGAGATGTTGCAATTATTGCTTCGCTTGGGTACGTTTCAATTATCAGACATCTTCTATAACACAGTCGGTGGAATGATCGGCGGATTGATGTATTGTGCGGTGATGAAAGTAAGAAAGCGTCTGTAAAACTGGATGAAATTGTGATATACTGGGAGCGGTAGCTCCCTACGCTGCTCGGATAATCACACACCTCTTCGTGGTGAGCAGCAGGCAACGATCTTATGATCGGCGAAGATGTGATGAAAATGGAAAGGGAGACGGCGATGTATTTCAAATACAAAGATTTGGCTGAATTTGAGAAAGCGTACAATGATCCTGTGACAATGCGGCAAATTACTGGCGCAGATTGTTCTTGTGGTGCACGCCGTGAAATGAAATTAGAAACGGTAACTGTTGATATTGGAAATTATCATATAGAAGTTGTTGATTGTCCCATAATGGGGTGTAACAATTGTGGAAGAAAATGCTTATGCCCAGATATTCCGCAAGAATTGTATAGAGCATATTTTCAACTGGAAAAAAGAAATCAGAATGCATGTCGAATCACGATGAAAGGTGATCACCGTTTTGAGTGGGCGGAAGATGCAGACTATAAATATGATTCACGAGATTTGAGTATTCCTGGATTGGGCATTGACCTTGATCCAACTCATCCAGAAGGCTTTTCCTGTCCTGTCTTTTTTGACAGAAAGGTTTTGGGCATATTTTATAATGATAGTGACTATGAACTGGATTTCTTTTCGGAAAGCTATGGAACCATAGCGGAAAAAGGAACTTGTGGGTATCAGTACGAGTGGAATATTCCATTTGGAATTAATGAAAATGATAAGGTGATTCTATTTCTTGGAGATTTGGACGAAATTGACAAGGATGACAGAGCAGTATTATGGTTGAAATCATATAATATTCCATCAGACCATTGTATTGTTGATACGGAGTTATATCAGGCACAATTAAACTGTGTATTTAGTGAACCAATTATTGAAAAGAGAATTATATCCCTTAGAAATCTATTTTACCAAAGAGTAAAAAATATATATGGGATAGATTTATTCCATTTGGAAAATGAATGTGAGTCATCGGCAAATCGAATCCGAAAGCCGCTTAACTATTCTGAAAGTGAACTTCGTGAAAACATGATATTGTTAGATGGTTTGTTAAACGAGGGTATTAGTGGAGATGGATTGAGATCACTATATAAAAAGTTGAACGGAACATTACCGAATAATTCAACACAGACAAGAAAACTTTTACAGGGAATTATTGCTTGTGTTGAGGATGAAGAAAAAGCAAAGAAAATTATAGGCCCGTTGTACTCACTGAATGATTTAAGAATTTGCTTTGCGCATTTGCTACCGCAAGAAAATATTGAGCAGAGAAAGCAGAATATATTAAGCACATTTGGATTGACTGATTTTCAAGATTATCGACGACTTTATGATACTGCATTAGAGCGATTATATGAACTATATAAATACTTAAATGTTATGGAATTGCCAGCGGCTCAACAGTAATATTGTATCCGTTATTCCACATAGTTCTATACTTAAACTATTAAAAAGGAAAGAGGTTATCACCTATGCCCAGAACAAAAGGCAGCAAAAACCGTCCCAAAACTACCCATACCGACTACGCATCTCAGATCACGGAGAAGCAGGAATCTATCACTTCCCTGACTGCTGAAATTTCATCCATCACCGCAAACATTGACACTTTGAAGGCTGATCTGAAAGAGAAGAAGACTGCTCTGAAGAAGGCCGAAAAAGAAGTGGCATCCTTGGAAGCGAAGAAAGCAAAGGCAGATGCTAAGGCCGCTGAAGAAGCTAAGAAGGCAGAAGCCGAGAGTGTGGTTAAGAGATTATTAGCCAGCGGGATGAGTGCGGACGAGATTCTCGAAAAACTGAAATAAAACCATAAAACTATAAAACACACACGACCATGTGGGAAAGGAAAGAATTAAATGGAAGAAATCGTAAAGTTCTTAAAAGAAGCTGAAACATATTACTTGGCAACGGTCGAAGGCGACCAGCCGAGAGTGCGTCCATTTGGCACGGCACATATTTTTGAAGGCAAGCTGTACATCCAGACTGGCAAGAAGAAGGATGTTTCCAAGCAGCTGCATGCTAATCCGAAAGCAGAGCTGTGTGCATTCAAGGGTGGCGAGTGGATTCGTGTTGCCGGTGAACTGGTAGAGGATGACCGTATTGAGGCGAGAGAATCTATGCTGGATGCCTATCCGAGTTTGAAGAAGATGTATGCCGCAGATGATGGAAACACTGAGGTGTTCTACTTCAAGAATGGTGTGGCTACCATTAGTTCTTTCACCCATGAGCCGAAAGTGATCAAGTTTTGATGATATGCCGTGTGGACAAACTGAACTCCAGGAGTTCACACGGTATTTTTTGAAGGTTGATGTATAGTTTGTAACGGAAATAAAAGAAATGGAGCGTAAGCAAAATGAACTTATCTAAAATACATCATATTGCAATTATTGTATCTGACTACGAAGCCGCAAAGAATTTTTATGTGAACAAGCTGGGATTCGCTGTTATCAGAGAGAACTACCGTCCAGACCGTAAGGACTGGAAGCTGGATCTTCGTGTCAATGAACACACGGAGCTGGAGATTTTCGCTGAGAAAAATCCTCCGAAGCGTGTGAACCGACCGGAGGCCTGTGGGCTGCGTCACCTTGCGTTCTGCGTTGAGAGCGTGGAGCAGACAGTGAATGAACTGGCGGAGGTAGGCATTGAATGTGAGCCGATTCGTGTTGACGATTATACCGGAAAGAAGATGACTTTCTTCCATGATCCGGATGGTCTACCGCTGGAGCTGCACGAATAAGCATGGGAAAGAAAAGAGCGTATAAATCTCGGAAGCCCGGTGGAGGCCGAAAGAAGCTGAAGCCGGAGTACGATGCCGGGAAAAATCTGAAAGAGCAGATGGAAAGTGCTGTGGCACTTTATGATTCTGAGATGTCCTTGCAGGCCATCGGCGAAGAACTGGGATTAAATCCAATCAAAGTAAGAAAGCTGCTTATTACAGCTGGTGTGTATGAATCAGAAGTGGCGGAAAAAGTACAAAACACTTTTGAAGAATACCGAGAAACACAGGACTACAAAACCTCCATACTCTCAACTGCAGCAACCCTTGAAATCTCCAAAGCCTCTGTTACCTCGTACCTGCCATATCAGAAAGGCGTGTACTTCCCCAGTACAGAAAAAGATAAGATTAGTGTAGGAGCAGAGCGGCAGCGGAGATACAGAGCGATGAAGCGGTGGAGGGCTGATCCGACAGAAGAAAACTTCTGGGGTGTGGTTGTGGCTTATGCTGGTGTGAAATTCAAAACCTACTCTGGGTTGCCATTCTCTTACGAAATTAAAGAAGGCAGGAATGGTGAGTACACGAAGGAGCTGTGGATCGAGCGCCGGGAGAAAAGCAAAAGTCTGGCATGGAGTTCTATAGTTTTGGCGCTGAAGAATATTAAAGAAAAAGTTGTAGAGAGACCCAAAGCTCTGGGCGATATCCGGGGCGTGACTTACATTTATGGGATGTTCTATCGGTTCGGGCTGATCGATGTGCCGTATGAAGTAAAGGAGAAGATGGGGTATCCGAAAAACCGCAAAAAATAGGTTGCTATGTACAGAAGTGTGCGGTAATATGTGCCGTAACTGAGGATGTGAATCTCAGTTGGGAAGGATGGTAGCATTATAGAAAAATTAAAGGAAATGCTGGAGGAGTATTTGAAGAAAACAGAGCCGGAGTATTATCCGCCGGTGGAGAACTTGCTGGATCTAATCTATGAACATTACACGGAGAATAATCCAGTAGAGAAAAACACGTTTGCCGGGAAAGCAGCAAAGGCCAAGGAAAAGGAACTGGAAGAGTGGCTGCGAGGGCGTATGTTCTTATTTTCAGGCTTTTCAGCTTTTTTCTTCTTCGGTGCAATTTTGTGGCCTGAGTAGATTGCCATGCCCATGCAGACCAGAGAGCCACAAGCGAAATACTTGTGTGCCTGCATTAGCTTCTTGCAGCCTGTGTAGAAGCATCCTTACTTGATTCGGTTAAAATGCTGATATTTTGAGGAAAAAGTGAAAGAATAATAAAACAGGGCTGTCGTATGAACCAAAAGTTCATTGACGACAGCCCCGTTTTTAACAGAAATAACAGTTTCTGTACTTATCTGAAAGGGAAGATTATTTATTCTCTTCCTGTACTTCGATTTTGCGGATTGTTTTATTCTTGATTTCTTCTTTGATCGCTGCAAGGAAATCACCAAAGTCTTTCATTCCTTCATCACCGAGGTAACGGCTTCTTACGGAAACCTTGCCTTCTTCTTCCTCTTTGGCACCGACGATGAGCATATATGGAACTCTTGCAAGACGTGCTTCACGAATCTTGTAGCCCATTTTCTCGGAACGCTGGTCAACGGAGCAGCGGATTCCGTTTTCTTTTAACTGTGCTTCCACTTTGGCAGCATAGTCGTGGAATTTCTCAGAGATCGGAATTACACGAACCTGTTCCGGGCAGAGCCAGGTCGGGAACATACCTGCATATTTCTCAATCAGCCATGCCAGTGTTCTCTCATAGCATCCCATGGATGTACGGTGGATGATGTATGGACGCTGTTTCTCACCATTTTCATCGATGTAGTACATATCAAACTGTTCGGCAAGAAGAGCATCCCACTGGATCGTGATCATTGTATCTTCTTTTCCGTATACATTTTTGGCATTGATATCAACCTTAGGTCCGTAGAAAGCAGCTTCTCCAACATCCTCTG
>OLNG01001608.1_pt1 | contig 10879 bp, 10 predicted proteins | sample 1643091 | NCBI WGS metagenome assembly OLNG01 (sample SAMEA3136661, study PRJEB25190) | human gut metagenome | biome: human gut; feature: human-associated habitat; material: faeces | place: Austria | collected 2013 | reverse complement strand
CTTTTATATGGAGGATTCAGATTGATGGAAACCTTGCAAGGACAGATGAGGTTTTGCTTTCTTTTCTGACAGAAAAGGGAATTGCCTGTGGAATGGCAAAAAAGAATGTAGACTGTGACCGGATTGAAAAAGATATTCGTATGGAATACGACGATATTATCTGGGTTTCAGCCTATGTTCATGGGAGTTGCCTGAAGATTAAAGTCAGGGAGAATCCTGACCGGAAGGAGCTGCAGACAGAAGCTGAGGCGGAAGCGCCGATGGATATTGTGGCAGAAGCGGACGGGATCATTCAGAAGATCATTACACGAAAAGGGAATCCACTTGTCCGGGAAGGCAGTGAGGTAAAAAAAGGAGAGATCCTTGTGAGTGGAAGTGTGGAAGTAAAGAATGATTCAGATGAGGTGACAGGATACCAGTACCGGGTATCGGATGCAGACATAATAGCACAGACAACGGTTGCGTATACAGATATTCTTGACAGGCTGCATCCGGTATGGAAAGATACCGGCAAGAAGAGCTGGAGGTTCTGGATAGAAACACCGGGAAGGCTGTATCTTTTTGGCAGGCGGGAGCTGCCTTACCCGGAATATAATGCGCTGACCTGCAGATATATCCTGTATTTGGAGAGACACTTTCCATTTCCGGTCTCGGTAAGAGTTGAACGGAGCAAAGAGAGCAGAAAAGAGGAGATTTCTTATACAGACAGGGAAGCAAGAGAAATTCTGTCCTATAATTTTGAGAAGTTTTGCGCCCGATTAGAGAAAAAAGGGGTTCAAATTTCAGAGAATGATGTTAAAATATACAGGGAGACGAACCGGTATTCGGCAAAGGGAAAACTGGTTTTATCCGGACCGTTCGGAATTGTACAAAAAGGAACGGTACATGAACTGCCGAAGGCAGATGCAGAAAATATACAGCAGGAAGGAAACTGATTTATGGGAATTCTTGAGACCATGATAGACATACCGGCTGAACATGAAAAAAATGTGTTTGGCCAGTTCGATATATTTGCAAAAAAAATTGAGAGAGCTTTACATGTTACACTGATCGCACGAAATGGAAAGGTGAAAGTCCTTGGAGAGGAAAAGAATGTAGAGAGGGCGCAGCAGGTATTGTCGCAGCTTACCGAGCTTTCCAGGCGAGGAAACACGATTCAGGAGCAGAATGTAGACTATGCCCTGTCCCTTACGATGGAAGACAGCGCGGAAGATATTCTGACAATTGATAAAGACCTGATCTGTCATACACTTCAGGGAAAGCCAATCAAACCAAAGACGCTCGGACAGAAGAAATATGTGGATGCGATCCGGGAAAAGATGATCACCTTTGGCCTTGGCCCTGCCGGAACCGGTAAAACTTATCTGGCGATGGCAATGGCAATCACGGCGTTCAAACGCAATGAAGTGGGGCGTATCATTCTGACACGTCCGGCAATTGAAGCAGGAGAAAAGCTTGGCTTTTTGCCGGGAGATCTGCAGAGCAAGATCGATCCATATTTAAGACCACTTTATGATGCACTCTATCAGATCATGGGAGCAGAAAGCTTTATCAAGAATTCAGAAAAAGGGCTGATCGAGGTTGCGCCTCTTGCCTATATGCGAGGCAGAACCCTTGACAACGCTTTTATTATTCTGGATGAGGCACAGAATACCACACCGGCGCAGATGAAGATGTTCCTGACACGTATTGGTTTTGGATCCAAAGTCGTGATCACCGGAGACTCTACACAGAAAGACCTTCCGGCAGGACAGACATCCGGACTTGATGTGGCAGTGAGTGTAGTCAAGAATCTGGAAGATATTTCGATTTGCCGTCTGACCAGCCGGGATGTTGTCAGACATCCGCTGGTACAGCGGATTGTTAAAGCGTACGAGGAATACGAGCAAAAGCAGGAACAGAAAAAATCCCACACTAGAGACAGAAAGAAACGAGGAACAAGATGAGACTATTTTTAGAGGATGAGGGAGCATTGGATTTAAAGCTGCCTTATGAAGAACTGGCGACAAAAGTTGCAGATGCAGTCCTGGATTATGAGAAGTGTCCGTACGAGGCGCAGGTAGAACTTCTTCTTACGATGAATGAGGAGATCCGACAGATGAACCTGGAATTTCGCGGAATCGACCGTGCAACCGATGTCCTGTCATTTCCGATGACGGAATTCCCGTCACCGGCTGATTATGCATATCTGGATACAGATGACAGTTCATTTGATCCGGAGACCGGAGAACTGATGCTCGGCAATATTGTGATTTCCAAAGAGCGCGCAAAGGAACAGGCAGAAGAATATGGCCATTCGGTAGAACGTGAATTTGCTTTCCTTATTGCGCACAGTATGTTGCACTTGTTAGGTTATGACCATATGGAAGATGAAGAACGGCTCGTGATGGAAAAGAAACAGCGGGAAGTTCTGGAGATGCTGGGAATTACAAGATAGATAAAAGTATGAGGTTTTAACGTATGGGTAAAAAGAAAAAATCAAAGGGCGGCAGTTTTCTGATGCAGGGAAGCATCCTTGCGGCAGCCGGCATTATCACAAAGATCATCGGGGCAGTATACCGGATCCCGATGCTTAATATTATGGGGCTTAAAGGACAGGGCTATTATGATATGGCATTTCAGGTGTATTCTATTGCTCTGATCATTTCGTCTTACAGTCTGCCGGTTGCGGTATCAAAGCTGGTGTCATTCAAAATGGCGGCAGGAGAACGGAAAAATGCATTCAGGGTATTGAAGGCATCGCTGATCATAGCTGCGCTATCTGGTGTCACGATCATGGTGATCGTATTTTTTGGAGCAGAGGCGATCGCAGAATATCTGATGGGAGCCAAAATGAGCTGCTATTCTTTGAAGGTGCTTGCTCCCGGGCTCCTGATTTGTGCGATTATGGCAGTTTTTCGTGGCTATTTTCAGGGGCTGGGAACGATGATCCCGACTGCAATTTCGCAGATCATTGAACAGCTTCTCAATGCGATTGTCAGTGTTGTAGGTGCAGCCGTTCTTCTGGAAAATGGAAAACAGATGGCTAAGGTGCAGGGGAATAACCTTTTTGGACCAGCCTATTCCGCAGCAGGAGGTACACTTGGTACAGTAGCCGGTGCTCTGATCGGTCTGCTGTTCTTACTGTTCTGCTATGTGGTATTCCGCAAGCCGATGATGCGGCAGATGAAGCGGGATACCTCGAAAGAACTGGATGATTACCGTGCGATTTTCAAGATCCTGATTCTGACGATCGCACCGATCATTTTAAGTACAACAATTTATAACAGTGCAAATGTTATTGACAGTGCAATGTTCAATAAGATCATGGGTGCACAGGGAACTAGTGAGGCGGTCTGTGCAGAGCTTCTTGGTAAATTAGGACAGTATTATACCCTGTTTAACGTACCGCTTGCCGTTGCGAGTGCATTGGGATCATCTGTGATCCCGGGGCTTGTAAGCGCGGCAGAGAATCATGACAGAAGACTGTTACATAACCGGATTTATACAGTTATCCGTTACACGATGCTGATCGCGATTCCAAGCGCATTTGGATTCTTTGCACTTGGTCAGCCTATCATGGATTTCCTGTGGCCGAATGTAGATAATGTAACACAGGGAATTATGCTGAAGATCGGAGCAATTTCTCTGGTATTTTATTCACTTTCAACCGTTACGAATACAGTGCTTCAGGGTCTGGACCGTATGATGGAACCGGTAAAAAATGCAATGGTATCCCTGATACTACATATTGTATCTCTGTTTATTATGCTTGTTATGTTCAAATGGGGCATTTATGCACTGATTGGAAGTAAGATTGTGTTCTCTTTATGCATGTGTATCATGAATGCACATGATATCCGTGAAGCATGTGGATATCTTCAGGAGAGCCGTAAGACTTTTGTTATTCCGTCTATCGCCGGAGCTGTTATGGCAATTTTGGCATGGGCAGTGCATTTCGTACTTGACACCTTCATCGGAGGAAGAATCGCAACCCTGATCGCCCTCATCGTGGCAGTAGCGGTATACGCAGTCGTTCTCCTTAAAATGGGTGGCATGTCCGAAAAAGAACTCCTCGGTCTCCCAAAAGGTCACCAAATTGTAATAGTCTGCAAAAAATGCCATTTATTAAAAGAACGCAGATATTACTAAGCTGTGGATGATTTGATATCACAACCTAAAAATTCCCCCATAATGAATAAAATCCTCCAAGCAGACCAATACTTGTAGAAAAAGGAGTGTTCCTTATGGAAACAAGATATCATATTGGTCTTTTAACGGGGACTCTTCTGATTCTTGCGATCTTATCTTATGCATATTATGCAGATTATAATTACAGGAAAGAAATTGCAAGGACAGAACAGACGGAGCAGCAGGAAACAGAACAGACAGTCAGCACTCAGGGTGGCGCACACAAAGAAGGGGTGTATTATCTGAAAAACCGCAACGGATATGTGATTGTTTATCTGGACGACCAGACAAGTATTTATGAATATACGAATATCCGTGTCGAAGAGCTTCCGGAAGAACTGCAGAATGAGATCCGGGAAGGAAAGCGGTTAGAGGGAAAAGACAAGCTTTATGGGTTCCTGGAAAATTATTCCAGCTGATTAAAAAGATAACATTATTATATAGAAAAACAAAGAAGGGACAAAAGAAAAATGGAGACAGCAAAAATTGAACGCATTAATGAATTATATAGAAAATCAAAAGCAGAAGGACTGACAGAGGAAGAGAAAAAAGAACAGCAGATTCTCAGACGGGAATATGTAGATGCATTCAAAAGAAATCTTCGTGGACAGCTTAATAACATTTCAATCAAGGAGAAGGATGGATCCATTACAAATCTGGGCGAGAAATATGGACAGAAAAAAGGAAATTAGGGCAAAAATTCTGAAAATGAGACAGGCACTTCCAAAAGAAGAGGTTCGGGAGAAGAGCCTGCGGATCATGAGACGCATTGAAGAGACAGAGACATTTAAAAATGCAGATAACCTTCTTGCGTATATTGATTTTCGTGGAGAGGTGGCAACCGGAACACTGATCGAGAAGGCATGGGAGCTTGGAAAAAAGGTCTATGTGCCACGGGTAGCGGGAAAAGAGATGGAGTTTTATCAGATACATTCTTTTGAGGATCTGGAAAAGGGGGCTTATGGCATCCTGGAGCCGAAAAAAGAATGCCCTGTTTATGAAGCCGGAGAACGGCAGACTACACTGGCAATCCTGCCGGGAAGTGTTTTTGATGAAAAAAAGAACCGTGTCGGTTATGGCGGTGGATTTTATGATCGTTATTTTGAAAAACGGAAAGATATCTGCCGGATTGCAGCTGCTTACGAAATGCAGATCGTAGAAGAAATTGAGACCGAAGAATTTGATCTTCCGGCAGATTATGTTACAACGGAAGAGAGGTTCTGGTAGAAATTCCGAAAGTGTATCATAGAGAGTTTTGATTGAAAACAGGAATGGGAGCAAACATACAGGAACATTTGAAGAAAATCAATGGATGGTATGTTTGGCTCCCATTTTCAGGTTCATATAGTAAGGCTTATTCAGGATAAACCAGCTGTTTTTCTGTAATATTTTCCAGAACCTCAGTCAGATATCTTTTTGCCATATAATTTGCCATCGGAAGGTTCATGTCCAGATAGTTTCCGCAGTCTTTTGCAGCAGCTCCCGGTACGTCCCCATTGAAGTCTGCGATAAAAGCAAACATTTCTTTCATCAGTGGAACGATATCTTTTGATTCATAATCACCTACAAGAAGAAGGTAGAAGCCGGTACGGCATCCCATTGGTCCAAAGTAAAGTGTTTTTGATGCGTAGTCCCTGTGGTTACGAAGGAAGGTTGCACCAAGATGTTCGATGGTGTGAACCTCTGCAGTATTCATAACCGGTTCTTCATTCGGATTGGTCATGCGGATATCAAAGGTTGTAATGACCTGTTCGCCGGCAAAATCCTTACGTGAGACGTAAAGCCCAGGAACAAGTTTCAAATGGTCTATTGTGAAACTGGTAATTTTCTCCATAATCAAGTATCTCCTTTTTTGTACTACGTTTATTATAAGATACCAGGGTAAAAAGGTCAGAAAGCCGATGCAAGCTTGCTTGCAAGAGTTTTTTTGACATCTTGACCCGCCAAAAACATGAGTAAGTAGCCATTTTTCAAAGAAAAATGAGCGGATTACGAATGTTTTTGAGGATTGCGAGAGTGCAAAGCACGTAGCAATCTGGTATCAAAGGGGTCAAAATACCTTTTGACCCCAACATCATTATAACTGTCATAAAGTTTAATAACAAGCCTTTTGGTGGAAGAAAGGTGAAAAATGTGCTATAATCGTTACTGTTAACTCCCGTGCCAATCGCTATGCTGACTGGTACGGAGGATGCGTGTGTTTTTAATGATAGCAGGAGGAAGCTAAGAGATGAAAATATATATGATCCGTCATGGAGAGACGGACTGGAATAAAAAAAGAAAATTACAGGGACAGGTGGATATTCCGTTGAATGAATTTGGAAAACTACTTGCAAAAGAGACGGCTCCGGCACTCGCAGATGTTCCATTTGCGGTCTGTTACACAAGCCCGCTGAAAAGGGCGGCAGAGACGGCACGGCTCGTCCTGGGGGACAGGGAGGTTCCGATTGTTCCGGATAAGCGGATCCAGGAGATGAGCTTTGGAGAATTTGAGGGACTTTGCTGCAGAGAAGAGGGATGGAATATTCCGGATCCGGGATTTCGCAACTTTTTTAATGCACCGGAAGTGTATCAGCCGCCAAAAGGAGGGGAATCCTTTGAAGAAGTGCGGGCACGTCTGAATAATTTTCTGGAAGAGCTTTATCAGAAAGAAGAGCTTCAGGATAAAAATGTACTTTTATCCACACATGGTGCAGCACTTTGCGGGATTCTGAGCCTGATGAAAGGTCTGCCGATTTCCGGGTACTGGCAGCAGGGGGTACATAAGAACTGTGCGGTATCAATTGCGGAAGTAAAAGATGGGAAAATAGAAATTTTACAGGAAAATGTGACTTATTATCAAGAGTCAGTGCAGGACTGGTAGAAAGTTATTTGATGTCCTAAAGGCTTTCTGATAAATTGCTTAATAAAAAAACTCCCATCCGGAGAAATGTGAGCTAATTATAACTCATTTCTTTTCCGGATGGGAGCTTTTTGATGTTAGATAAAATTCATTGGTATATTTAGACAGATAAGGAGCTATTTTTCAATCGCTTTACACGAATTCCGGACAACCAGCTTACACGGCAGTTTGATCTTAAGTGCAGGTCCCGGATGCTCCCTCAGGAGATGCTGCAGAATAGAAGCTCCGTACATTCCCATATGATAAGCTGGCGCACTGACCGTTGTCAGCGGTGGAGCAGAAAACTGTGCCATATTGATATCATCAAAGCCTACGATGGAAATATCCTCCGGAACACGGATCCCGTGTTCGGTAAAGGCTTTGATCGCACCAAAAGCGATCGGATCACTTGCTGCAAAGATCGCCGTCGGCAGCTTGCCGCCGTTGATCAGATTGCATGCCATCTCATAACCGGAAGAAATCTGGAAGACACCCTCTTGGATATAAGGCTCATAAATCAAATCGTGTGCATCACAGTAATCAATAAAGACTTTTTTTCGGTAATCCGGATAGAGATGATTTTCGCCGATATATTCTTTTCCGGTAAAGAAACCAATCTCCCGGTGCCCGATCCCAGTCAGATAATCCAGAGCTTCTGTAACTGCTTCGCCGAAATCCGGAATGATCGTGGAAATCCGGTCATCGTTTACCGGCATATCCAGGAACAGGATGCACGAATTCATCTCATACAGATAAGAAATTTCCTCCTGACTGAATTTGCCGATACAGATCAGACAGTCTACATCCTTCAGAACGTCCATGTAATTGATGTCGCTTTTGTAGGTACGCACAATCTGGATATTGTGTGAGAGGCAGTAATCTTCAATTCCCTGACGGATCAGAAGATAATAATTATCCTCCAGTTCCTGTTGGGAAGAGAACCACTGAATGATCCCAAGGGTAAAAAGTGATTTGACAGAAGGACGTCCGCGCTTTACATAATGCAGCTCTCTTGCAGTATCCAGTACTTTCTGTCGGGTTTCCGGTGAGACATTGAGCGTCTCATCATTATTCAGTATACGTGAAACTGCTGCGGCAGAAACACCGGCAGCAGAAGCAATATCTTTGATTGTTGCCATAAGCGGCCCCCTTGTTAAAAAATTTCTGATTCTTCTATTATAACAGAGGAGTAAAAAAATGGAAAGTGAAAGAATTATGTAGAACTGTACAAAAATTCACTAGTAAATTTATCAAAATATTTAGTAAATATATATTGCAAATTTACTAAATATATTTTATAATGCAATTATCAAAGCAGAATCGAAAATGTATTTGGAGGAAATGAAGATGAAACAGCTTACAAAACTTATGGAAGAAATGAAACAAGGCGTGTACCGTGATACATTAAAAGATATTTATATTGATGAAAGTGTGATTGCACATCAGGAAGAACGCTATGTAAAAGCGATGGCAGAGTATCAGAAATTGTATGGGGACAGAGAAGTAGAAGTATACAGCGCACCGGGACGAAGTGAAGTTGGTGGAAATCATACAGATCATCAGCACGGAATGGTGCTTGCAACCTCTATTAATCTGGATGCGATCGCAATTGTAAATAAAAATGAAGATATGACCGTCCGTGTGGTATCTGAAGGATATGATATGATCGTTATCGATGCGAATGATGTAGAAAAGGTTGACAAAGAAGAAGGGACATCTATCGGACTGATCCGTGGCGTACTTGCAGGACTGAAAGAACGCGGATACAAGATTGGTGGATTCAATGCTTATGTGACAAGTGATGTGCTGATCGGAGCAGGACTTTCTTCGTCTGCTGCATTTGAAACAATCATTGGAACCATTGTTTCCGGACTTTACAACGATATGCAGATCAGCATGGTAGAGATTGCACAGATTGGTCAGTATTCTGAAAATGTTTACTTTGGAAAGCCAAGTGGTCTGATGGACCAGACAGCCTGCGCGGTTGGTGGACTGATCCACATTGATTTCAAAGATCCAAAGGCTCCGGTTGTAGAAAAAGTAGATGTAGATTTTGAAAATCATGCATGCAGTCTGTGCATCGTAGATACCAAAGGTTCTCATCAGGATCTGACACCGGATTATGCACAGATTCCGGCGGATATGAAAGCTATTGCAACATATTTTGGAAAAGAAGTTCTCCGTGACGTAGATGAAAAAGAATTTTTTGCAGCGATCCCGGCACTCCGCGAGAAGCTTGGAGACCGTCCGGTGCTTCGGGCTATGCATTTCTTCGGTGATAATGCGAGAGTTGCAGCACAGGTTGCATCCCTTCGCGAAGGAAGATTTGAAGATTTCCTTAATATGATCAAAGCATCCGGAGATTCCTCTTTCAAATATCTTCAGAATGTATATACTAACCGTGACGTGCAGAACCAGGCAGTATCCATTGCCCTTGCAGTCAGCGAAAATGTACTCGGAAACCATGGAGTATGCCGTGTGCATGGAGGCGGATTTGCCGGAACCATTCAGGCATTTGTGAAGAATGATTTTGTAGAAGAGTACAGAAAAGCATTGGATGCAGTATTTGGAGAAGGATCCTGCCACGTATTAAAGGTTCGTAAATATGGCGGAATGAAAGTAATCGCGTAAACGAAAATATGCTAGCTGTCAAGGTTAGACATAAATACAGATTTTAGTTTGCTATCTGAATAAATAAAGGATTCGGTGTAAAAAAATGTGCCGCATTGAAAATGGATGGATAAAGGACGAGCAAAAAGATTTGGAGGAAGAAAAATGATCGATCAGGCAATTACAGAACTGGTACAGTATGGATTAGATACGGGGCTTGTAGCACCGGAAGATAAAATATTTGTTACCAATCAGATTTTAGAGGCACTTGGTCTGGAGTCTTACGAGGAGACACCAGGAAGCAGGGGTGCAGAGGAGCTGGAACAGATTCTGAAGGAGATTACAGATTATGCAGTGGAAAAAGAACTGATTGCAGATTCAATCGTGTACCGGGATCTGTTTGATACAAAAATCATGGGAAAACTGGTCCCGCTGCCGAGCATGGTAAGCCATAAATTCTATGAACTGTATCAGGAAGGACCGAAAAAGGCGACCGATTATTTTTACAAGCTTAGTCAGGACAGTGATTATATCCGAAGATACCGGATTAAAAAGGATCAGAAATGGATCACAGAGACACCATATGGGGAGATGGAGATCACCATCAATCTGTCCAAACCGGAAAAAGATCCGAAAGCGATCGCGGCAGCAAAAAATGCTACACAGAGTGGTTATCCGAAATGCCAGCTGTGTAAGGAAAATGAAGGCTACGCCGGTCGCGTCAATCATCCGGCAAGACAGAATCACCGGATCATTCCGGTCAGGATCGATGGAAAAGACTGGGGATTCCAGTATTCTCCGTATGTATATTACAATGAACACTGCATCGTTTTCAACGGAGAGCATGTGCCGATGAAAATTGAGCGTGCAACCTTTGCAAAGCTGTTGGATTTTGTCAGCCAGTTTCCACATTATTTTGTTGGTTCCAATGCAGATCTTCCGATCGTAGGAGGATCGATCCTAAGCCATGATCATTTCCAGGGTGGAAATCATGAATTTGCAATGGCAAAAGCTCCGGTTATTAAAGAATATGTGATTCCGGGGTATGAAGATGTGCGCGCCGGAATGGTAAAATGGCCAATGTCTGTTATCCGTCTGCAGGGCAAAGACAAAGAACGTCTGATCAGCGCAGCTGACCACATTTTAATGTGTTGGAGATCTTATACAGACGAAGCAGCATTTATCTTTGCCGAGACAAACGGAGAACCGCACAACACG
>OLNG01001592.1_pt1 | contig 11003 bp, 10 predicted proteins | sample 1643091 | NCBI WGS metagenome assembly OLNG01 (sample SAMEA3136661, study PRJEB25190) | human gut metagenome | biome: human gut; feature: human-associated habitat; material: faeces | place: Austria | collected 2013 | reverse complement strand
CCATTTTTATGCCTCCTCGTAACAACAGAACTGCTGCACCAAAGGCATGGCAGTGACACACAGCCGGAAAAAGTCTTCTGTGTCTGTCAGCGCCATGTTTCCTCCCCCGGTGCAGCAGTCTTTTCTCAGGTTTTCAGTTTAAAGTTCACAGGTTCCAACAGTTCTCGGGAACGGCAGTACGTCACGGATGTTGCCCATACCGGTCAGATACATCACGCAGCGCTCAAAGCCCAGTCCGAAACCGGCATGACGGGTGGAACCATATTTGCGAAGATCCAGATAGAAGCCGTAATCCTCTTCCTTAAGACCCAGTTCTTTCATTCTGGTCAGAAGCTTCTCATAATCGTCCTCTCTCTGGCTTCCGCCGATGATCTCACCGATGCCCGGAACCAGACAGTCCATAGCGGCTACGGTCTTTCCATCGTCGTTGAGTTTCATATAGAAGGCTTTGATCTCCTTCGGATAATCGGTAACGAATACCGGACGTTTGTAGATCTCTTCTGTCAGATAACGTTCATGCTCTGTCTGCAGATCTGCTCCCCATGATACTTTGTATTCAAATTTGTCATTGTGCTTCTCAAGGATTTCGATTGCTTCTGTGTAAGTAACTCTTGCGAAATCAGAATTTACAACGTTGTTCAGACGGTCGATCAGTCCTTTGTCTACGAAAGAATTGAAGAAATTCATCTCTTCCGGAGCGTTTTCCATCACGTAGCGGATAACATATTTCAGCATGTTTTCTGCAAGGATCATGTCATCTTCCAGATCTGCAAATGCGATTTCCGGCTCGATCATCCAGAACTCGGCGGCATGACGTGTGGTGTTGGAATTCTCCGCACGGAATGTCGGTCCGAATGTGTAAATGTTGCGGAATGCCTGTGCATAAGTTTCACCGTTCAGCTGTCCGCTTACGGTAAGGTTTGTCTCTTTTCCAAAGAAATCTTTGGAATAATCAACAGTTCCGTCTGCATTTTTCGGCACATTGTTCATATCCAGTGTTGTTACCTGGAACATCTCTCCTGCACCCTCACAGTCACTTCCTGTGATCAGCGGTGTATGTACATATACGAATCCTCTTTCCTGGAAGAATTTGTGGATTGCATAAGCAGTCAGTGAACGTACTCTGAACACTGCCTGGAAAGTATTGGTTCTTGGACGAAGATGTGCAATACTTCTTAAATATTCAAAGCTGTGACGTTTTTTCTGAAGCGGATAATCCGGTGCAGAGGTACCTTCTACAACAACTTCTGCTGCCTGGATCTCAAATGGCTGCTTTGCCTGTGGTGTTGCGACAAGTGTTCCTTTTACAATGATTGCCGCACCAACATTCAGCTTGGAAATTTCGCCAAAGTTCTCCATATTATCATGATATACTACCTGAAGGTTTTCAAAGAAAGATCCATCATTTACAACGATAAATCCAAATGTCTTAGAATCACGGATACTGCGCACCCATCCCCCGATGGTTACTTCTTTATCCAGATATTCCTCTCTGTTTCTGTATAATTCTCTTACTGTTACCAAATCCATCTGTTCTGTTCCTCCGTATTACTCTCTTATATATTTCACATAACCCCAATGAGCCTTGTAAACATTGCCGACAGCTTCTGCTGCCATTTTCTACTTTTGCAATATGTCCAGTATACCATTAAACTACCGCAGTTGCAACGATGTAAAAAGAATCTGATTACATTTGAAAGTACTTTCGCAATGATTTTTTTATTGTACTCTAATCAATATTCCTTAATCGATAGTTCATTTTTCCTTAAGAAATTTTCTTTTTCTTTTATGATATAGACATATTTTGAACACAATTTATCTGTATACTAAGAGTCAGATAGTTGATAAACAACTATCTCCCCCCTCATAAAGTAAGCGCAATCGGGTTACCCCGATTGCCGCACTTTACTCTCATTCCTTTAGAAATTAAATAAAAGCACAAGAAAACCCGCTGGTCGAAAGATCAGCGGGTTTTCTCGTTACTGTTTATGAAACACAAAATATCAGGGAGCTGCAAAACAGCTCCCTAAATCACATACGATTATTCTTTTACATCCTGCACATCATAATACTTGATCAGCGCCTGTGTCCCAAGATCTCCAAGCCCTTCCTGTGCCAACTCTTCATAATTTGACAGTACCAGACTCAGCACCTCAAGACTCAGTCCGCTCATATTCGCCTCAGTCAGCGCAAGCTTCATATCCTTGATGAAATGCTTCATAAAGAATCCCGGTGCATAATCTCCGGCAATGATCTTCGGTCCGAAAACATCCAACTGTTTGCTTCCTGCTGCCCCGGTAGAGACCGAATCAAAAAGGACATTCAGATCCAGTCCTTTGGCCTGCGCATAGGAAAAGGCCTCACATACACCACTTAAGGCACCGGCGATCATAATCTGATTAGCAAGCTTTGCATGCTGTCCACATCCGGCTTTTCCCTGATAATTGATGTTTGTTCCCATTGCTTTGAAAAGCTCCATACAAGCTTCATAATCTTCTTTCTCGCCGCCGACAAGGATGGATAATGTAGCGTTTTTTGCTCCGGTATCCCCACCTGTTACAGGCGCATCCAGCACATGGAATCCTTTTTCTGTGCCCTCTTTTGAAATCTTTTCTGCAAGCATCGGGCTTGTAGTTGTCATATCGATCAGATAGGTTCCCGGATCTGCATTTTCCAGAATACCGCCTTCATCGAAGTAAACCTCTTCCACATCTCTCGGAAAACCAACGATGGTGATCACTGCATCACATCCAGGTACACATTCTTTGATAGATTCATGGAAAATTGCACCCTCGCTGATCACATCATCGACTTTCGCTTTTGTTCTTGCGTAAATATGCAGTTCATAACCTGTTTTCATAAGGTTGCGCACCATGGATTTTCCCATGATGCCAACACCGATAAATCCAATTTTTTTCATAGTGAACTCCTCTACTTTGGATTTACAATCTTTCCTGCCACCGCGCAGCTTGCCGCTGTTTTCGGAGATGCCAGATAAATCTCGACCTTAGAAGTTCCCATACGTCCAAGGAAGTTACGGTTGTTGGTTGCAACCACACGTTCTCCGTCTGACAGAATTCCTCCGGTACGTCCACAGCAAAGTCCGCAACCCGGATGGGTAATGATCGCACCTGCCTCAGATAAAGTCGTAAGGATTCCCATATCTGCTGCCTGTTTGTAGATCTTACGGCTCGCCGGAGTCACGATCAGTTTTACAAAATCCGCAACTTTTTTGCCCTTTAACACTTCTGCTGCTGCCTGAAGATCCTCCAGACGTCCGTTTGTGCAAGAGCCGATAAATACCTGATCGATCTCGGTTCCTTCTACCTCGGATACATTTCTGATTTTGTCAACCTGTGACGGAAGGGCCATAACCGGTACAAAGTCCTCTGCTTTATAAGTGATCGTTCTCATATAAGTTGCATCCGGATCACCAACCAGACTCTTCTGATAATCATTTAATTCAATATTGCAATACTCGGCAGTTTTCTCATCCGGTGTGAAAAGTGCGCATTTTGCTCCTGCTTCGATTGCCATGTTTGCCATTGTCATACGGCTTGCAACTGTCATATTTTCAATGGTGCTTCCGGCAAATTCAAGTGCTCTGTAAGTCGCACCGTCTGCTCTCAAATCACCGATCAGTCGTAAGATGATATCCTTTGACATGACATTTTCCGGAAGTTCACCATCGATCACAACTTTGATCGTCTCCGGTACCTTGATCCACATCGTTCCGGTTCCAAGGATACTTGCCATCTCGGTATAACCGATACCGGATGAAAATGCTCCAACACAACCATAAGTTGTGGTATGGCTGTCGGTTCCGAATGCGATATCACCCGGTTTAACATAGCCAGCCTCTGTCATCAGCTGATGGCAGATTCCGTCACTTCTGTGTACATGTGTAAGTCCGTATTTATCTGCAAATGCATCTCCGGTACGAAAATGTCTGGTATCATCCTGCTGACTTGCCGGAACCAGATGATCATAGATCAGAACAACCTTGTCCGGATCATGCAGTTTCGTAAATCCCATTTCTTCAAATTTTTCTGCCACAAAGGGGATGAAAATATCATGGATCATCACGCGGTCAACGTTAACCGTCACAATGTCTCCCGGCTTTACGGCTTTTCCTGTATTATGTCTGATAATTTTTTCAATAATCGTCTCGCCCATTTTCTTCTCCTTTCCGGTTAATCCAGTCCATTCAGCTTGCGCATGGCTTTTACCAGACCGCCAGCCTGAATAATGCTCATCAGATTCTCCGGCAGAGAAGCAATCGGATATTCCTTGCCATTATAATCCACATGCTCATTCATCACTACCGTGATCTCGTCGCCCTCTTTCATATCATCATAAAGATCCGGCTGTTCAATCAGAAGAAGTCCGTTGTTGATCGAATTACGGAAAAAGATCCTTGCAAATGATTTGGCGATCACACACTGCACACCCATTGCCTTGATGATCTCCGGTGCCTGTTCTCTTGACGAACCGCAGCCAAAGTTCTTTCCTGCTACAATGATATCCCCCTTCTGGATCTGTCCGGCAAGTTCCGGACGAAGAGGAGAAAAGCCATACTGCTTCATATCATCGATTGTCTTGAGTGCAAGGTATTCAGTTGGAATGATGATATCGGTATCAATGTCATCTCCAAGAACCCATACACGTCCTGTAAATTTATCCATCTTATGTCACCTCGTCAAACGTAATTTCGTCTCTTACACATCACTTGCCAGTGCAATTTCTCCGGCAATGGCAGATGCTGTAACGGTTGCAGCCGATCCAAGATATACCTTGGAACTCGGATGTCCTGCACGTCCCTTAAAGTTGCGGGTTCCTGTACTGATCAGGACTTCATTTTCACCGATTACGCCCTGGCAGCTTCCCCAGCATACACTACAGTTCGGGTTCATCACGATCGCACCTGCATCCATGAAGATGTCGATCAGTCCTTCTTCCAGAGCCTGTCTGTAAATAGTCTGACTTGCCGGAACAACAAGGAATCTTACTTTTTCAGATACTTTCTTTCCTTTGATAACCTGTGCGCCTACACGGAGATCTTCGATACGTCCGTTGTTGCAGGATCCAAGGAATGCCTCATCAATCTTGATACCGCGCACGTCTTTTGCCGGCGCAAGATTGTCTACAAAATCCGGTTTTGCAACAACCGGCTCTACCTTGGATAAGTCAAATGTATATTCTCTTACATAATGCGCATCCGGATCGCTGTGATATACAGCCTTTGGCTCGCGTCCATGCTCTTTTAAATATTCCATTGCCACATCATCAACTTCAAAAATACCGGTCTTAGCTCCGGCTTCTACTGCCATATTGCAAAGTGCGATACGGTCACTGATTGTCAGAGTCTTCGCGCCCTCTCCGGTAAATTCCATCACCTGATAGTTACATCCGTTGGCTCCGACTTCACCGATGATGGTGAGGATCAGATCTCTCGCATATACACCTTCCGGCAGCTTTCCAACCAGGTTGAATTTCACAGTCTCCGGTACCATTACCCAGGAAGTTCCTGTTACCATACCGTAAAGGAAGTCTGTACATCCAACACCGGTTCCGAATGCACCAAGTGCACCGTAAGAACAGGTATGGCTGTCTGCACCAAAGATCAGCTCTCCCGGACGAACATAATTTTCCATCATAATCTGGTGGCATACACCTTTCCCTTCCCAGAAATCAATGTGGTTTGCCTTTGCAAAATCACGCATCTTCTTCTGGGATGCGGCTGTCTTTGGACAGTCAGACGGTACGTTGTGATCTACGATAAATACCAGCTTGCCTGTATCTGCAATATGTGGATTTTTTAATTTATTATTATACATATCAACGGTAAGATGTGTAGTTCCGTCATTACTCATCAGACGATCCAGTTCTACTGTATGGATGTCACCCGGCTTTACGCTTTCCACACCGGCTGCCGCTGCAATGATCTTTTCAGCAATTGTCATTCCCATCGTCTATTCCTCCTCACGGTTCAGAGACGCAATAAGTCCGCCCTGATTCAAAATATTCTGCATATATTCCGGCAGTTTTGTGCAGGAATAAACCTTTCCATTTGCCTCAGCGGTTCCTTCCAGCATATGAAGCTCCATCTGATCTCCGGTCTTTACTTCATCCGGAAGGTCTTTACAGACAATAGCAGGAAGTCCGATATTGATAGCATTTCTATAAAAAATTCTTGCAAATGATTTTGCGATAACAGCTTTTACACCTAACGCTTTTAACACACCCGGAGCCTGCTCTCTGGAAGATCCACATCCAAAGTTCTCTCCTCCGACCACGAAATCTCCCGGTTTTACCTTCTGTGCAAAATCCGGATCCAGAGATTCAAATGCGTGGCTCTTCATCTCCTCAAGATTCGGCAGCAACAGATACTGGGATGCGATGATCTGGTCTGTATCCAGATCGTTATGAAATTTAAAAATAGTCCCTTTTTCCATAAAGCATATTCCTTTCTGTATACACATGATTCCTTTATTTTAAGGCTTTTCCGGCATTTCCGCAAGGGAATATTTTAACAGGCTAACGTTGTACTTTATTCAATTCCTATTTTTCATAGGTTCCCTTGCAAATGATTTTTTCTTTTTGCATAAAGATTTTTCCACCTGCAATATAACTGTCAAGCTTCAGGTCATTGTCCCACAAAAGCAGATCTGCATCGGCTCCTTTTTGTATTGTCCCTTTCTTACCCTGCAATCCCAGTGCCTCCGCTACATGTGATGTCATATATGGAAGTGCATCTTCCAGCTTCATATCAAGCTCATGTACCATATACAGAAGTTCTTCCCGCAGCGCATCTACTGAGGAAACACCGATTTCCAACAGGCTTCCGTCTTCTCTGTATTTTGACCAGCTTCCGTGTCCGTCGGAGCTGATGGTAATATGCTCCGTCGGGATTCCCTTTTCTTTTGCTTCTAAAATGCATCCGCCCGGACAAAAGTCCTCACTGATGCCACAGGTGAGATCGATGTATCCACCCTTTTCAAGCAACTGATAGCCCTCTTCCAGAAGACCTTTTCTGCGGTTCACATGAGTCGGACGGAAAATCTTGATCGGAATCATACTCTTTTCCAAAGCTTCAAACACCGGCGATAATCCAGCATCTGCATCTCCCATATGCAGCACCACGATTCCAGGTTTTCCGCTTAACATACCTGCCGTTCTGGTCTTGCTCGCAAGCTGGATCAGTTCACTTTCCGTCACATTCGGTGCCCGATGATCTGAAATGGCAAGTTTCACGCCAAGTACTTTTTCAACAAACATAATATCCCGATCTACCTCTCCAGTAATAGTCGGACTTGGATATCCATATGCACCGGTAAGCATATACGCACTTACCCCTTCTTCGCATAAAGCCTGTACTTTTGCGTAAAGATTTTCAACACTCCTTGTAAGTCCGTCCGTTCCAAGAAGTCCTACAACCGTTGTAATTCCGCCTTTTACCAGTTCTGACAGCTGAAGTTCCGGTGTACGGGTATGAAAGCTTCCTTCCCCACCGCCTCCGGTAACATGAACATGCTGATCAATAAACCCCGGTGTAAGAATTCTTTCCTCTGCATCAATAACTTCACATGCGATCGGAAAATCCTCGATCTTATCTTCCATACATTCAATTTTTCCCCCACATACTAAAAGATCCTTTTTTCCAACATACTCCGGTGCATAAACTTTTGCATTTTTAATAAGTAACATTTTCTTTCCTCCTCTTTATGACATTCTTTTATTTTCATACATTAATTTGTCTGCCTGATGAATTGCCTCTTAATTTTCTCTTTCTATATTATCCTGCTTCTTCAGCAATTCCAAAAGCTCTTTTTCAGGAAGCGGCTTGGAAAAATAATAGCCCTGAATCATCTCGACTCCCCAGCTGCTGATCTGTTCCATTTCTTCCTGTGTTTCCACCCCTTCGGAAACAATATGATAATTCATTTTATGAAATGTTTCTACAACACTTTCATAGAAAATTGCCCGTTTCCCATCCCTGCAAATATCAAAAAGCAGAGATCTGTCAACCTTGATCACAGAAAACGGAAGCCTCATTACCGTATTCAGATTCGCATATCCGGAACCAAAATCATCCAGACACAAACCAATGCCAGCGTCCGTAAATTCCTCCGCAACTCTTCTTAGACCCGCATTGCATTCAGTCGCAACCGTTTCCGTGATTTCAAACTGTATCCAGTTATGTGGAATCTTATAAGCATCCATAATCCGGATAAAATGTCTGCTACAGTCATTTCTCATCAGATCCAGAGAAGACAGGTTCACTTTTACATTCAGAAGATGCCTCATCAGGTATCGGTTTTCTCCTAAAAATCTGCAGACACGACTAAACTGTAGATCTGTGATCTGTTCGATCATATGATTTTTTTCTGCAATCTGAATAAATACATCTGGTGCGATCCAGCCAAGCTCCGGATGCTGAAGGCGACTTAGCGCTTCCAGTGTGATAAAGCATTTTTTCCGTGTAGAGTAAACCGGCTGATAGTATATCTCGAACAGATCCTCTGTAATCGCCTTATGCAAATACTGTTCTACCCGTTTATTATAAAGGAAACCATTCATCGTCTGATAATCATCCTGTATCACCTCTGTCAGACCATTTTTCGCAGATAAGGCTTCCAGATATTCAGCATATTCTAGAATAAGCCCGCTGTCTCCGAGTTTCTGCGCATTCATGATCCCGCTTATAATCACAGGCATCGTAATAATTTTATTGTTGACATTCAGCTTACTGTTTCCATCAAACATTCTCTTCAGCTGCGTAAGATAATATTCATATTCTTCAAGTGAACCGGTAAGTATCATAAAACTCTTTCCCGTTGTACGAAATGCTTTTTTCCCGCACTGATCAGCTCATTGCTTTTTCTGACCAGATACAGATGATTATATAATCCGGTAAGTGTATCGATATTTGCATGAGGATTGTTGATCGTAATAAATAGTACCAGAATTCCCAGACTCATACCAAACCCTGTTGTAAGAAGCGGATGATATAAAAGCTGGATCACCACTCCCGCACCGGATATCAACAGGATTTCCAACAGACTCTTCACTTTTTGATAGCCCAGTTTTTTCCGCCATATGACAATAAGGATCAAGGCTGCTGCCATATGACAAAGTGCACTGTAATACATCAGCATATACCATGGACCTTTCATATAGCCTGCCGGTATATCAAAATAAAACAGCTTTTCCGTGAACGGGTTTGTCAGAATCATCCCCATCAGAATGAATGTCGGCACACCTGATAAAAACATCTTTTTTGCCGAAATGATCTTATTATCATGTAATGTCTGAATATAACAGATCACCGTAAACGGCAGCAATGCCTGAAGCAGATAAAAGATCGTTGTTGCAAGCATTGCAGCAATTTCACAATTACTATTTGGAAAAGAAATATAATAATTACTGGCAAGTTCCGCAACCACATCTAAAATACCGATGATGGCAAAGAAAAGGAATACCTGATTATTCAGATCCTCTGCTCTTTTCTGTCCCAGAAAATACCATAAAACCAGCAACAATATAACCATTGCCGCAATAAGAAAATCTATATTATAAGTCATATTTATCCTCCGCCGGTTTTATTTATTTGAACAAAGCATATCGTCTGCCTGCTGTTCCAGAACACTCCTTTCTGCACTCTGGATGCTTCTTGCCGTTCGGATAACCGTTTCATCACCCATCTGTCTTCCAGACATATCATTAATCTTCTTCAGTTCTGCAATTTTCACAAACAACAATAATACATTTTCAAGTAAAATCGCACCCTCCTGGATCTCTTCAAGATACATCTCAAATGATTTCCGGTTTTTCATATCTGTCATCCGGTCTTCCAAGGACATTCTCCTATAAACCTCCTGTTCCAGGCAAAACTGAATGTTGTTGGATACTTTACAAAGCAATCCCCAAAACAAAACAGCAATATAAAGAAGAATGCCAAACTGGAAAATAGATTCATACCAGTAAATGGATAATACCCAGTACAGTACCAGTGCGATTACACCGCTTATCCCTAATACACCAAATGCCTTTAGACAGAGATTTACTTCCTTCTCCTGCGTTTTCCGATACTCTTTCCACAAAAGAAGAATCATAGACACAACCCCCGTAAATAATAAAAGATGTGTGATAAATAACATGTCTATAAAAGGAATCCTAAACAGAAAATACAAGAATCCCTGTAAAACAGCATTTGCATAAAGAAGAAAAATCCAGACCTGCGGTATCCATCTTACACTTTCACTCACTGTATTTTGTACAAATAACAGCATGGGAACAGGCATCGTCATAAACGCATAAAAGGATATCAGTGTTCCTGCTGCGTTCTGACTTCCATACATCTGATAAATCCCTGAATCAAAAATGCATCACAGACTGCATAGAATCAAAAACAGTGCTGCATTTAAAAATCTCTTTTCTACAATTTGTCTGTGTCTGGTATATAAAAAGACAATCACCGAGACGAGACCGAGACCAGTCATTCCCAAAATCATCAGTATCGAAAAAAATGATTCTAGAAGATGCTGCCTAAAAATAAAACAAAACTCTCCGATCATCGGGGCATACACATATAGTCTGGCATTCTTTTTAGTTTCATGGCTGATTGATAACACTTCCTGCCCGATTTTCTCCGGCAAAGAAATATCTGCCCATCTTTATCCGCTGTAACAAAACACGGCAATTTGAGCTCCGTCTTTTTCCCATCCTTCAGCTGATACCATCCATTGCTGAAGGTGTACAACTCGCCCCTTTCCGACTCCGTACCCGGCTGATACAGTATTCTGACAAAAATAAGCAACAATGTCACAATGAGCAAAATGCAGAATGCTTCAATTTTTTTCCATTTCTTTCCTTTTTTCATTTCCCTCATCTCCTATGCATTCTACCGGAAGCTTTTCTAGATAGAAAATGTAATTTCCTATGAAACAAAAAAGGGCGTGTGAAAAAACGAAAGTTTTTTCATGCGTCCTTTTTCTTATAAA
>OLNG01001579.1_pt1 | contig 11110 bp, 20 predicted proteins | sample 1643091 | NCBI WGS metagenome assembly OLNG01 (sample SAMEA3136661, study PRJEB25190) | human gut metagenome | biome: human gut; feature: human-associated habitat; material: faeces | place: Austria | collected 2013 | reverse complement strand
GCTTATACAAGCCAACTACTAACCAATTCTCGCTACTTTATATAGTAGGGAGAATTTTTTATTCGAAAGGAGACCCGATATGTACTACATTCTCGCCAAGGAGATTGTACAGAAATGTATCGAACAGGGCATCTTGCAAAAGGTGAACGGATGTATTCCTATTTATGAGAAAGCATCCGACAGTGATCCCGAACGATATCCGGAAGGATGGGTATTATACCCGGAAGAAGACGTCATCTACATGATAATGCACGATGAAGCGGGCCAGTCTGCACTTCAGGAGGCCTTGCTTGAAAAGGGCATTTCCATGTAATCAGGAGGTATCAATTATGTTATACATGCTGTTGGCAGCCAATAATTTTACCAGCGATATTGATATTATCGCTCATTCGACAGATGTTGCTCCCGTTAAGGAAGCCCTGGCGAAGACCTTTTTGGCTAAAGCAAAGGAAGTCGGTATTGCGAAAGCAGAAGAGTGGGCCAACCACCCGGTAGACTGGCTGCTCGCTGGGCAGGAAAGCTACAGCGCAGAATCAGAAGCCAGCATTACGGACAACGGCGCCAGCGTCATGCAGGGCGGCGACCTGTTTTACTGGCAAATTTCCTCTATCAGCTAACAACCTCGTTTCAAACTCACTATATAAAAAAGGAGTTTTTATCATGACTTATCAGGAACTCAAAAAAATCTTTATCGCGCACGAAGCAAACAAGCCGAGCGGGCATTTGACGGCCTTCATCACATTCACCGAGGATAGCTTCCGCGAACCCTATTCTAAGACCGAACGCACTTATGTTATCAGTTCGGATAACAAGGCGTTCCATCCGAATATGTCCGGTTACTCCGTCATCGGCAACTGCCTTGATGGTACCGATATGGGCGTTCGCCTGGAAGCGTACATGAAGGAAGAGAAGGGCGGCCCCATGGGATGGAAAGTAGAGGATTGCTCCATTCAGGAGTATGTCCTGAGCTGCACCGTTGACCGTGACATTCAGGCTCCGCAGTTCTTCCTTACCGAGGAAGAAGCGGAGAACACGATGCTGCTCCAGTTTCTCCGTGTAATGGATAAGGCCGATGCTGCCATTTACACCTCCGCTTCGGAAAAAGAGCTTTTAGGCGTTTCCGGACTCCGCAAGATGATTGCAGAAGCAGATAGGGAAGGCAAGGACCTTACCCTCACCGAAGCAGGCTGCTCGCTGCGGCCGGCACATGCGTATATCAATGCTACTGCGGATCGCAATAACTGGAATTGGCGAATTACACCTGTCCATGTTGCAAACTCTGTAGAATTACGATAACATCTGTCCGTCCATCACTAAAAAATACGAAAGGTTGATTCAAATGAGCAAAATATTAACTACCGAACTGGCGAAACAGCTGATCTCTGAAGCACCTTCCTGGGAACAGGGACACTCCACCTCTTTTTTGTTCAGGGAATGTGAACTCTCGTTCTGCAAAGCAGGCGATAATTCCTACGAGTTGACAAAGAAGATTGCATACCCGGATGTAACTGTCAAATATCAGTATTCCACCCCAGAAGATGCGCTCATTCATATGGCAAATCGCTTCAGCGAGAAAACTCGTCGTTTCACCTCTATTGAAGATGTATTACGCAGCGGATTACTACGGTGTAACACCCAGCTCAATTATATTTGGCACGATGAAGAGTACGGTGAAACCCAAGAGTATCACTATATTGCCAACGGCCAGTTTACAATACAGCAGTGGAGTGAGCTCATGGATGCAACAGAAGATGGCGCTTTCATCCCTGACGATGTCGGTTTGGAACCCAGCGATGGATGGCATGAGCTCCGCTCTTTCCAGAACACAACGGAAGCACCAGCTGCTGACGCAAAAACGCCGGAAGAACTGATTGCGGCTTTTCGTAAGGCCCGAGAAGGCTGGCGTGAAAATATCAGCGGCTACATTCCGAAGGATGAGCGTCCCTATGTCATGGAAATTACAGAGACGTTATTCCACTCGGTTTTGGTCTGGGCCAAGGACAAAGATACTGCTTGCGCAAAAGTGGATGACCTTTGTAGCAATGGAACCATTCATCTCGATGATTCCAACTCCATCGACTGTACATGCATCTGTTCTGGCATTGCAACACCTAAGGATGTTGAAAAGCTGGAACTGTATGGCAGCCAGGCATAAGTCAACAAAAATGGGGGGATGTTATTACAGCATCTCCCCTAAACATTCAAAAGAAAGAAGGTCCAATTATGGAGAAAACCATCGTCTTTGTCGATATCGATGGCACCGTAGCACAGTGGCTGCCAACCACAACTCCCGAAGAACTCGTTGAGCCGGGGTATTTTCAGAACCTTCCGCCATATACGCAGATGGTTGAGAATGTGCGCTATCTCATCCGACACGGGGTACAGGTATATAGTCTTAGTGCATACATGCAGACTAAGGGCGATCCGGTTGCAGAGAAGAATCTCTGGCTGGACAAGTACATTCCAGAAATTCCAAATGCACACCGTCTGTTTTGCCCATGCGATGCCTCCAAGTGGGATACCGTCTGCAAAACCGTAGATCCAACAGATAAAACATTCGTTCTGTTGGACGATTACTCGTCGAACCTGCATCAGTGGGAAGAAGATAGCAGTGGGACCGGCGTTGCCATCAAAGTTATGAATGGCATTAACGGAACTAAGGGTTCGTGGACAGGGGCAAGATTTTATAATTCCGGCTCTCCAAAAGAACTCTTAGCCGCAATTATCTGCCACACCTACCCGCTGTAATATTCTTATTTTCCGCATTACCATGAATATCAATATTGCAATAGCACAATAACAATGTTACTATTATTCACATAAGAAACATCGTGAAGGAGGACACCATTATGAAAGACTTTGGTTTCCCTGAATTTCTAATAATCCCGCCTGAGCTCGTAAGCACTCCGCCTACCATGGCAATGATAGTGTACTCGTTTATGCACTGTACTGCTTTTTCTGACGGAGATGTTGAATTCACGCGCAACCAAGAGCCGCTGCAAGTGGTCAAACGCTCTAATTTTCCCAACTCGATCACAGAGTTTATTAACTTCTACCAAAGAATCGGCGCAGATGGATTCCACGCTCGCTGCATTTCGGAAGAAATGTCTCCGAGCCTGAAGCAGATGGGGCCACATCCATATGCCCTCATCTCTGCCTCGTACAACTTTATGTCCACGATGATGTGCGGCAATGAAGCAAAGGCTTATTTCCATCCTTCCTTGGATGCAAATAAGCAGAACTACAAGCGCATCTACAAAGAGACATTGGATGGTTTCATCTCTTTGCTCGATAAAAAGGAACTGCCGCCGATTAAAATTAAAAAGTGAATGTAAAGAGAAAAAACATAATAATTGCATTGCTTGAGATATTATGCTATTATTATATTGTAATTGTCTCTCATTCCCTCTAAGCGAGGAAGTCCCTTATCAATCCATTGGATTGACTGTTTAATTATTTGCTCAAAACACCTATCGAATTTTTCGGTAGGTGTTTTTTATATATAAATATGTGAATGACCAACTTGGTCATTCAGGAAAGGAGGACACACCGATGGATTTCCATCAAACTCGAGGCGGGCAACAGTTCCTATACGGAACAATGCCGAAACTCGTAAAAGAGATTGCACGGCTTGCTGATGCAGTCGAAAACCTTAATAAGGTGCTTGAAGAAAGCAACAAAGAAACAAATCGTTACAAAGGAGTTTAAGCACATGAATACCAAAATCGAATACTTTCACAGGGATGAATTCAACAACAAAACATACTACGAGACCATTCTCGAGGGGCCTATGACTGACGAGCAGGAAGCTGAAATTCTGAATTGCATCGATGAGGAAGGAACCTTTATCCCGTCTTCTTTTGGCCTCAGTGGCGACTTCGATTGCGACTGGAGCGGCTACAGCACCTCCAATCTGCCTGCGACGAACTATATGACTGTCGAAGATTTCGTCCGTAGAGTCCGCGAGCATGTCGATGCATGGAAGCGGGAATTCGTTCCACCCAAGGAAGGGCTCAAACCCTACGCAGTAACGATCAAAGAGGTATACTGCAAGACCGTTATTATCTGGGCAGAAGGAGCAGAAGGGGCAGAAGAACAGGCTCATGAGCGCTGTAGCAGCGATGAGATCGAATTTGAGCCAGATGATTTTGTCGACCGGGAAACCAGCTGTGACGGCATCGCACAGGCAGATGACCTCAAGCGTTATGAAGTTTATGGTGGCTGAGTACCAACCATACGATCGTTTCAATCAGGAGTGATTTTATATGAACAACTACACGATAGTCGAACATCCGTACACCCCCAAGGAAATCAGATCTTCCATGAAGGCGGATGGTCTCATCAGCGGAGTCGTTAAAGTAGAACTCCGTGACATTATAAACAACGATTTCGAGGGTTTCCTGGATATCCTCTCGGAAAACCTCATCGGCAATCCATGCTTAATGGGCATCGACTACAAAATTGTCGGTTATGAAGATGATTCTCTTCTTCATATTAAAGTGACAGGTATGGTTGAATTAGAAGATTGATTTAAGGAGTGATACAAATGAAAGACTTTATCAAACTCACGAAAGACATGGTTAACCTGTGGATTACAGAGGCTCGTACCTGGGAAGTAAACAAGGAACACAAGTTTCAGTTTGAAGACTGGTACTTGAGTTTTAAAAGAGCCGAAGACACTTATGCACCGTATATGTATGAGATTTCCGGCGTCAATCGGCAGACCGATTCGACAATGACTCGCCGTTATCGCACCCCAGAGGCGGCTTTGCTCCATGTGATGAACCATTTCAACGAAAATGCAGCGTTATCGAACCCATTCAGCTCCATTGCTAAGGCGCTGGATATGTGCACATGGTTCAAATCAAAGTACACGCAGCTTGTCTTTGATACTGCGGAGGAGAGATTCCACTATACAATCAATGGCGAATTGACAGAGGAGCAGAAGACTCAAATCGTATCCTGCATGGAGGAAGGCAAATGGTTTATTCCGGATGCAGTCGGCATCGACGACGGTGAATGGGGCGAATGGAATGAGTTCAACTCGTTCACGACCACTACATTGGCCCCATCCAAATGCGCGAACGCTTTGACTCCAGAAGAACTTGTCGCTGCGTTCCAGAAAATGCACGACGGGTGGAGAGCAGCGGCCAAGTTTGATATTCCTAAGGGCAAGCGTCCATATCTCGTTGAGATTGCGGAAACCCATTATAAAACAGTAATGGTCGTATCCGAAAATCGTACGAGTGCGGAAGACGCCGCTTATACTCTGCTCGATTCCAAAGATATCACATTCGAGGCAGAGCAGTATTCCAACAAAGACGTCAAATGCACCGGCATTGCTACTGCCGATGACATGACCAAATTGGAATTGTACGGTACCGAAAAATAATCATCCAAAGGAGGGAAGGGGCGTCAATAGACGCCCCACCAAAATGAAACTAGCAGGATTGTGTCTGGGATGCCAATACTGTGAATCCGTAGAAGAACACCATTCGTTACAGGTGGTATGTCGTCACCCTTCTTCCAAGCGGGCCACAACCCGAATTCTGGAGAAAAGTGTACGAGATACCTTTGTAACTGGCGAGTCGGATGAGATTTCAAACTCAATCAGGGAAGAAGAAATGTTTCAAAAACTCATGAAACGTTCTGCTCCGAGCTGGTGCGGCGGGTATAAGAAATCCGCGCTGGATATTCACTCTCGTAGTGAGTTAATCCGCCAGTTTGAGTTTGCAAGATCTCTTAAGGACATCATTCGAGCTATTGACTTGATTGCGCAGCTCCCCGAAAATTCCGCAGACTATGCTTACTCGGAACAGGAGACTCTGCATATCGAGTTTTTAGCAGATCCCGATGGTTTGAAGATCATGCTTGACGGCCGTACGCTTGATGGTGATGTTGTCCCGGAAAGTTCTTCGGTATTCGCCTATGATGACGAAGAAGCTCTAAGGATGGCTATCATCAAAGTGCAAACCGCTTTCAAGCGCATGCTAAGGAGGCAATCATAATGGCTTACATCTGTACCCGAGAAGAACCCTGCAAGAGCTGCCCGCATTATCGCTTCGATGACGATTACGACGGATATGCATGCTTTGCACAGGTAGATATCGAAAATACTGCTAATGAGGAGGCTAACTAATATGTCTGAATATAAACACCTGATTTGGAGCAACACTGATTTGAACTACGAGGATTGGCGTGCTGACCTGGAAGCGGAATATCCCGAGCTTTCAGAAGACGAACGCATAGAGCGCATGTACGAGCTGAACGCAGTCCAGTTGGATGATGAGCGAACAAATCTCAATATCCAGCTGGATATGCCCATCCTGATCATTGCCGATCTCGGCCTGTGGAATGGCCGGCATAGCGCATATCGGGAAATTGCGAGCGGGAATATCAAGGACTGCTTGTCTTCCAATACGGACTATTCCACATGGTATGTTGACCGCCTGGGCGATCTGCGTTGTGACGCTGACCACCATGATGGATCCAATCACTATCTTTATCGCGTGTATAAAGATGGTGTCAGCGAAACCCAGATGGATCATCTCAAAGATAAGATCTATCGCGGTGTAGCTACCCGTACCGATATTACTCGTATTACCCGGCGTCTCGGGGATGATATCGGCCGAGTTTATGGTTGGACTTTCCCACCACGAAAATCTGCCAATAAAAATGTATGAGGGGTGTTTAAAACGCTTAAGAAAAAACGTTGTGTCGCTTGTGGTGAACTGTATACACCTGTACGAGATTCGCAGAAGTTTTGTGAGGATTGCAGAAAACGTAATCTTACCGCAGACTCATTCGCTCGTGCTGAGGCGTTAAACCGATACCATGTTGGTGACATGCCCAATCGCCGCATTGAGAAATGTACTTGCAATGTATGTGGAAGAAAATTTACCGCATATGGCAAAGCGTTTTATTGCAGCGCGGCATGTCATCAGAAGTCTATCTCGATACGAGCCACTTGCCCCGTTTGTGGTGCGCGATTGATTGACAAAGGCGTTACCACAGGGAAGGGGTGTTGCAGCGACGAATGCCGTCAGAAGCATCGTATCCAAACGGCCATTCAAAATGGGCGATATATCCCCTGTGCATACTGCGGCAAGAAATTTATCCGTCATAGTATGACAAATAAGTTTTGTTCGCAAGAATGTTATCGTGCTGCTTTGCAGGCGAGTAAGAAATAAAGTGCTTACGCAAACAAACCCACAACATTAGCGCAGACAGAAATGTCTGCGCTTTTTCTTTATGCTTTGACGTTACGCGCTTGTTGTGCGCGTACAGAGAGCGAATACTATTCTCAGAACTACCAAAATAGAAATCACAGGAGATTTTCTATAATCCTTGCAAAATGCAGTCTTTTATGCTATCATAATATTGCAATGTGTCTCTTTTCTACTTTTAAAGTAGTAGTCTGCCTTTCAACTCAATAGAGTTGTTTGTTCCACTATAATAATCAAAGCACCTATCGTACAACCGGTAGGTGCTTTTTTATATATAATTCTATGAATGTCCAACCTGGTCATTCAAAATCAAAAGGAGGTGCAACTTTAGTTACACTACACACCCGTATATTAAGAAAGAAGGATCTCTTATGAAAAAGTTATTTATGGTAGATGACGATTTTCTGGTCTATATCCAGACCAACGGCTCAGCCACCATCGAGTATGTGCTGCTCTCAATCGAGGATAATCGCATCATCGCCAGCGGCGTATTCGAAGTTCCGGTAATCGAAGAACAGTATCAGCAGCTGCCTATCTCGCTAAATGCGGTCATGGCTGCAATCAATGAATGCGGCCTTATCGGGTTTGCTATCGCCGAAGTGCCGATGAATATGCTCGAAAAACCCCAATTCGGGAAATTATGGCTTATCGCAAAAGAAGAAGCTGTAGAGCCAGTTATTCGTATTGTCGATGAGACATACAAAGACAAATTCCTGTTGAAAGATGGTGCAAATATCTCTCTTGACACCCTGAAGGACACGATGACTGGTCACTGCCAGTACATGGATCCGTATCATTTCAGGTTCTGTGACGATGTATATCACATCTGTCAGTTTGGAGAGATGTGCAAGCGAATTGCAGCAACAGTGCGACCCGAAGCGATTATCACAGACAATTGCGCTGCCTGGAAAATTGAGCGTAAGGGTTATATCGCTATCCAGCGAACAGAGGGCGCATCTTATGATTACACCCTCTATAACTCGGACTACACAGATTTCGATGGTGGCATTCTTGATGAGCCGGAATTGAACATGTGTGAGGCCCGTGACGCTATCCTTAAGGATTTCGATTGGGACGGCCGTCTGATGACGCTCATTGACTACGATGAACTGATGGAACACGTTTAATCCGTTCCAAATCCCAATAAAAGAAACGGAGGTGAGGGGATGCTGTAAATGCATCCCCAGATATATGAGCAAAAAGGACAAGAAGAACCCTCACAGGATGCCTGTGTCGGCGAAGACAGTTGACACACAGGCGATTTTAGCAGAAGCCACATCCACCATGGTGCTGCACTGTTGGTATTGTTTCATGGGGGCTTTAATTGATTTTCCTGAAACGACAAAAGAAAGCCTGCTGCAGTTATGGAACGATGCCAACAACTATTCAGAAATCGCCAGTCAGCCTGAGAACGAGAACCGCCTTAATGCAGATCTCACTCATCTCGAAAAGCTGGTAGGCCTGAAACGTGTTGACATTCCCAATCCGGATAACATTCGCAACGCAGGTGATCTGAAACGCTTCAAAAAGAAGGTTCGCGAAAAGTCCCTCTACGCTGGTTTCTCCCTGATGGCGCAGCCACTGGTTAAAGCCAACTATAGCGTGGACTTCCTGCGTCGTCTCTTTGAAAAGGCGTATGGCATCAACGATTTTATCGAACGTCACGAAATGACGGTCGATGAGATCAACGATGCTCTGCGAGATGAGTTTGGTGTGGAACTGTACTCAGATAACGGTGTGGCTCACATTGCCGAACTTTGCGAACCCAATGCGAAATCAAGCTGATGCGTACACCGGTTGGTTGTATATCACATTATTATATAAACATAAAACAAGAGTTTCATTGAGAAAAACGGAGGAAATTTACATGAGTAAAAAATATTATCCGATTGAAGATGCAGTAAATAATGTCTCACAAAAATTCAAACTTGGGTTGAAAGATGCGAATGAAATGGACGAAGAGGAATTTAACAATGTAGAGGAATACATATTGAAATATGTAAAATTTGTAAGTCATCCAGATTATGCACAGTTAATACCACAATCGTTAGAAACAGGAGAATATATTTTGTAAGGATGAAACTTTGTATCATAGCAAACTGGGAAGATGCAGTTGCAAAATATAAGAAGTCCTGATGTATCCAACTCGCACAGATGTTAGAATTGCAAACGATTTCAGTCAAGATCGATATGTGATAAAAGAATTATCCGACATGGTTAGGGAGCCGGATTTCGATAAGGCGATGGGGCATTTTCAGAATGTGTCTGACATGAACGCATATTTTGAAAAGCTGTTAGCTATCGTCAATCCCTCAGTGTATGAGGAAATCAGCAAAGAAAACGGCAGTATAGACTGATAAAATAAGGATTTATTGGTAAGAACGGAGGAAGATAAAATGATCAATGAATTTAAAAAATATGATAAAGAACATACAAGATTGGTTACAATCAGTGTTTCAGATTTTAATGAGCTTATAAAAGAAACAAATATCTCTATTGAGACAAAAAGGGATTACGATTTAAAATCTCTTGAATCCATCAATGATATGAATAAAAAAATTGGCGAGCCAGAGATAAACTTAAATGAGTATAGAAATATGTATTATGGAGTTAGTATATCAATCGTGAATAACCGAAACGATAATATTCCAGCTACTATAACAATTGCTAAGTTCTTAGATTTAAAGCATATTGATATACGGTGGAATGCATTTGATGGAAATAAAGTAGATTTAGAATATAAAATCTAATGAAACGATGATCTGGAGGTATACGATGTACGGAAAAGCGATTGTCGTGCTTACGAATGGCGCGACTCGCATTTTTGAATCCATCAACGAAGCCGATATTGCCGATTATCTTTACGGAATCGTTGGAGATGAAGTCGAGGAAAGCAATGGAGTCCCGACCTATATTGAAGCATCGTCGTGGTGTCCGATGGCTTCTATCGGTGATGTATTCGAGAGTGCAAAATTTTCGATTACAATCACAGACTAATGAAAGTGATTTAGCCCCGTACCAAAAGGATTTTTTCAAGAAAGAAGGAAAACGAAAATGATCAAAGCATATAATATCCGCTGGGATACTGACGGTGATAAGAAGCTGCTGGAGGCTCTGCCTACCGAGGTTCTCATCAATGATGAGGATTTACAGCATTATATCGATCCGGATTCGGATTGCGATGCAAAGATGGATGCCGTATCGGATTACCTGACCGATACCTATGGCTATTGCCACAAGGGATTCGACACTTGCATTCTTCCTAGTGAAGAAGAGCTGAATGTGCTCGATATCATTGAGTCCGCGTTGGCCCTGCAAGGATATGACGTTATGGATGCCAACGGCAATACCTATATTGTTCGTTCTGCAAAAGATGATCTCGATTTTGAGATCCGGGTTCAGGCCATTGCAAATTAAAAAAAGCAGATGATCTGGGCAGAGGGAGAACATAAATCGAATATCTAAAATCATTGAAAAAAGGAAAGGCCTAGCTGAATAGCTAGGCCTTCTTTTTTATGAGCAAGAATATACAAAGTCACTCTTTCTGGAATAGGTTAAGTGCCTCTCCAAAATCATCTACAGGCGGAACCGTATCAGGAAACAGGATACGGACAGCCTTTACACTCGCAGCATTCTGGACAAAATGCCATTTGACGATATATCCGTTTTCCTTTAATGTATCAAGGATGACCTCTATATTGCTCCTTATGCGATTTTTCTCTGTGTAGCTGATTTTATCAGTCCCGGGATAAACAGCATGATACGCTTCCTCAATATCAACCGTCAGCGGGGAGGGCTTCACATACTCCTTGTCTGTTGGATATAAGTAGTTTGCCAGCTTGCGCTGTACGAAACTGATCAAAGAGATATTTCGCTCAGTTTTT
>OLNG01001568.1_pt1 | contig 11172 bp, 12 predicted proteins | sample 1643091 | NCBI WGS metagenome assembly OLNG01 (sample SAMEA3136661, study PRJEB25190) | human gut metagenome | biome: human gut; feature: human-associated habitat; material: faeces | place: Austria | collected 2013 | reverse complement strand
CTAGTTTGCAAAAGTAGTAGCATGGAAAAACTAGCAGTTTAAATTGCAATTAAATTTGTAAAAACTTTTATCAAAGTACATTTTTTTGTACACCTCAAATAGTACAATATATACATAAGATAACAAAAGAAATGTTACAAAAAACAAGAAAGAAATGAGGTATTCAAAATGAAGAAAACAAATGGTTACAAGGTTGATTTTGCAGCAAAGGTTATTACAATTACAAAAAGATTTGGTAATGCAGCAGGTGTATTAGGAACTCCCGAATTTGAGATTATGCAGCAGTTGAGAAAAGAGTATGCAGATTATAAGTTTCAATACAAGACGATAGAAAGAAATGAGAATAAAGAAACATATAAACATCTTACTATTGATGAAATGAAAAGGTTCTTATCAACAAGAGAGGATTCACAATCTGCATTAGTACAATTCGCAAGAGTGGAAAATGTTGTAGGCAATAGAAAAGGAAAATACGCAGTAATTAAGAAGTGGTTTTTAAAGAATTACAAAGAGGAATATAATGCGTTCTTATCATTAGATATTGATAGTGAATTGGAAGAATTAGAGAAGCAATTAGAGCAGGAAAATGAATCAGCTCAAAGAAATGAATTTGTGCAGGAAAATAAATCAAAGCAGAATGAAGCAGCATAGAAAGGAGTAATAATATGAGCGGTATCAGAGTAGATTTTATTTCAAATTCAATTATAGTTACACAAGCATTTTTAGACGCAGCAGCAGTTGTCGGAACAGAAGAATATAATGAGTTAAGGGATGTGAGAAAAGAAAATCCTAGTATGAAAATTGTACGCAGGAGCGTTAGAGGTAATAAAGACAGTCATAAAAGTAAAGGTCTTACATATGCCTATATGAGAAATTTTATAAAAGTCATGGATTCAGAAAATAGAGTTACATTTGAGGATACTATTGATTACTTCCAGGATATGTATAATGGAAATAGTTCAAAGACATATGTAGCAGTAAGAGATTGGTTTTTAGAAAATTATCCAAGACACGCAGAAATGATAGTAGAAACTGCTCCAAAGCTGCCTGCTGCTTAAAAAGTGGCGGCAGCAGGAAATTGTGGAAAGGGGGAGGGCTATATTTCGGGAATGAGCAAAAACAAAAGCACCGTTTCCGTTATAGCAGGTAAGTAAAATTTCCAAGAGCATTTTTGATTTGAAAAACGATAGATTTTTATTCCTATAACAGTATTAGTCTATATCTAGCCTTTAAGATTTTGATTGTTGAATAATCAAAATACTTTCTAAAAATCCCCTCAAATTTTGTGGAAAATTGTATTGTTATTTGTCGTCCGATTTGGTAGACTTGTTTTGGGTGCTACCAAGAAACGGTAGGCGGTTAGTCCTTCAACAGAGGGACTGAACCCTCTGATTACATAGAAATCTTCGCAAGGAGAAATCTTGGAAAGGAGGGAACACTTATATGAGTGATTTTGAGATGCTATACATAGTATTAATGATTATATCGATTATAGTTTCGATACTTATTGCATATATAAATAACTCAAAAAAGTAACCGCCCCAGTTGCAATTAGTGCGGTTACTCTTTTTTGAGTACTATACTATTTGGGACTAACCGTCTATCGGTAGTGCCTTTTTCTATCTTTATATTAGCAAACTCCCAACAATAAGTCAATTACTAAAAAATCAGATTCTTTTAGGAAGAAAATAAAATTACGGAAAAGACGAAAATTATCGGTTAATTACGGTTGTAATTTTCGAATATCGTTTTTGCCATTTCCCTAAATTCATCTATTGCACTTTGCGGAGATACAATTGTGACTTCCGCCCCTAAAGCAAATATCCAACCGTAAAATTGGGGGCTTACATTGACTGTCATTCTACAAATGCAATAGTCAGGATTTTCATAGTTAGGTCTTATGCTTACGGAATCGCCAAAGCGGTCAATGAATACGCCCACAAAAGAATTTTTACATTGTACAGAGATAGTCTGTTCTCTGCCGCCGAACATTCCGAAAGTCTTTTTGGAGTAGTCGGCAATATCAAAATTTTTATACGTTTCCAAGCCCTCTCTTGGCTCGTCTAATAAATGTATGGATTTCATTTTATCCACTCGGTAATGACGTAGTGTTTTTGTGAGATTATCAAAGGCAATCATGTAGTAATTATTATCACTAAGGCATACCGCATAAGGACTGACACGATACACTTTCTTTGAATCAGAGGGTTCAAGCGTTCTTTTGGTAGTCCATCTTAAATATTTGAATGTGATTTGTCGGTTGCTGCTTGTCGCAAGATGTATGTTATCTATGTTTGTTAATACGTTATCACGCATACTCTTGATACGTTCGCCGATTAAAATATTTCGGTTTAATATTTTACTGTCATAAATACTGCCGAAAGATTTTATTTTGTTTATCAGTTCTTTTGATTTCTTTTCTGTCAGAAATTTTGAAACTGCTACGGAATCTATAAGGAATTTTAATTCGTTTGTATCAAACTGTCTATTGATTAAGTGGTATTTGAAACCGCCTTTTTCTTTGATTCCCTCAATATCAAAACCTGCTGAACGCAGCAGGGAAATAGCAGCATAGATTGTACGTCTGTCTGCATAAATATTTTTTGTTTCCAAGTAGGATAATATTTCGGGCATTCTTAAAAAATGCCTATCGTCTGTTCTTTCAAGGAATAATTCTTGAAGATATATGGGGATTAGTTTCTTGCTTTCTGATTTGCTATCATTCATAGATACCATTCTCCTATTCATTTGTTGTATATGCGGATAACTTATATAAAGGCACTTTTACAGGGAAATGATTATATTTCTCTTTAAATTCCTGTTTTGCGGCTATGAAGCAGTTCAGACTATTATTACTAAGTGCTTCCTGCATTTCTTCTTTTGATATAAGTCCACTTTCATACTCGGAACAGATGGATAAATCATCTTTTTTGTTCTCTTTCCGTATATTGTGGAATGTTTGGTAAAGAAATGTTATCTGTTCTTCTTCTAAAGGTATGTATCTGTTATTTTCACGTTCTAGCATACACCATACTTTATCGGCAATGATTCCCATAGTGCCACCTTCATTTATTTCTTTTCCGAACATAGTTCGCATGTTTACTCTTGTATACTCATATATTGTACCATCTTTGTGCTTTAATGCCACAATTTCCTTGTTATCTTTGATGATTCTTGAAACATTACTAGGGGTTTGCCAGTTATCCTTTTCAATAACTTTAACTATTTGTTTAGAGTAAATTTCATTTTGCCTTGCTTTTTTGCCTTTTGGTGGCTCATAGTCTTTTATCTTTCTAATAATATGATAATCCAGTTTTCGACGGTCGAATTTATTGTAAGCACATTCATATTCATAAAATTGTTGAAGGTGGAGCAGTAATTCTTCTTTCTTTTTCTTCCAAGTGTCTTTTGAAACTCCAAAAAATTGATACATATCCTTTGTTGAATATACATGGTTTTCTAATAGTTCAATATCCATACTTTCCTTTCTTTGCCTGTATGTAGAATAAGGGGAAAAATCAAAACTATATTTTATATAATATTTTTAGAAAAATTCCCCTCATTTTCTCTAAAGTGACATACGAAATTCTATTTAACATTTCAATATTTTTTCTCTATACATATATTTTAATATAATTTTTTTTGAAAATAAAATAAGCACTTTTATTTCTGCACCAATGCTTTTTGGAGTTCAGAGGTTATTATTTTAGGAAGTTCTTTCTTGATTGTATTTTCTGCTAAAAGTGTTATTTCATGTTTCCGCAATTTCTCCTGTATTCTTTCGTTTATATTTTGTCTTTGAAGGTAATAATCATAATATGGATTATTGGTGTCTAATTCTCCATAAAACGCTAAAAACTCTTTTTCTATATGGGATAATTCCTTAAAGTTACGCATAGATAGTATTGCTTTTTTCATAGTTCGTCCTTTCATTTTGTGTTTTGTGGCAGCAGGAAAGAAAATCATTGCCACTGTATAATGAAATAAGACAACTATTCTTTTGTTCCTGCGTAAGTGCTTGAAAATATAAGATAAACATTTTATACATTTTTTCTCCTTTTGCTATTGATTAAATCCACATTGTTATAAAATTTTTCAATGTTATGTTCTCTCTTGTACCGTTTGAAAACAGAACTTTCTGACAAGTGGGTTTTCTGTGACAAATTTAATTTCTCTTTTGTTTCCCTTGCCCCTATCTCATTTGCAAAATATTGAGCCAAAACAGGCTTTGCGGATTCATAGTCAATAGATGTGTTTTGGTGGTAGTTACTTGGATTGTAGGCTTTATTATGAACTGTTGCATGGCAGCAGGCACAGAGCAGGATAAGATTGTCATAATCGTCTGTGCCGCCTGCTGATTTTGCGATTAGATGATGAACTTCTAAATAGTCATTGCCGCCGCAGATAGCACATCTATTGCTCCAACATTTTTCTAATTTATTTTTTGTTGCTTTTGATACCAATTTGTAATCACTCCTTTCAGAGTAATTTAAAATTGGTAAGCAGCAGGTTATATAAACTTGTCCTTACGATATAAAAAATAGCAGAAGTAGTAAGAAGTTAAGATAAGTTATTCAAAAATGTACGGAGTTGATAAAAGACGTTTATATTTATTAGTTGAATGTAGCAAGATAATGTATTAGAATAAGGGAGTAAAAAGTACACTTTTAGAAAGTACACTTTTAAAGAAAAATGAATTTGTAGACCAAAAAAGTACACAATTTCTTCCACTTTTTTTGAAGAAATAAACTCAAAAAAAGAGGACAGACTTAACATCTATCCTCTTGATAATTCTTAAAATATCCTTTATTTAAAGGCATTGTAGCTTAACCAAAGTATCTCTTTAGTAATCCTTCAAATGCTTTGCCGTGTCTTGCTTCGTCTCTTGCCATTTCATGTACTGTGTCATGGATCGCATCAAGGTTTGCAGCTTTTGCTCTCTTTGCAAGGTCGAATTTTCCTGCTGTAGCGCCGTTTTCTGCTTCAACTCTCATTTCTAAGTTTTTCTTTGTGCTGTCTGTTACAACTTCACCAAGTAATTCTGCAAATTTTGCAGCGTGTTCAGCTTCTTCGTAAGCTGCTTTTTCCCAGTATAATCCGATTTCAGGATATCCTTCTCTGTGAGCAACTCTTGCCATTGCAAGATACATACCTACTTCTGAACATTCTCCTTCAAAGTTTGCTCTTAAGTCTGCAATAATGTCTTCGCTAGCACCCTGTGCTACACCAACTACATGTTCTGCAGCCCATGTCTTTTCGCCTTCTTCTACCTTTGTGAATTTTTCTGCTGGAACACCACAAACTGGGCACTTTTCTGGTGCTGAATCTCCTTCATGAACATAACCACATACTGAACATACAAATTTTGCCATCTTTTTTTCCTCCTAAATTTTAAAAATAATATTGTTAATATAAAACCTTTTATAAAATACACTTAGTGTTTGGTTTTGCACTTAGGGCAAGTACCGTAGAAATAAGTACTGTGTCCTTTGATGTTACCACTATAGTACTGAGCAGCAATAGTACAGATTTCGTCAATTGACGGCATGAATATGTCATCGACACATCCGCACTGTGTGCATATGAAATGGAAGTGTGGATTAACATTGCCATCAAAGTGCTCCTTGCCATCACCAAGTTTCAGTGAAAGGGCATCACCCTGATCTACCAAAAATCTAAGATTGCGATATACTGTTCCCAAGCTTATATTAGGAAGTTCTTCGCGAATACTCTGATAAACCATATCAGCGGTTGGATGATCTGTACGATGTGCCAGATTATTTCGGATGAGTTCTCTTTGAACGCTTCGTTTAATCATGTTTACCTCATTTCTTGATAACAATAATAGTAACTATTACTAATATATCACTTTTTTACTTTTTGTCAACATTTTTTGAAAAAAATCTTAAATAAATTTATAGAATTCATGTAATCAATCTTTTAGTAGTTTGATACTCTAATTTTTATAAAAAAATATCCAGGATAAAATATGAGATTAGAATTGCAAATTACATTATCTTAACAGTAAAAATTAAAAAAGTTACATACAAGAAATCAACAAAGAAAATTAGTGTAACATTAACAAAGATTAAAAAAGCAAAGAAGTATAAAATACAGATTTCAAAATCTAAGAAATTTAAAAAGAATGTTGTAACAAAAACAACAAAGAAATTAAAAGTTACAATAAAGAGCAAGAAGCTTAAAAATGCTAAAAAAGTTTATGTTAGAGCAAAAGTTGTTGTAACATTAGACGATGGTAGTATGGAAGGACCTTGGTCAAAAAATAAAGAAGGTAAAGATTAAGAAATAACATTACGTTAATGGAAAAACAAGACTCCAACGTTAATTAGTTTGTTGCAAAGTACCAGTTGTTATGCACTACGATTATCGTTGGAGTTTCTTTTGGGTTTAATGCGAAAATCATACTAATCAAAGTATTTACAAGGATTATGAATATGTGTGTATGTGGAGTTTCTTATTAAATCGTTCTTTTTTATCTCAATTTTATACATGTACCCCGATATAATTATTTTCTTGATTTTCGGGGTACAAATTTCATAATTTCAAATGTTACATGCTACCTATAAGTGATATTTTACTATGGATGTACCCCGATATTTCAAAAGCTACAATTTTTGGGGTACGTTTGCCCAAATCCACATTAATTTTGTACAACATATGATTTGAATATGCAATAAATGTACCCCGATATTTCAAAAGCTACGATTTTTGGGGTACGTTTGCCCAAATCTACATTAATTTTGTACAACATATGATTTGAATATGCAATAAATGTACCCCTACATTTAAAAAAGCCTATTTTTTGGGGTACGTTTGCCCCAATCTACGTTAATTTTGTACAACATATGATTTGAATATGCAATAAATGTACCCCGATATTTCAAAAGCTACGATTTTTGAGGTACGTTTGCCCAAATCTACGTTAATTTTGTACAACATATGATTTGAATATGCAATAAATGTACCCCGATATTTCAAAAAGCTTGTTTTTTGAGGTACATACGCCAATTTACTCTGCTTATTGCAAGGATTCTATTACTGAACATAACAAAAACAGGAGCATGCCACATAACGGCACGCTCCTGTTTGGTTATATATTATGATTTGAATGTCAAAAGTCTAAATACTAATCATATGTATTGCAATTTAATTTACACTTTCATATTACAATTATTATTTTGATAATCTTTCATGAATGTTTGCAGCAGCCTGTTTTCCTGCACCCATAGCAAGGATAACTGTAGCGGCACCGGTTACGGCATCACCACCGGCATAAACATTATCTCTCGTTGTTTCAAGAGTGTCTTCATTAACTACAAGACATCCCCACTTGTTAGCTTCAAGTCCTTTTGTTGTAGTTCTGATAAGTGGGTTAGGTGAAGTACCAAGTGACATGATAACTGTATCAACGTCTAACTGGAAGTTACTTCCTTCAATAACCATTGGACGACGACGTCCTGAAGCATCAGGTTCGCCAAGTTCCATTTCAACACATTCCATCTTGCAAACACGACCATCTTCATCGCCGATTAACTTAACAGGGTTGTTAAGTGTTTTAAAGATAATTCCCTCTTCAATTGCATGATGAACTTCTTCACCACGGGCAGGAAGTTCTTCCATACCACGACGGTAAACAATATATACATTTTCAGCACCAAGTCTTAAAGCAGTTCTTGCAGCATCCATAGCTACGTTACCACCACCGACTACGGCAACATTTTTACTCTTAATAATAGGTGTATCATAATCATCAAGATAAGCCTTCATAAGGTTTGCTCTTGTTAAATATTCATTAGCTGAGTAAACACCAACTAATGCTTCGCCTTCAATACCCATAAATGATGGAAGACCTGCACCTGAACCAATGAATACAGCCTTGAATCCCATTTCCATGATTTCATCAATAGAAAGAACTCTACCGATAACCATGTCAGTTTCAACCTTAACACCTAAAGCTTCAAGATTTTCAACTTCCTTCTGAACAATAGCCTTTGGAAGTCTAAATTCAGGAATACCATAAACCAAAACGCCACCGGCTTTGTGGAAAGCTTCAAAAATAGTAACTTCGTAACCAAGTTTTGCAAGATCACCGGCACATGTAAGTCCTGCAGGACCTGCACCAACAACTGCAACCTTAATACCATTAGATTCAGGTTTAACAGCATCATCATTGCTGTGAGCCATATGGTAGTCAGCTACGAATCTTTCAAGACGACCGATAGAAACAGGTTCGCCCTTGATACCACGGATACATTTTCCTTCACACTGATTTTCCTGTGGACAAACACGTCCGCAAACAGCAGGAAGACCATTAGTGCTTGTGATAATCTTGTAAGCTTCTTCAAATTCTCCTGCAGCAACCTTAGCAATAAACTCAGGTATACGTACACATACAGGACAACCACTCATACAAGGTTTGTTCTTACAGTTAATACAACGAGTTGCTTCTTCCATAGCCATTTCTTTAGTATAACCCAAAGCAACTTCTTCAAAATTCTTATTACGTACGTTAGGATCCTGCTCAGGCATTGGAACCTTTGTTAAAGACATGTTTGGCATTATTTGGCACCTCCCATTTCATCAGCCGCTTTATACATACGGCAGTTTTCTCTATCGTGAGCTTCAAATTCTCTATATGTAGAATTACGTTTCATAAGCTCGTCATAATCTACCTGATGACCGTCAAAGTCAGGACCGTCAACGCAAGCAAACTTAATTTCACCACCAACAGTTACACGACATCCGCCACACATACCTGTACCATCAATCATAATAGGGTTAAGTGAAACTAAAGTCTTAATATTATAAGGTTCAGTAACCTTAGAAACAAATTTCATCATTGGGATAGGTCCGATAGCGATAACAAGATCATAGTTGTTACCGGCATCGATTAAATCCTGAAGCTTGTTAGTTACAAAACCTTTCTCTCCGTAAGTTCCGTCATCTGTTGTAATGAAAAGTCTGTTACAAACTTCTTTATATTCATCTTCAAGAATAACAATATCCTTGCTTCTGAAACCGGCGATAACATCAACATCAACGCCCATATTAAATAAAGCTTTTGCAGATGGATAAGCTATGGCATTACCTACACCACCACCGATAACGCAGGCTTTCTTAATGTGGCCAAACTCAGTTGCAGCACCAAGTGGTCCAACAAAGTCTAATAAACAATCTCCCTCATTCATCTGAGAAAGAAGCATAGTTGTCTGTCCAACTATCTGGAAGATAATAGAAACAGAGCCTTCTTCTGCATTAGTATCAGCTATTGTAAGAGGCATTCTTTCACCACGCTCGTCAATTCTTAAAATAATGAACTGACCTGCTTTTGCTTTCTTAGCAATAAATGGAGCCTCTACATCTAAACGCACTACAGTGTCGTTAAGTTGTTTTCTTCGTAAAATTTTGTACATTCCTTAATCTCCTTTATAAATGCTACTCTTAAATATAGCATATTGATAAAATATTATCAATGTGAAAGTGTAAAAAGTTTAGCGAATTAATAATTTAATCTAATAAAGTGAAAATTAAATAAAAATACGAAAAAAAAAGACTATTATAATAATGTAGGAAAATTAATAAAAGAAAAAAACTAAACCACTAGCATTTTTCTTAATTAGATAGTATAATATTTAGTGGTTTGCTAGGAACAAAGCATAGCAGATAAAATAAATAATAAAGAACAATTCAAGTTAAATAGGAGGAAACCAAATGGTTAGAGCGATTGTTGGTGCTAACTGGGGCGACGAAGGAAAAGGTAAGATTACAGATATGCTTGGCGAAAAGTCAGACATTATCGTAAGATTCCAGGGAGGAAGTAATGCCGGACATACTATTATTAATGAATATGGTAAGTTTGCACTTCATTTACTTCCATCAGGAGTATTCTATCAGCATACTACATGTATTATAGGAAATGGTGTGGCACTGAACATTCCATATCTTCAGAAGGAGATTGATAGTATTGTATCACAGGGAGTGCCAAAGCCAAATATTTTAGTATCAGATAGAGCACAGATTCTTATGCCATATCACATTGATTTTGATGCATATGAAGAAGAAAGACTTGGCGGAAAGGCATTTGGCTCAACAAAGTCAGGTATTGCTCCTTTCTATTCAGATAAATATGCAAAGATTGGATTCCAGGTATCAGAATTATTTGATGAAGATACATTAAAGGAAAAAGTGGCAAGAGTAGTAGAACAGAAGAACATTATGTTAGAGCATATGTATCATAAGCCACTTATCAATGCTGATGAATTATTAGAAACATTACATGAATACAGAGATATTGTAAAACCTTACGTTTGCGATACAGCATTATACTTAAACAATGCAATTAAAGAAGGAAAGACAGTACTTCTTGAAGGACAGCTAGGAACATTAAAAGATCCTGATTTTGGTATTTACCCAATGGTAACATCTTCATCAACACTAGCAGCATACGGTGCAATTGGTGCAGGAATACCACCATATGAAATCAAGGACATCATCACAGTAGTAAAAGCATACTCAAGTGCAGTAGGAGCAGGAGAATTCGTAAGTGAAATCTTTGGAGACGAAGCAGATGAACTTAGAAGACGTGGTGGCGACGGTGGAGAATTTGGAGCCACAACAGGACGTCCTCGTAGAATGGGATGGTTCGATTGCGTAGCTTCACGTTACGGAGTAAGAATGCAGGGAGCTACAGAAGTAGCACTTACAGTATTAGACGTACTTGGATACTTAGATGAAATTCCAGTATGTGTAGGATATGAAATCGATGGCGAAGTAGTAAAAGACTTCCCAGTAACAGCAAAACTCAAAAAAGCAAAACCAGTATACGAAGTACTTCCAGGATGGAAAGAAGAAATACGTGGAATCAAAGAATACGACAAACTACCAGAAAACTGTCGTAAATACATCGAATTCATCGAAAAAGAACTTGGCGTACCAGTAAAAATGGTAAGTAACGGACCAGGAAGACATGAAATCATATACAGATAGGCATTGAGCCTCTGTCAAATGAAAAAACACGGTTGAAAATGTGCTTGCACAATTTTTCAACCGTGTTTTTTTAATTTGATGTGGCGAAAGCCACTGACGAAATAGACCGAAGGTCTATGAGTACAGAGGCTCAATGCCTATCTGTATAAGTAGTAGCACACAAGG
>OLNG01001567.1_pt1 | contig 11199 bp, 7 predicted proteins | sample 1643091 | NCBI WGS metagenome assembly OLNG01 (sample SAMEA3136661, study PRJEB25190) | human gut metagenome | biome: human gut; feature: human-associated habitat; material: faeces | place: Austria | collected 2013 | reverse complement strand
TATGGAATACTTCCTCACTTCCCTGTGGATCCAGCTGTGAAGTCGGCTCGTCAAGGAGCAGGATCTCCGGTTCCATGGCAAGGACAGAAGCAATCGCCACACGCTGCATCTGCCCACCGGACAGGTCAAACGGATTTTTATCACGAAACTGCCAGATATCCAGTTGATGAAGGACTTTGTCCAAACGTTCATGAATCTGTTCTGCCGGTACACCGAAGTTTTCCAGACCAAACGCTACCTCATCCCAGACGGTATCTTTGGCGCCAGAGAGCTGATTGAACGGATTCTGAAAGATCAATCCGACTTTTTTGCAGAGTTCTGCGGTAGGTGTGGCAGCCGCGGAGATCCCGTTAATCGTTACTTTACCGCCGTAAGCTCCTTTATAAAACTGAGGAACCAGACCGCAGAATGCCTGACTGAGTGTACTTTTTCCGGCTCCGTTCTCTCCGATGATTCCGATAAATTCGCCCTTTTCAGCAGTGAAAGAAATATCATCCAACGCCAGCCTTTTCGTATGCGGGTAGCGGTATTTTAAATGTTCTACTTCTAAAAAAGCCATAAATAAATCCTCCCTGCCAGTGTCAGAATCAGCCCTGCGATGCAAAGCCAGCTGAAGATCCGGTCTGTTTTTGTCTTCTGATGCGGATGCAGCCAGGTTTTTGTTCCCTTCGCACCAAATCCACGAACTTCCAGCGCGATCGCACGCTCTCTGGTAGCTGTCAGAGCACTCATGACAACCGGAGAGATCAGTGGAAGAAATGCCTTGATACGAACCAGAAGATTTCCCTCGGTTTCCATGCCGCGGCTTCGTTGCGCATCGGTGATCGTATGCATCGTACCCATCATCTGCGGAATGATCTGAAATACGGAATTGATGATATATCCAAACCGTGGGGAAAATCCCTTTCGTTCCAGTTCATCGACCAGTTCAGATGGACGGGTAGAGAGAACAACGATAGCAAAAGAGAGCAGCATATTCAGGATATTTAATCCGATATGCGCCGCATACAATAATCCCTCTTTATAAAACCTGAGAAATCCGATCGCAAACAATACATTTTTATTCTGCTGATTGACCAGACCGTGGATCAGGAAGATCGTCAGAATAATCGTAAAAGAAAATGCAATCAGCGGCAGGGCTTTTTTGATAAGCCTGCCGCTTTTTAACAGTGCAAAACTGATGACGATCATTGCTGCAAATCCCCACAGAGAACCAGTCAGAAGGGGAATGCAGATCGCTGCCGCCAGATACCATAATTTGGTAAATGGATGAAGTTGTGTCAGCCAGCTTCCGTTATTTGTGTATAAACTGATGGTTTTCATGAATTAATCCAGACTTTCGATAGTTTCTTCTGTATCATACAGAGTGGTAAGTTTTTTTGGAAGACCTTTGAGGATCAGGAATACGATGATCAGAGTAATCAGTTTATCCGGTACATCCACAACGATCTCATCCAGCAGAGAACCAAGTGCCAGTGGGAGTTTTGCTGCCTGTGTTGCGGCAAATACTGCATCGCCCCATACATTTCCGGTTGTGCCTCCCCAGAACAGAATGTTCAGCGGTGTGGAAACAACAACGGCTGCCAGTCCGCCGGCGCATGCAGTCAGCAGGGCTTTCGGGAATGTCTTCATAAATCCGATACGTGCCATGATACCTACAACAAGACCGATAAAGAGACTGGTCAATGCATAAACCAGGGTAATATTATCACCGGTGGTAAATCCGTAGATCAGGTTGTTTGCAGCACCACAGATGGCTCCGATGATCGGTCCGCCCAGTGCCGCACCGATACAGGTTCCGATGCTGTCCAGCCATAATGGCAGTTTCAGGAAACTGGCGAACAGTTTTCCGAGATAGTTGATTCCGATACATGCCGGTATCAGAACGATGACTGCGGCGCTCAGTTGTGTTTTAAAAATCTTTTTCATAGTACATCCTCCCTCGATGTCATTTTATTTTTTCAGATGTTCGGATTCCGGTTTATGCCTGGATCCTGGTAAATGCTTCCAGCGCTGTCAGGATTTCCCGTTCTTCTCCGCTCATGGAAGTTGCTTCTTTGCTGGCGTATTTTCCAATATCTTCTGCAACAGAGGACTGGTAAGCAGCTACGACATTCAGAATAGAAGCGGTGCGCACCCCGCGAAGCGAACCGAGGACAAACAGCGCCGCGGTTTCCATATCCGATGCAACGGCACGTTTTCCGGTCCAGTAACTGTAAAGTTCCGGGTTCCGTTCCCCGTAGAGACAGCTGTGGCTGCGACAGATACCCATGTGATATGGAATCTTTTTGGCAGCTGCGCTTTCCCGGCAGGCACTTAACAGGTCAAAATCAGGAATCGCAGGATACTGTGCTTCCACATAAGCAGTAGAAGTACCATCATCCCGGATCGCTCCGGTTACAAGAATCAGATCCCCAAGGGCATATTCCGGCTGCAATGCTCCGCAGCTTCCGATACGGATCAGGTTACGGACACCACACTGGATCAGTTCCTCCACGGCAATCGCACAGGAAGCAGCACCGATTCCGGTAGAAGTAACCAGCACTTTTTTACCCTTATATGTACCGCGCCAGCTGCGAAATTCCCGGTTGGATGCAAGCAGTTCGGCATCTTCCAGATGAGTAGCCACCGCATCCGCCCGCGCCGGATCTCCCGGTAACAACGCACAGTCCACGTCCAGATCCTTCGGAAGACGAATATGAGGCATCAGGTTTTCAGACATAAACAAAACCTTCTTTCTAAAAATATTTGCCTGTTTACCTTAACACTTTACAGCTGTCTTGTCAATTGTAAATATAACTGTATACATAGAAGGACGGAAAGTTGTTATATGATAATGGAAGTTCTGTGAAAAAGTAACCTTGGACAACAGAAATATGATGAACTGCAACATAGGAAAACAGGATTGACATTTTCCAGGGATATCCTTATAGTGAAATTTAGAATTTTTATTTTTAGAATGTGATTGTTTACACAGACAGAGAAAAACAGAAAATAGAGAAAAAGGAGATCTGTAACATGAATGATTTATTATTAGTAATTGATATGCAAAACGTATACCTTCCCGACCAGCCATGGGCATGCGAGACCGCAGCGCGCACAAAGGAAAATATCCTGAAACTTCTGGAAAACCATCCAAAAGATCAGACCATCTTCACCCGCTACATCGCCGCCGAACACCCGGTCGGGACCTGGAAAACCTATAATGAACTGAATCGCAAAATCAATGAGAATCCGTGGATGAACGAACTGATGGACGGAATCAAAGAAGCCGCCGAATCATACCCTGTCTACGACAAAAGCACCTATTCCTCCTTCCAGGTCCCAGCCATCCGCAAAGCCGCCCAAAAAGCCGACCGCGTCATCCTGACCGGCGTCGTTTCCGAGTGCTGTGTCCTTTCCACTTTCTTCGAAGGCATCGACCTCGGTTGCAAACTCATCTGGCTCACCGACGCCACATCCGGCCTGAATCCGGTCCTGGAGGAGGAAACTTTGCATATTTTACAGGGATTGTCACCACTGCATGTGGAATTTTTAAGTACAGAGGATTATCTGTCAAACAGATAATCGTAATATTTTTGCAGAATGAATAAGAAAATATTTGCAGCTTGGCACTTTTATGTTATCATACTTACACAAATATTCGTAATGAGGGGGACACTACAGATGAAAAAACAAAAAGTGTGTGCGTTGTTTTGCATTGCTGCAATAAGTATGAGCCTCGCTACACCAGCGAAAGCAGATGACAGGTATCCAAGTCTGAACGAAACAGAAGAAACTCTTAATGAAAAAGAAAACCAGGAAGAATATGAGTTGCCCGATGATATCGTGGTCGATTCAAATAACCAGAGCCAGGAACAGCAGACAACGGAAGAAGGAACCTGCTATGTCAATGGCAAGGCTTATCTGTTTGATCAGAATGGTGCTATGATCAAAGCCTGGTAAAAAGCTAACGCATATTTTTATGTTACAGAAGCCATAACCGAATCAACATCTGATTCGATTATGGCTTTTCTTCGTTATTCATAAGATAATTTCTATCCCGTTTGTAAAAATCACAAATAATTTCTTAAAAAATTGTTTTTTATTAACAATATAATGATTTATTTTTCTAAAAATAATATATATTTATGAAAAAATAATAAATTTCTATTTGATTTCAATCATTTTTATGCTATTATACACATATAAACTTTTGTGATGAGGGAGGAAATACACATGAAAAAACAAAAAGTATGTGCATTACTTTGCGTGGCAGCTCTGAGTATCAGTTCTGTCACACCGGCAATGGCGGCAGATCTTGCCGAAACTCCACAGGTTGAGGCGGGAACAGAAGAGCAGCAGGAAGTGGTTACTGATCAGGCGAATAAGGAAGCCCCTGAAGGGGTTTCAAGGGAAGAGGAAACACAGGAAGAGGAAACACAGGAAGAAGTGGATCAGAAAACAATTGAGGAGCCTGTAGCATCCGGTGATGAAAGCACCGCGGAAATCACAGGTGATGAACAGGGCGTTCCGGAAGAAACGGTTTCCGGTGACGAAATTTCCAATGATGCAGCTCCGGTTACGGATCAGGGAACTGTCGAAGGCGACGAAGAAGACGGCATTCCCACAGATGGCTGGTACACCGATGAAGATGGAAATACATATTATTATGAAAATGGAGAAAAACTTCAGGAAGTCATCGTAGAGATTGAAGACGAAGATGGTTCCATCTATGGATATTATTTCAACGAAGAAGGTGTGATGGCTGTATCGGGAACTACCTGGATTTCTTATTACGATGAGGAGTCTCAGACATGGATTTCTGGACAGATTTATGCTGACGATAACGGACATCTTTACAAAGGTTGGAACCAGTCTCCTGGCCCTGGTAAGGCAGAATATTACGGTGACGATTATATCGCATACTGTGAAAAATTTTTACAGGACGGCGATGTATTGTATTATTTTGATGAAAGCGGTTATCGTGTGAAAAATAAAACGATTATCGTTAATGGTATTATGTACAAAGCAGACAGTAATGGAGCGCTGACGGTACAGGATACTTCAGCCAATACCGGCTGGCAGATGATTGACGGTTCGTGGTATTACTATAAAGATGGGGAAATACTGAAAGATACCTACGCAACCATCCGTGGTACTTTATATTATTTTAATTCTGATGGAACAATGGCAACTGGCGTTTTTTATGATGAAAAACTTGGTTATAACAGACTGGCGGAACCGAGTGGAAAAGTAGTATCTGCAACTGGCTGGTATCAGTCCCCGGAAAACAAAAAATGGTACTGGTTTGATGAAAAAGATGTTGTTACCATGGCGTCGCTGAAGACGATTAATGGAAAACAGTTTTATTTTGATGAAGATGGTATCATGCGGACCGGGTCTTTCTGGGCAAATTACGAGGATGAAAATGGCGAATGGATATCTACTGTGTTATTCGCAGATCAGTATGGTGCCATCAGTAAAGCACCTGGCTGGAAACAGATCAATGGAATCTGGTACTATGTCAAAGGAACCGGTGAAGCCGCAGCTAATGAAATCATAGATGTAAAAGGAAAATCCTACTATTTTGATGAAAATGGAATTATGCAGACCGGCTTTATTTCTGCATGGGATGGCGCCCGTGAATATACCTATGTAGCGGATGCATCCGGTGTTCTCATTAAAAATCAGTGGGTAAAAAAAGGCATAGAATGGTATTATACAGATGCTTCAGGAGCTGTATGCACTAACCAGTGGCTCAAGAATGGCATGTACTATGTCGGTGCCACAGGAGTTATGGCAATTGGTTCAAAATATATCGATGGTAAATGGTATGTCTTTGATGAAAACGGTCGGAAACAGGCAACCATCGGAGAGAAAAACGGCTGGCAGCTCATTGAAGGTATCTGGTATTATGCAGCAAATGGAGAACCATACAATGGCTGGCTGAATCATTCTTACTATCTTGTAAATGGTAAGATGATCACGGACCGTACCGTTCCTGCTGAACATAACAGTGAACAATCCTGTTATCTGGGAAGTGATGGAACTGTTCAGACCGGCTGGCTCTATCAATATGGAAGCTGGCATTATGCAGCAAAAGATGCGAAGACCGGAGATACTGTTCTGGTTGAAGATGACTGGAAAAAAATCAACGGTAAATGGTATTATTTCGACAGTATCTATATGGTAGAGAATACACTTATGAAAATTGGCGGACAGGTATCCCGGTTTGCATCAGGCGGTGCATGGCAGGGATATGTGAACACAACAGGCTGGGTATCTGTTGGCGGCGAATGGTACTATATCAATACGGACGGAACACTCAATACGGAAGACAAAGTGATTAACGGACATATGTATCATTTTGGCGGAGGCACAGCCATGATACGGCAAAATTTCTTTGAGGATAATGATACCGGAGATCTTTACTGGATTAACCAGGATGGTATTATTGATACAACACCAGGCTGGAAACAGGATCGCTGGGGCAACTGGTATTATGTGAAAAATGGTAAACTTGTAACCGGAACGCAGACGATCAATGGTACAACCTATGATTTCTTCGGGGGAAATGGCTGTATGGAAGCGAATACTTATGGACGTGTAGGAGATACATTATTCCTTTATGACAAGGATGGAAAAAGAACTCCTGTTTCTGACGGCTGGTATCTGAATAAAGAAACGACAGGAAATGTATGGTACTATTTCAAAGACGGAATGGCATATGAAGGTAATATCGGTCAGTATTATGTAGAATATGGGAAGATGGTTTGTGAAATCACCAGAAGCTGGACAACCGATTCTACATATGTGTTATATATGTATGACGACAATGGTCATCTGGTAACCAATCGCTGGATCTACCGTTGGGGTCATTGGTATTATGCGGGAGTTACTGGAAAACTGTATACCGGAACCTGCTATGTCAATGGAAAAGCATATCTGTTTAATTCAGAAGGAGAAATGGTGAAAGAATTGTAATCCATTCATTTTTCAAGGTATCTTGTTAAATTGTCCGGCAGATCGTCGGAACTGAAAAGAAGAGGAAATCGATAGTTCTAACAGCTATCGACTCCCTCTTCTTTTTATCTTTCTTTTTTTATTTTACTCCGTGTCGGATATTTTTTATCCAGCCGTTTTTCATATTTTCGTAATACCCGTTTCCGAGCCCTCGCCACGATCTGTGAAATATACCTCAACAGCGGCTCCGTAGCGATCGCGAAGATGATCAGTGTCATACAGCACTTCCGCGTCATCACTCCAATTCCAAACAGATCCTTCAAAAAGATCACACAGAACAACAACCCTGCGACCATGCCGCCCCAGACGATCCATCGGAACACATTCATCGGTTTGCTGATCTTAAAGAGGATCATCAGTCCGACAATCGCCAGCAGAAGCGTAGCAGCCGTGGAAATCTCCTCGTTCGACAGTCCAAACGTCTGTCCAAATATCGTAAGAAAACCAACGATCAACACATCCGTAAGTCCCGCCGGGAGAGCTTTTAGAAGTACGTTCGTAAGGAAATGTCCCTCGATCATCTTCTTGTTCGGTTCCATCGCCAGCAGGAATGCCGGTATACCGATGGTGAACATGGCGACCATGGAAATCTGTGACGGTTCCAGCGGATAGGTGATCATAAACGCCATGGAGAACAGTGACAGCAGAAAACTGAAAATGTTCTTTACCAGAAACAGGCTGGCGGAACGTTCGATGTTATTGACAACCCGACGACCTTCCAGTACAACCGAAGGCATACAGGAAAAATTCGATTCCAACAATACCAGTTGAGACGCCTGTGCCGCTGCATCACTTCCCGATGCCATCGCGATACTGCAGTCCGCATCTTTCAGTGCCAGTACATCGTTGACGCCGTCACCGGTCATTGCAACCGTTTTTCCGGCTTCTTTTAATGCACGGACAAATTGACGTTTCTGATCCGGTGTCACACGACCAAAGACCGTGTATTTTAATACAGCCCGTTTGATATCATCCGGTGTCTTTAACTGGCTGGCATCAATATAATTATCGGCGTTGGCGATTCCCGCCTGAGAAGCCACTTTCGATACCGTAACCGGATTATCACCGGAGATAACCTTGATATCCACACCCTGATCCGCAAAATACTGAAATGTCTCCCAGGCCTCTTTTCGGATCGGGTTGGCAAGCAATACAAGTCCATATGGAATCACGGATTCTGTCAGTGCCTTTCCGTCCGGTGTTCCCTCATATCGCCCGAAGACGAGAACTCGGTAACCTTCGCTACCATAAGATTCGATCGTTTCTTTATATGTCTCATAATCGTTCCGAAGTACAAACTCCGGTGCACCAAGTACATAAGAAACCGTACCGAATGTCGCGCTGCTGTATTTGAAAGCAGAAGAGAAGGAAGTCACGGAAGTGGCAACCTGTCCGCTTCCCTGTGTAAAATACTCCTGCATCGCTGCCATCGTGATATTATCCTTTGACATCGCGTGGGCAAAATCACCCAGCAGTTCTTTTAACGGTGGAAGTTCTTCTTTTTCATAAGGTTCCAGAGAAACCACATCGTGAACCTTCATTGTATTTTCGGTAATTGTACCGGTCTTATCAACACATAGTACATTAACCCGGGCAAGTGTCTCGATACATTTCATATCGTGAACCAGAACCTTTTTCTGCGCCAGCCGCATGACACTGACAACCAGAGCCACACTGGCAAGCAGATACAGTCCTTCCGGGATCATACCGATGATCGCAGCAACCATCGCCTGCATACTGGTTTTGATCGAACTGTCACCGAGCAGATACTGCTGTACAAAAAGGACGATACCAATCGGAATGATCAGAAATCCTACAACCTGTACCAGCTTATTCAGTGAGCGAATCATCTCGGACTGTTCGCCTTCTTTGGTTGCCTTTGCCTCCAGCGTCAGTTTTGAGATATAAGAATCTGCGCCGACCTGTTCGAGACGGCCAAGACAGGAACCGGAAACCACAAAACTTCCGGACATCAGTGTATCCCCCGGCTTTTTCGTGATTTCGTCGGATTCGCCGGTCAGCAGGGATTCGTTGACCTGTACTTCTCCGTCAATCACACTAGCATCGGCACAGATCTGATTACCCGCCTGAAACTTTACAACATCATCCAGCACTGCCTGTTCAGCAGGAATCGTCTGGAACTTACCGTCACGCACAACGGTTGCTTTCGGAGCATTTAACACACTCAGATTATCCAGAACTTTCTTGGAGCGGATCTCCTGAATGATACCGATCAGCGTATTACAGATAATAACCGGTAAGAAAGTCAGATCACGAAATGCGCCGACCATGATCAGCAAAACGGCGATCACAATGAAAATCAGGTTAAAATACGTGAATACGTTACTTGTGATAATTTCCTTCGTCGTTTTGGAAGGAGAGTCCACCGGAGCATTGCTCCAGCCCTTTTCCATTCGTTCCTTTACCTGTGCCTGGGTAAGACCGGTATCCGCGGCTGTCTCAATCCGCGCTACCGGTTTTCTCAGAATCTTTGCTTCCTGAGAATCTTTTGTTTTCTTCAATGGCGCTGCCTCCTTTTACTGTACCTGCTGAAGTCCCGTGATGTCCGGCTCGATCAGAAGAGAATAGTTGGTATAATATACGACAAATCCCGGTTTTCCGCCAGTTGGCTTCCGGAGATTTTTCTTCTGTGTATAATCAATTTCCACTTTCGGTGCCTGTCGGCCTTTGGAGTAGTAAGCAGCCAGCTTGCCGGCCTCCTCAAAGGTACGGTCCGGAAGTTCTTCATTTTTGGATTTTACAATCACATGCGATCCCGGCTGCCCTTTGGCGTGAAACCACCAGTCGTTGCCGGAAGCAAGTTTAAAGGAAAGCTCGTCATTCTGAAAATTATTTTTTCCGACATAGATATCATATCCATCGCTGGAAATATAATGATACGGGCGGGAGGTGATTCGTACTTTTTTGCCGCCACCTGTATTTTTCCGTTTTACATAACCGTATTCCATCATCTCTTCTTTGATCTGTATCAGATCTTCTTCCGAAGATGCGATATCAAGAGAAGCGGCGATGGATTCAAGATGTTTGATCTCGTCCCCGGTTTCCTGTAAAAGCGTATCCAATGCCTCTTTGGTTCGCTTTAACTTACTGTATTTATCGAAATATTTCTTTGCATTTTCCTGTGGTGTCATTGTTTCATCCAGTGGAATCTTGATCATCTCGTTTGTGTAATAATTCAACGCTTCCATGGATTTTGCCCCAGGTTCTATTTCGTAGCCGTAAGTATTCAACAGTTCGCCCCAGACACGGTATTTTTCTTTCTTTTCGGTATCTTTGAGCTGTTTTTGCTGCAACTGATATTTTTTCACGTTTCGTTCCAGCGCATTCTGTACGATCTTTCGCAGATCCACTGTTTTCTGTCGCATCTTGGTGACGATATTCTTTTCAGCATAGTATGTCTCCAGTACCGGGAAGATCGAAGGGTAGGAGACGGAGCGGTAATCCTGATACTGAGCTAACGGGAAACAGGAAAATTCTACCGGCTCTTTTCCTTTATATATAATGTTCGGCTCAAAATGTCCGTCCCGGATATCTTCCACCATGCGAAGAAAGGTATGTGCCAGATGCACCCGTTCTGCATCGTTAAGCCCGTCCGTAGGGATGCCGCCGTCGATGCCGGCACGGTAGCAGACTTCTTCCGCCATCAACGGACTGATGCCTGTGATAGAAGTATAGATCGCTTTCGCCACATTCATCGGACGCGGGAAAATCTTTTCCCGGAAAAGCTCTTCGGTCAATGTGAACGGGTTCAGTTTTGACTGGGTTTCCGGGATAAAATACGGACGTCCCGGAAGAACTTCCCTGACAGAACTCATATGTGCGGATACGTGCTTGATACTGTCGATGATCTGATCTTCTCCGTTACAGAAGATAATATTGCTGTGTTTTCCCATGATCTCCACGATCAGATATTTGGTACACAGATCACCCAGTTCATTCAGATGCTCGATCGTAAAACGGATGATTCGTTCCATACCGGGCTGTTCTACCGCGATGATCTTGCCGCTTCCGATATGTTTTCTTAAGAGCATACAGAAGTTCGGCGCTGTCAGCGGGCTTGGTTTATTGGTTTCGGTCAGATAAATCAGCGGGAGAGAAGCACTGGCTGATAAAAACAAACGGTACTGTTTCCGCTGATTTTTAATGGTTATGATCAACTCATCATTTTCCGGC
>OLNG01001549.1_pt1 | contig 11385 bp, 7 predicted proteins | sample 1643091 | NCBI WGS metagenome assembly OLNG01 (sample SAMEA3136661, study PRJEB25190) | human gut metagenome | biome: human gut; feature: human-associated habitat; material: faeces | place: Austria | collected 2013 | reverse complement strand
GACATCTCCATAATCATTTTGTCTGCCGCAATCATAGGGGATTCCAAAGTTATTGTTTTTTCCACTTCGCCATCCGGTCCTACAATCGGCATCTCAATTCTCACCGGACTGTACAACATGGAAGACATCAAATCATCCACCAGTTTTTTTTGTGCCTTGGTAACACGCATACCACGGGGGCCGCCGGTCATGGTTCGAAAGATCATCGCCGATGTTGCGCAAGTATTACCTGCATTCATAAGCGAAAAGACTGCTTCCAGGCAAGAACGATGTGCGCTGTCAAAACGTTGAGTTACTTTCGCTTCTTCTAACAGGGTACCAGAGATGTTGAGTTTAGGAACCTCTTTTGAATGATCCTCGATATACTTTTCCAAATCCTCTGGCGTTTGCGAAGCCACAGGCACCTTATTCTTGTTCTGCAAAAGTACATCGTCAAAAACATCCGCTGGAAAGCCAGTCACACACAAATTCTTTACATCCTGTGGGGTAACAGAATCCATATCCTCACTATATTCCTGCATAGTGTCCATTACCATCTGATCATTTTCATCGTAAACCTGTTTTGCCATAGTTTATTTTTTTCCTCTCCTAAGTGCCATCAAAGATCCGAGAGCTCCTATGTTATAATAAACGCTATGTTTTTCACCGTCTATCGTGATCGAAACATTATCCGCTCGCAATAGCGCTCCACTTATAATACATGTCTTGCCCAGATCTGCATCGGTTGGCTGTGTGAGTTCTATAATTCTCAAGCGAAGGGTATTCATTTGGGCAGCAGTTCTCAGACACTGTTCTTCGGTTACCGGATCTTTATTCGTTTTCCCATTTAAGATGCGGTACAGCATAGCTGGTGTTGCAACTCGCCCCCAATGTTTAACGCATTCATAGACTGCCTCGATGAAGGGGATATTTGACGTTTCCCTCTGCTGATCCTTCAATGTCTCGATCAAATACTCAAAGCCAATATCCCTTTTCACATCAGCAGTATATGTAGGGCAAATTTTAAAATATTTTTTTATAAACTCTTTCTCGTTATCATCTAAAACATTTTTCACAGCCGCATTGTCTTCCTTTGATGATTTTTCATCTTTGGATTGGCTCAATGTAGAGGCTTTGGACATTGGATTTGCATACCCCGCAACTTTCATGTCGTCACTTTCGACATGCGTATAACGTTGTGTTGTCGTCAGGGAAGCATGACCTAAGATTTCTGAAATAACACGTAGATCCACACCGTTTTTGAGCATAAGTGTTGCCGACGTGTGCCGGAGCTTATGTGGACTAACCAATGTAACGCCTGCTTTTTGACAGGCGTTCTTCAGCATCAGCTGCACCGCATCTACACTCATACGATTGTGCTTACGGGACAGGAAAAGAGCGTTCTCACTTTTCTTATCCGGTTTGTATTTTACTTCTCGAGTCTGCTTATACATCTGGATCGCGTCTACACAGTTCTGAGTGAGAAACACTTGCCGCTGCTTATTACCTTTACCGTGAATAGTCAACACTGCTTCACTATCCGAAATTTTGAGATCATTTAAGTTAATCCCTACGATCTCGGAAACGCGTAGCCCATCCAGTAACGATAACAGGACAATGGCAAAATTTCGTTCTTTATCCGGACCGGTAATGGCCTTCAACAGTGAGAAGCATTCATTTTCCGTTAAGTAGACCGGCAGCGTTTTGCCTAATGTAGGCTGAATAACTCCTGTCGTAGGATCATTAGAGATAAGTTCCTTGTGTACGCAGAGATATTCAAAGAAACTGCGGATACAAGAGATTTTTCTTCGTGTTGCAGAAGGGGAGAGTCCCGTCGATTCTTTCGCCGTTCCTGCGTGGCTGACGCGGTGCATGCGCAGATATTCCACATAATCAATAATATCCTGGCGTGTGATATTCTCCACAAACGCCAAATCAATATCCGAAATGGGAATTTCCTCAAAGCTTATATCTGCCGGAACAAGGTCGCGCTGCTGCATCATAAATCGAAAGAACACTTTCAAGTCCAAAGCGTACTCAGAAATCGTATTTTCAGAGCGATTCTCATTCATCAGGCAGAATTGCAGGAACCCCTCAGCTATTGGGGGCAAATCTTTTGTAAAGCTCATGTTTCACCTGATTTCTCTATTTCCTTCAGTTCCTGAAGATGTGCTTAGTCTACCATGACTCGGTAGGAATGTCAATAACTCGGCAAAACATTATTTCCAAAGTGTTTATTCCAACTCCGTGTTTGCCGTATTCTGAACGGGCAGGGAGGAGGTATAAACCTGTATTGCAAATGATTTGCATCACAAAAAGCTGGCCAAAAGGCCAGCTTTTTAATTTATTTATTAGAATTATTTTTCTTATAATGAATTTGCTTGATGAACGGCTGCACATATGTTTCATCCGAAGCAAGTTCAAATCCGAGTGCTTTCGCACGAGCGACTGCCTCCGCAGATGGTGTTTTGCCGATACCGACTTTACGTGTAAAGCCTTGGATTGCTTTTGCTTTCGTCTCGTAGTTGTCGTTATCGAAATCGCGTTTATGGTCGGCTTCAGATTCTTGACCATCAGTCCTTCTTAATTTACCTCCGCGCAAGAAAGGCTCTGCAGAAATAGGAATATGCTGCTTGCCTCGCTCCAAAAAAACTTCAAAATGTTCCGGAAGCGAAGCCGAAAGGGAAGTCCCATCGCGAGTAACGGCCGCCGCATACAACGTGAGTATCAGCTTTTCAAACTCGCAGGAGGGGCCTTTATCTGTAGCTTCTCTGAGAACAGTATAGAAGAAGCCATCTTTAGTGTCGTAGTAACCGCTGGTCTCGAACACGTCCGAATATGCCTTATACAGAACAACCATATGGTCTCCGTGTAAATTTTCACGAAGCAGCACATGTTGAATAAAACGCCCATCATTCTGGATATTCTCGTCACCGTAATGCAGGTCATACACCATACCGTTTGCAGGCAGTGTTCTGGACCTGCGCATAAGAACAGCCTTCAACTCTTCAACATCCACGGATGAGGTTTTCAGTGTCGGGAAGCCCTGCAATCCGCGTCCAACATTTTTCTTCGGATCCGGAAGAATATCAAAGGTAAACTCGTTGGTAAACATCGCAAGCATAGATATTTGATGAGTTTGAGCTCGATCCTCTTGAGTAATTCGATCTATATCCTCCATACATTCGACATCATTCAATCCATGGGCTTTGAAATAACGAGATACATGGGAATTGAAAGTGTCTATATCAAAAGGATGAGTCTTTAGGTAATCCTCCAGATCACGGATGGGAACATCGCACAGGGGATGAGAGTCCGGCTTCATCAGCAATGTGCCGTCAAAAGCCTGGCCAACAACTACATTCCGCAAATCGAACTTATTGGGTCTCAGAAACTCAAGCGTTTCCATGAGCAATGCCTGATATGCGTTTACAATACGACCTTGTATGCTCTTGTCATCGTTGATCTCCACTCGATAGCGAGATAAAAAGGAGAGAAACTCAAAGAAGGTAGGGTAGAGGTCGTTTGCCTTCACATGCTTTGCGATCGAATTAAAGAAAGCATAGATGCCATTCACGAACTCCTGCGGCTTTACAGCTGCATACTCTATCTGTGCTTCATATTTACGAGTAAACTCTTCGGATCTAAGATCCTGCGCAATGAAATAGAGGTTCGAGGATAAATCGCGGAACGACATTCCATCAATGAACTCAAGGACAGCAATAGCTGTACCATTAGCTCGCATCATAAGTGTTGCCTGAGAGAATGGTTTTGTCTTTGCTTTCTTTTGGACCTGCCGGGAATATTGCGCCATCAGATTGCCTTGTCTTATCTCGTTCATCGTCTTGACTCCTATTATGTTTGTAAAAAAATGATAAAATGATTATAATACCGCCAAAAAAACAATAGAAAGTTGCTATAATTGCAACTTTAATATTTTTGGTTTATTATGCGATGCAATCAGGAGAATAACATTTTAATCTATTTCCTAAAAATAATTTTATTTTAACTTATTCACTAATAGTTAGTGCTGATTTATCTATGGATAAAATAATATTTTAATCTATTCACCAATAGATTGCATTTGTTGTTCTTGAAATTAGACAGAAAAAGATAATTTTAATCATTTCACTATTAGAATTTCAAATATTTCACGAATATACATGTACATTAGGAAAATACTTAAAATAATATTCTGAGAGAAAAGGCTCTATTTATGGGCTTTTTCTCTTTTTATTATAACAATATTTTAATCTATTTACAAATAGGAGTAGTAAATAAGTTAAAATATTGTTATAATGAGGACATAGATTAAAATATTATATAGAATTAGTGCTAATATTAAAATAAAATTCTGCATTTTGTATATAGGTAGGTGAATATATGAATTTCTCAAAACCCATCGATATGCCACGCGGTACACATTATGGAAATAACTATTATCTTGTATATAGTAAGAAGATACACCGAACATGTCGATTCTATTCTAATTTAGAATATTATAATTTTCTCTCCCTAGAGATTAACCCCAAAATTGAAAAGTTTTGCGAACAACCTGTAAAGATAGAAATTATTCAAGAGAACAAAATACAACATGCTATCATCGATATGTGGGTACTTTATCGAGATGGTCGAGAGGAATTTCAAGAGGTGAAATATACATCTGAACTTACAGGAGATAGTGCTGAAGTGATTCGATCACAAGAGCAAATTCGCCGTGAGCGCTTATGGTGTACGGAGAATAATATTGATCTTGTTATCCGTACGGAAAAAAACATATCGCAAGGGCGATTCTTCCTAAACAATGCAAATACAATAGCTGCACGTTTGCGCAGATATACACCAACTGAAGATGAATTTTACAATCCCAAAGTTATGAACGTACTAGAAAAATACAAAAAAATCTCTGTAAAAGATTTAATCAATAATGGTTTACTTCCGATTCATTCAGAAATTGATCATTTGTGTTATATGTACGAAAAAGGCTTAATCGATTTGAATATAAATAATCAGCCATTAGGGGACAGAACGGAGGTAACCATATGGCAACATTAAATATTCTGGAATTAAGGCAAAGTAGAAACCTATGGAAAGATATAAATATTGCGGCATTGTCAGAAGACGATCGGAATCAATACATAAAAAGAAAAGCTGCTGTCGATTTATATATTGATGGTCTTTCTCCTAAGAAAATATCGGAAATGACCGGAGTATTCAGCTGTGAGATTATTCGTCTGGTTAAAAAATGTGCAACCTTAACCGAAAATCAGGTGCCAATTGGATATGAAGCTCTTATACCCGGTAAACATACAGTTAAATCTACAAGTAAACTTCAGAAATTGTTTTTGAACTATCCATCACTTGAAAAATATATTTTAGGTAATTATTTTAATGATAAAAAATATACACTGGAACATAACATGACGATTCGTACATTGCATGGTAAATTTGTAAAAGAATGCAGACGATTAGGTATCCAAGATTATGAATACCCATTTACATTAAAAGACAATGGTTATGATGCATTATATTCATACATAAAAGTAGCTGTTGCTTCGAAGCAATCTCAAATGATTCTAAGAGAAGGGAAAGAAGCACAGCAAAGATTTGAGTCCAGTGGATTTGGAGAATCGAACTCACTGACAGCATTGAACCCATATGGAATAGTACAAATTGATGGACATAAAATAGATATGCTTTATTCGATAGAATGGGAAAATGAACAAGGCGAAACTATTCGAATGCCTGCCACAAGAGCATGGATAATTGCGGTTATTGATATAGCAACTAGAGCAATTATAGGATATTCTATATCCCCATATGAAAACTATAATCAATATGATGTTTTAATGGCAGTACATAATTCTATTGTCCCACACGCGAAAATCGAGTTTACTCACAAGAACTTCCAATATCCTATCAATGGGGGATATCCATCTTTGGCAATTCCCGAAACGCAATGGGCTGTATTTGATATGATTATGTTAGACAATGCCAAATCGCATCTTGCAGATAACACTGTAAATAAATTGATAAACGATATAAAATGTTCTGTGAATTTTGGAGCTGTTGCAACTCCCGAAACCAGAGGAATTATCGAACGTTTTTTTAAGACGTTAGAAACTGGTGGATTTCATCGACTACCAGGTACAACCGGAAGTAATTCCAAAGACCTCAAACGAAATCAGCCAGAAAAAGAGAGTATCAAATATTATATAACATATAATGACATATGCGAATTGTTGGAATATTTAATTGCAGAGTACAATAATAGTGCTCATTCATCGCTCGAGAATCAGACACCATTGCAAGTCATGGAAAGACGTATAAAGCAAGCAGGAATGCAGCCGTCTGTTATCCCACTCAAAGAGCGTGATAGCATTGAAAAACTGACGTATTATACTGAAGAACGTACAGTGCGGGGCGGATATTCTACCGGTACTAAGCCACATATCTCATTCCTTGGAACGCAATATCATGCATACAATAGTGTAATTCCTATGGATATGGTAAATAAAAAAGCTTTCATTGAAGTTAATCCAGAAGATGTAAGTCATGTTGATTTATATGATTCAAATGGAGTTTTCGTTGCAAACTTAGTCGCGCTCGGGGAATGGGGAAGAAGACCACATTCTCTACGAACCCATAGGGCTGCATTAGCGAGAAAAAACCAAAACAAAGAATGCAATAGCGTATTCTCACCTGATTTATCTATATACGAAGATGAACTCCGAAAGAATGCAAGGAAAAGTAGAAGGCAGCGAACGAAAGCATCAATTTTAGAAACTGAAAAGAAAAATATTTCTGAAAAACTAATTTCCGCAGAACCAAAGAAATACAAGTTGCCTCGACAGCCAAGCAACTCGACTGTCTATTCAAAAGAAGAAATTGATTTATTAAATTCACTCTCAATCGAAGAAGCATATAAAAGAGGACTAATATGAGTAATTCTATGCAGAAATTTGATATAGCTGAGTTAGAACGTTATCTGGGGTCTATTCAATACACAATTCCAACTAAATCTATTCTAGATCTTCAATACAAGGTTGAGGAATGGATTTCTATGAATGATTGTGGTGCAATTATTTATGGCGAATCTAGGGTGGGCAAGACGAGAGCGATACGATATATTTCCTTACATTTAAAAGAAAAATATAGCCTTCAACTTCCCATTTATACATTCACTGCAACGGATCATGTCTCTACGCAAAAAACTTTTTACTCGAGCTTATTAACAGCAATAGGCCATGAAGAACCTCATAAAGGAACTGCTGTACAGATGCGTCAAAGATTAGTAAACCGAATTATCGTAAATGCATTAGATACCAAATATCGCAGAGCAATTCTTTTTATTGACGAAGCATATTTGTTATCTGACAAGGAATATTTATGGCTTATTGATATATATAATGAATTGAATCTGCAGGATATTCTATTTACGGTATTCCTTTTTGGGACAAGGGAACTAAAACAACAAAAAGCTGCCTATATTTCGGCAGGAAAGAAACAAATCGTATTGCGTTTTATGGTGAATGAATTTGAGTTCATTGGAATAACCAGTCAAAGAGATGCTGCGATTTGCTTAGCAAGTATTGATAAGCCTATTCGTATATCAAGTTCTAAAGATGATATTATATTATCTCAATTATTTTTCCCCCTTGCATATGCAGATGGAATTAGGTTAACTTCCTGCGCTGAAGAATTGTGGGATGCATTTAGACAAGTAAAGATAAAAAATAATATTTCTTCTGATCAAATATTGATGAAGCATTTTATGGATGCTGTATTCTACTGCTTTAAGAGATATGGTATATACGGAAAGGCTTTATATCAGCCAACAGCCGAGGAATGGATTGAAAGTATTGTGGGAAGTGGATTTGTTATATCGCAGATATAACAAGTTAGTAGACGTGTCGAGTTGAACAATTGGATTTTCTTAAGAATAGGGAGGAAATATTAAAGCTATGATTTCTACTTCGTTTACTTGGAAAGATGAATATCTCCTCCCTTATGAATCGCATTGGAGTTGTATGGCTAAATTGTGCTTTTTAAATGGACTTACTTGGAGTAGCGTCCGGAGGAGCGCCACATTAAAGAAATTTATACGTTGGCCTAGATTGTCTAATATCTCTATGCATCCCCCGGGAAAATCTATAGAATCGGTTAATCAAAAGAATAATTTCGGCCTACAAACACAGTATAACGTCTATAAAATATGTCCTGTTTGTATGAATTACGGGTATCATTCAATATTACATGAAATAGAGTGTATTGACTATTGTGTATTTCATAAATGTAATTTGATAAAAATCAATCACAAGCAGTTTGATGAATCAAGATTTGGTACATATGAGTTCTGGAATGTCAAAACTGAGAACATTGTAAACAATAGTTGCCTCGCTGACGAGATAGTCAAGTTTAAACAGAAGCAAGAAAAAGAACGGAGCATTTTTAATAAATATTTTTTCGTGCAGTCTGGTGTGAGCGGAAAATGTTATGAAAGCACCGAACGATTATATCAGAGACTTGGTTTACTTCAAGACGATATCGTTTTATACGGTTGCCAATGCATTATTTCCGTATCCATGGAAGATATCAGACAAAAGAATACTGAATTGACTGAATATATTATAAATTGCTATGTCAAAAGTGTTGAAGAAAAAGACTATCATTATCTAGATTTACATGAATATGACATTAGACAATTTACTATAGAGCACTGTGTTAGAACAAGTGCGCAAGGTGAACTTATATTAAGAGATCATTTATTGGGCTGGTGTTTTATCACGGTACTTTGGGAAGCTATAAAGGAAGTTTTCAATGGTATAGATGATTGGGATATTACTTTTCAAACTTTATGTAGTTATGCAGATATGAATATAGATAGTCAACAAAAAATGATGAAACTGGCCATTATTTTAGCTACTCAAGCTATAACAGGTGTTTTATCGCCTGAAATAATTCAATGGTATAACAGCTGGAGCTGGACGAGAGGGAAGCAACGGTCAAATTGCAATATACCTATATTTCTTGAACTTGGACAAATTGCCTTCATGGGCGGAAATTACACTAGACAGCTTATCGTATATTCAATAATTAAAAATTTATTCCATACTTTGGTGGATCAAGCATTTAATCTATTGCATCAAAATATTGATAGCGTGGACAAACAATTTATACAGCGTTTAATATATGATTTATGGATCATACCTCAATATGCCGTATTTTATTATGAAGACAGAATCGATATATATAAATGTGGTCCAGAACTAGGAGAATAACATTTTAATCTATTTCCTAAAAATAATTTTATTTTAACTTATTCACTAATAGTTAGTGCTGATTTATCTATGGATAAAATAATATTTTAATCTATTCACCAATAGATTGCATTTGTTGTTCTTGAAATTAGACAGAAAAAGATAATTTTAATCATTTCACTATTAGAATTTCAAATATTTCACGAATATACAATACAGTTTACTAAGATTATATCATTATTTGATTGGTTGTGCAATATATATCACTCTCTTGCCTCACAACTCGGCAAAATTGATATTTTGCCGAGTTGTGGGTGTCTCCCTCCCCGGAGATCTATCGGTGTTTTTTCAGAGTCAGCTTTCTTTTCATTCAGTGATAAAGAACATTTACAAACTGAAAACCACTCTATAATTACTCAGGCCATTCATTTTCAAGTATGCCGCTGAAAATCGCGATTTTATGCATAGGTAGTTTACTACCTAGAACTCTAATCAAGAGTTGGCGAGAAAATCGCCAAAATTCAATAACACGCAGACAAAAAAAGTGCGTCCAGCAACTTCCCTTCCAATACAAGACTCGGCAAAATAATACCACCAAATCTAGACCTGTATTTACACTCCAGCTCACAAGCGCAGCTACAAATATCTCTTAATGATAAATTGCAAAAACAGGGGTACATCATTTGTGTAGATACTCTTATTCTTTGGCGTAGAGCCTTTCTGTAACACAGACAGTAAATACTCATTATATCCTCTATAACCCATATAATCAATCAAAATAGAGCATGTATCTCCAATTATTGTTTCTTTTTATGTTGGCTGTTTTCCTGCTTGCACAGATATTATTACATCAGTTTAAAACCGTGATATGCGCATAAAATAAGGGGGTGTATTATCTGTGTAGATACCATACATTATTTGTGTCGGGTGTGTGTTGAGAGCCCTCTCCTTAAAGGCATATTTTATTCGCACAGCATGCACTTTCGCCACATTGATGCATTTCAGAGGTTGATAATGTTCAGAAATAAGTTTCGGGTAAAAGGAGGCATCTACACAAATAATGTACCCCTCCCTTGCAAGAGAAATCTTTGCGCAACCACCAAATTGGTCATTTTCGTGAATTGCGCTCGTTCCAGGGGCACAATCTGTGTAGATACCCTACATCATTTGTGTAGGGTGTGTGCTATGAGCCTTCTCTTTAAATGCACATTTTATTCATTGAACATACACTTTCACCACGATGATGCATTTCAGAGGTTGATAATGTTCAGAATTGTGTTTCGGGTAAAAGGAGGCATCTACACAAATAATGTACCCCTCCATCGCAAGAGAAATCTTTGCGCAACCACCAAATTGGTCATTTCCATTGAATTGCGCTCGTTCAAGGGTGCACAATCTGTGTAGATGCCCTACATCATTTGTGTAGGGTGTGTGCTATGAGCCTTCTCTTTAAATGCACATTTTATTCATTGAACATACACTTTCACCACGATGATGCATTTCAGAGGTTGATAATGTTCAGAATTGTGTTTCGGGTAAAAGGAGGCATCTACACAAATAATGTACCCCTCCATCGCAAGAGAAATCTTTGCGCAACCACCAAATTGGTCATTTCCATTGAATTGCGCTCGTTCAAGGGTGCACAATCTGTGTAGATGCCCTACATCATTTGTGTAGGGTGTGTGCTGTGAGCCTTCTCTTTAAATGCGTATTTTATTCATAGAACATACACTTTCTCCACATTGAGGCATTCCATAGGTTGATATTGTTCCGAAATAAGTTTCGGGTAAAAGGAGGCATCTACACAAATAATGTACCCCCCCTGCAAAAGGAGTCGTTGCGAAACAACCAAGTCAGTCATTCCCATTGTATTGCGCCCGTCCCATGGGGTGCGCAATCTGTGTAGATACCCTACATTATTTGTGTAGGGTGTGTGCTGCCAAGCCTCTTTTTTAAAGCATATTATATTCGAGAAATGCACCATTTTGCCACATTGAATTATTTTGAAGGTTGATATTGTTCCGAAATAAGTTTCGGGTAAAAGGAGGTATCTACACAAATAATGTACCCCCCCGCGACAATGATTGTTGTGAAACAACCAATTTGGTCATTTCCGGTGAATTACGCTCGTCCCAAGGGGTACACG
>OLNG01001537.1_pt1 | contig 11452 bp, 13 predicted proteins | sample 1643091 | NCBI WGS metagenome assembly OLNG01 (sample SAMEA3136661, study PRJEB25190) | human gut metagenome | biome: human gut; feature: human-associated habitat; material: faeces | place: Austria | collected 2013 | reverse complement strand
CATGGCGGGAACGCCCGCGATGCAGGGCTTCGCCGGCGCGTGCTCGTCCGCCTCGGGCTCCGTGACCTCGATGGGGTCTTCGGTCGCATCGGCGACCGAGCGGGCGCGAAGCGGCATCGACCAGACCAAGATGGCGTCGCAATCCATGGCGACGGCCGGCAAGTCCGCCTTCTCCGACTTCGCGAACTCGGCGAAGTCGTCTTCCGCGGCGGCGGCGTCCGCCATCGCGGCGGCCTGCGCGCGCATGGAGTCGACCGTCTCGTCGATGCGCCTCGCCATGCCCCGGATGCAGGTCGGCGCGCTGCCGCATTTCAGGCTCGACGGCAGATTCGACGCCGAGTCCGGCTCGGTGCCGTCGGTCGCCGTCGACTGGTACGCGAAGGGCGGCGTCTTCAATTCCGCCTCGGTCATCGGCGTAGGCGAGGCGGGTCCGGAGGCCGTCGTGCCGCTGCGCCCCTCCGTGCTTCGCGGAATCGGCGAGGGCATCGACGCCGGCGGCGGAGGCTCCGAGGTCGTGGCGTGGCTCGCGCGCAACCTCCCAGCGATCATCTCGGACTGCACTCCGGTGATGGGCGAGAAGGAATTCGGCCGCAAGGTCAGGAAGGCGGCGGCGTATGCATAGGCTCTCCTACGTATCCGGCACGGGCGGCGTCGAGGTGTCCCTCGACTGCCGCTCGGCGCTCGCCGGCACCGCCGCGGGGATACGCGGCCGGGAGTGGGATTACTCGATCGGCTACATGTCGCTTTCTGGCGCGGCGCGCGCGGCGCGCGAATGCTCGCTCTCCGTGGCGTTCATGAGGCTCGCTTCCGCGGACGAGCTGCGCAGGCTCGCCGATAGGGACATGTCCGAGGGGACTCCCGGCAGGCTTGAGGTCGACGGCTGGTCGCAGCGCGCCTACGTCACGAAGGCGGAGCCGTCGTCTATCTCGCGCAGCCACGTGACCATGTCCCTCACGGTCGTGCTGCTCGACGGGGTGTGGCGCAAGGGCCACACGGAGCAGTACATTCCGAGACACGCCGCCGCCGGCGCGGGCGATTATCTCGACCTCCCGCACGACCTCCCGTGCGACCTGGCCGCGCCGTCTGCGCGCCAGTACATCGAAACCGGGGAATGGGGCGCCGCGCCGCTCAAGGCGGTCGTGTACGGGCCGTGCATCAATCCCGCGTTCAGAATCGCGGGGAACCTGTACGAGGTCGACGCGACCGTCCAAGACGGCGGCCGCATCGAGATAGACCCGCTCGCGAGCCCGCGGCGCGTGACGATCGTCAACGCGGACGGCTCGACCGCCGACGCCTTCCCGCGGGCGCGGCGAGGCGTCGGCCTCGGCGGCGGCGAGTACATCTTCCAGCCGCTGCCTCCCGGCAGACATGAAATCGAATGGGACGGGTCGTTCGGGATCGACCTGACCTGGTACGAGGAGGAAGGCGAGCCGCCATGGTCCTAGTCGTGAACGATTCCGCGCTCGGCGACGTGCGCGAGCTGTCGGATTTCGAGCTCGACCTCGCCTTCGGAAGCGACGAGAACGCGTTTTCTCTCGAATGCGACGCGGCATACGCGCCGACCGAGGGACAATTCGTCTTCATCGACGGCACGGAGTACGGCGGGGTGGTCGACCAGGCGAGCTATGAGGCTAGCAGGGAAGCCACGGGGTCAACCCTGTGCAAAGGCCGCACCTGGCACGGAATCCTGGCGGGCAAGCGGCTCTTGCCCGATTCGGGCAGCGGCTACCTGTCGGTGAGCGGCAAGGCGGGCGAGGTGCTCGCGTCGCTCATCGAGCGCATGGGGCTTTCTGGGTTGTTCTCAGCCGCCGCAGACGATACGGCTGTGAAATTTACATTCGACCGATTCATGGACGGCTACAGCGGCCTGAAGACCATGGCGAAGGCCAATGGGCGCAAGGTCGCGATGCGCCGCAAGGGCGGCAAGGTGGAAATCTCGCTGCCGCCCATCGTCGACTACGCCAACAAGGTCGATTCCGACCTGCTCGACTTCACGCTCACGAGCGTGTACCGCTGCGTCAACCACCTCGTGTGCGCAGGAACGGGCGAGCTTGAGAACCGCGCGGTAATCCACTTCTACGCCGATTCGGCGGGCAACGTGTCGCACACCCAGAGCCTTTTCGGCGTGGACGAGATAGCGGCCCTGTACGACTACAGCAACGCCGACGAGGCGCAGCTGGAGGAAGAGGGCCGCAAGAAGCTCAAGGAATACCAGACGCAAGGAAGCGTCGAGGTGGAAGCCCACGACGACATAGACGTCGACGTCGGCGACGTCATCTCGGCGCGCGACAACGCGCACGGGCTCACCGTGACTGCCACCGTGGCGAAGAAGATAGTGAAGGTCTCGCGCGGCGTCGCGACGTACGGCTACGAGGTCGGCAGCGAGACCACGACGAAGACGAGCAGCAGCGGAAACGCCGAGGGCAATGGCGGCCACGCCTATCTGGCGGGCAAAGGCCTGACGCTCGAAGGCTACACCTTCAACGCCGACGTTGATGCGGAATCGCTCGCGGCGGTCGAGGCCAAGGCCGACAAGGCGGCGAAGGCGGCGGGCGACCTTGCGAAAGACAGCGTGGGGGAGGTGGCCGCCGCCTACCCCGTAACCGCCGCGAGGGACGGCCGCCGCGTGACGGTTGGCGTGGCGTGCTGCACGCAGGCCGACGCGAACAGTTGGTTCTCATAGAAAGGAACGCAGAATGGCAAACGGAAACCTTCCGACCGACACGCCGTACGACGCGGCGAGCTCGACGTCGACCGGGCGCGTGCTCAGCGAGGACGCCGGGCGCGAGATGGCCGTGCAGACGCGGAGCAACTTCGCGGCGGGCATCGGCATAAGCGGCCTGCAGATCCAGCTCAAGAACGGGCAGTCGTCCCCGGCCATCATCGGCACGGCGACCATCCCGACGGCGAGCCAGAGCGCGGCGGGCGCGATGACCTCGGCGGACAAGGCGAAGCTCGACGGCGTGGCGGCCGGCGCGAACAACTACTCGCACCCGACGACCCCGGGCAGCAAGCACATCCCGGCGGGCGGGGCCGCTGGCCAAATCCTCGCGTGGGCGAGCGACGGCACGGCCCAGTGGCAGGCGGAGAAGGACACCACCTACGGCGACTTCAAGGGAGCCAGCGCGTCGACGGCGGGGTCGCGCGGCCTGGTGCCCGCTCCTGCGATGGGCGCGGCGACGCGCTACCTGCGCAGCGACGGCACGTGGCAGGTGCCGCCGTACCCCACCATCGACGCGGCCATCTCGTCGACCAGCGCCAACCCCGTCCAGAACAAGGCGGTAAGCGCGGAGCTCGGCAAGAAGGCGCCGCTGGCCTCGCCGAACCTCACCGGCTCGCCGACCGCCCCGACGCCGGCGGCGGGCAGCAACAACACGCAGCTCGCGACAACGGCGTTCGTGCAGAACGCGGTCAACGCCGCCGTCACCAACGCCGCCGCCTACCAGGGCGCGGCCAACAGCTACACCGAGATAGTCAAGACGGCGTACAAGCCCGGCTGGTACTGGTTCGTGCGCACCGCCGGGGAGTACGCCGGGCAGCAGTGCGAGAGCGGCGACATGATCATCGCCAACAAGGCGAAGGGCGACTCCGTCTCTGACAGCGACTTCGACGTCATCCAGAGCAACGTCGACTACGTGACCGCCAACGACGTCAAGGTCTGGTTCGCCTGATGGGCGGCTCGCGCGGCCTGATGGGGCCCGAGGCGTTCGCCCAGCTGCGCGCCATGGTCGACAAGCTGCTCGACAAGAAGGTCGACGACACGGCGGAGGGCGTGAGCGCGGCGCTGAACAGGCTCTCGACGGGCGCCGACACGCCGTCCGACGCGGACTACTACATATGCCAGTACGCCCGCGGGGGGACGTCCAAGACCACGTACCACCGCCGCCCCGTGAGCGCGCTGTGGAGCTACATCAAGGGCAAGGCGGATGCGGTTTATGCGGCCAAGTCGCACGTCCATTCTGCGTTCGACGTGCAGTTCTCCCCGCGCCTCGCGAGCACCGGCAGCGTGATGCCCGTGCACCTCGGCGTCATGGGCGCCGGTCGGTGCCTGAGCGCATTCCTGCCGGCATCCGGCATCAAGGTGGAGTACTCGAACGACGGCGGGGCCACGTGGCTCGACTACGGCGTGGGGGACGCAGACAGGAGCAGGCTCGCATCGATGCGCGACACGCGCATCTGGTACAAGCTCGGCGGCCCCGACGCCTCGGGCGCCCATGGCGACATGCTGCGCATCACCTACGAGCCGTCAGACGGGCGGTACGGGCTCGTGCGCAGCGCCCTCGTGTGGGCCTCGACGATGGGCGGGAGCAACCTGACGTGCGGCGTCGAGACGTCGACGGTGGGCGCGAAGGGGATGTGGGCCGATCGCGACTTGCTCGTGGAGATGGGCGGGTGGCCCGGGCCGAACGCCGTCGACCTGCCGCCGCTCACCTTCGGAGGCTACGAGGGCCAGACGTCGAACACGTACGGATGGCGCTTCACGTTCGGCAAGAAGGAGGACGTACCTGGGAAGGTCCAGCGAGTTGGCTCCATCGACATCTACGGCGACAGCGTGTGGAACGCCGTGAACGAGATGATGCGGACGGGGCACCTTTACACATGGGACGACGATGGCAACGGGCACTTCATCGGCTCGGCGGACAGCGCGACGGAGGCCGCTTCGGCGGCGAAGCTCAAGACGGCCCGCAGGATTACCTTCGAGGGCGCGGCGAGCGGAAGCGCGCTGTTCGACGGCAGCGGGGACGTGACGGTCACGCTATCGTCGTCGGCGCAGGCGCCGAGCTTCTTGGCGGCGCACCCGCCTGGCAGCATCTACCGCGAGACCACGGGCCGCTCGCCCGCCGCCGAGTGGGGCGGCGCGTGGCGGCTCGTCGACTCGCTCGACGGCTTCGCGTGGCTGCGCACGGACTCGGGCCGGTCGGACAACTTCACCGCGGCGCAATTCCTGGCGGCGCACCCCGTCGGCTGCATCTTCGAGTGGAACAAGGCAACCAATCCAGGGGCCGTCTACGGCGGCACATGGAGGAAGACCCCGTCAATCGGGGCGCACACGTTTGAAAGGACGGAATAACATGGCATTCGAGGCTGTGGACGCGTGCTTCGGCACGCCGCACATCTCCAGCGACGACCTGGCGGCGCTCAACACGGCGGCCATCGGCAAGGCGGACTGCGTGCTCCATTACGGCGACGACTTCAAGGCGGTGATGTCAAGCGCCAACGAGTGCCTGATCGGCACGGGCGTCGGCATGGTCGGCGGACGCCGCTTCTGGAACCAGGCCGCGACATCGCTCACCATCCAGTCGGGCACGCAGGGCCAGAAGCGCAACGACCTGATCGTGGCGCGATACCAGAAAACCAGCGCGGGCGTCGAGAGCATCGAGCCCTTCGTCATCAAAGGCACGCCCACCACGGGCACCGCCACCGACCCCGAAGTGACGGCCAACGATCTGAAGCTGTGGCGCGTGCCGCTCGACGGCATCAACGCGGGGAAGCCCGTGGCGCTCTTCGAGACGATGCCGACGATGGCGGAGTTGGGAGGCTCGCACAAGTCGGTAATCAAGTCGGCGCGAGTCGGCAACAGCGGCATGCTGACCTTGGAGTGCGCCGAAGACGGCTCGTGGATTTCCTTGCGCGGCACGGCCTTCTGGCAGAAGCATTCCGACGCTTGGGCGAGCATGGTGCAGATTCCAGGCTACACGAACGGCTCCGACTGGTACATCGACACGGGATTGACCGTGCCGAAGGCCCCGGGCAAGGCCAAGCGCTTCGACGGAGTTGGCTGGCAATGCACGGCTGACGCGCTGCAGCCGATGTACATCAACAACCTGTGCATCGTCGTCGCGGCCAGCGGAAAGGTGTATCTCGGCGAATGGAGCAAGAACCAGGGGGCGACGCAATTCATCGTCGTCCCGAACGGAGGCCGCATGTCGATGGGCATCGGCTACTAGGACTAAGCCGACAGGCAATCGAGAGACCCCAGACGGGCAACGGCTCAACGCCGACCCGCCTGGGGTTTCTTTTGCGCGGCGAAAACTGGCCGCGGGACAGGTGGCGCACACTTGTCACGTAGGCTAGAGAAAGGGCAACCAATGGAGGCAATCTACACATTGACCGAGCAGCAGGTTTGGGCGATCGCGGGAGCGGCGTTCATGATGCTGTTCGATTTGGTCAGCGGCTTCGCGGCCGCAGTCATCAACAAGGAGGTCTCGTCTTCCAAGATGCGTGAGGGGCTGGCCCATAAGATGGTGCTCCTGCTGTTCATCGCGCTGTCGTTAGCGGTCGAGGTGCTGTCGCTGCACGTGGCCGACTTCGGCTTCGGCGGCGTGACGGTGTACGCGGTGTGCGTGTTCATCATCGTAATGGAAGTCGCGAGCATCTTAGAGAACCTTTGCCGCGCATACCCAGAGCTTCGCGATACAAAGCTGATGCGAATCTTCGAGAACGAGAAGACCCAGGAGAAGAGGGAGTAATGGACGAGGAAGAGCTCAACGGCATGGGCAAGGGAGACTATAGCGACGGCCCTATCGAGGGGGTGGGCCGATGAGCGTCACCTGGTACGGCACGCCGAATTTCAGCTACGGCAACAACGGCCGCCTCTACATCTTCGTGCACATCTGCGAGGGCTGGTGGGACGGCTCGATCTCGACGCTGCAGAATCCAGCCCGCCAGGCCTCGGCGCACTACGTAATCAGCGGAAGCGACGTGGCCCAGCTCGTGAGCGAGAACGATTCGGCCTGGCATTGCGGCAATTACTGGTACAACCGCCGCAGCCTCAGCATCGAGCTTTGCGGCACCACGGCGAACCCGCCGAGCACCGAGACGCTGGACACCTGCGCGAAGCTGCTCGCGGACATGTCGAAGCGCCACCTCGGCGGCGCGAAGCTCGTGCACGGCGAGAACATCATCTACCACCGCGAGGTATACGCGACCTCGTGCCCGTCCACGGCAAACGTCGACTACGCGGTCGCGCAGGCGAACAAGATTCTCGGCTACGGCGGCGAGGACTATCCGTCTGGCTGGAAGCAGGACGGCGAGTGCCGCTACTGGTACGCCAACGGCGACGGCACATGGCCGACGGGCTGGGCGAAGATAGGCGACGCCTGGTACTTCTTCGACGAGTCCGGCTACATGCGCGCGGGCTGGCTGTCGAATGGCGGCAAGTGGTACTTCCTCAACGACCAGCACGACGGAACCTTCGGCGCGATGGTGACGGGCTGGCGAGAGATCTCGGGCAAGTGGTACTACTTCACGCCCTCGGGCGCGATGGCCACGGGCTGGCAGCTCGTCAATGGGGCCTACTACTACATGGGCGAGGACGGCGAGATGGTAAAGGGCTGGCAGCTGGTCGACGGCAAGTGGTACTGGCTGAAGGAGGACGGCAGCATGAGCAACGACGAGGTGCTGCGAATCGACGGCACGTTCTACGGCTTCGACGAGACGGGTAAGATGCTCGGGCACTCGCTCGTCGCGTAGCTACGACACGCTGTGACAGAGCTGTGACATTTGGGGCGCCTTCGGGCGCCCCTTTTTTGCGTTTATTCCAGTGGGGTGGGGCGCGCCTGAAACCTCCCAGAAAACGCGCCGCGCATATCCCAGCCATATCCCAAGTCGTTGTTTTTTTAGCCGATTTTGCAGAGCTTACAAAACTTATAGAACGACATAATGCCTGGTAAAACGCCCTACAGAACTTACGGAGCCTTAAACCTCGCAACTGCCTTTTCGAAATCGTTCTCGTACGTCGCATCCTGCAATTTCCGGTATTCATCGAATCGCTCGTGCGCGATTTTGTCGGCCGTCTTCTTGTTGCGGTCGCCCAGCCCCTTCAGCACTTCGCGTCCATTGAATGTCAGGAACCCATCGAGCAGCGCGACGCATTCCTCCATGCTCGTGAGCTGTTGGAGCTCGGCGCGCATCTCCGCGGTGTCGAGGAACATCGTGACGAGACGGTTGAGGTCGCTAATCTCCTTCTCGGTTAGATAGTTCTTCGCTACGGTCACGTCGCTGGAATGGATCGGGCCGTCGGGCGAGCCTTTCCATGACGTCAACCCCATATGGGGAAGCGCTGGATCTGACCTCCGCTGCACGATGCCGGCAGCCGTGTCGCCGGTTACTGCATAATGGAGCTTGTTCTGAACCGTCGCATAGAACCTCCGCGCTATGTCGCTGTTGCGGTCGTAGTCGAACGTGCATTCCTGGAAGATGTCCGTAATCTTCTGGTATACGCGTCGCTCGCTCGCGCGGATGTCTCGGATGCGAACGAGCAGCTCGTCGAAGTAGTCCTTGCCGAACGGCGCGCCGTTCTTCAGCATGTCGTCATTAAGCACGAAGCCCTTGACGATGTACTCTTTCAGCGTCGACGTGGCCCATTGTCGGAAGCGGGTGGCTTGCATCGAGTTCACTCGGTACCCGACGGCTATGATCGCGTCTAGGTTATAGAACAAAACCCTGTAATTTTTGCCGTCCGCGGCAGTTGTTGCAATTTCTGCAACAACTGAATTCTCGTCAAGCTCCCCGCTTTCGAAGATATTCTTTAGATGGCGGGAGATCGTCGACTTGTCTTTTCCGAAAAGCTCGGCTATCTCTTTTTGCGGCATCCAGAATGTCTCGTTCATGTAGCTGACCCGTACGGGCACGTTGGCCCCTTGCGACTGGTACAGAATGATTTCAGCTTCGTTGTGTTCGGCCATGGCTCTCCTTTCAAAGCAATCGATTTCCAGCACCATTTTGCCGCCGCCGGCAAAATGGTGCGCCCCTAAAACTCCCAATCGAACGGCAGCGCGTTGTAGGCCACTCCGCCTGTCATGGTGATAGTGAGGTGGCGGGCGCGTTGCCGCGGTGCGGTATAATCGCTCGTATGTCTGCGAAACAGAATGCGAGGCTATCTTGGAAATCTATGACGAGAAGAGCGGCGCTCCAATATCGCTCCTCGATTCGCTCAGGTCGCGCGAGCGCGGCGACCTCGTGCAGGTTGTCGGAATCGGCGAGAAGGCCCGGTTCGGGCGAATCGTGCCGCTCATCCAGCTTCAGCAGGTGGGAAATCCCATGTCGCTTTTCGATGGCTCAACGGTCGTCGACGAAGCGGGCCGCCACATCCTCCGCGGCTATGACAAAGACGCCCTCTAGCCGAACAGCGAAGAGATGGCGCCAATCGCTGACGCAACCTTCGGCACCAGGCCGCTGGCCTTATCGGCTATGTCGATGGCCGTTTTCGCCTTGTCGGCGAAGCCTGACTCGTCTTCCTTGCGGGCATCGGACTCCATGCGTCTGAACAGCGCGGCAAGCCGCTCCTTGTCTTCGTCGCCCAGCTCTTCGCACGCATCTACGAAATCGAGCGCGACATCGACCGATGCGTACGCGTTTGCGTTTGCCTGCGCCATGACGTTGATCGAGGCGCTTCCCGCCTCAATCTCGCGCAACCTTGCGGCATTCTTTTCTATCTCAAACTGCGCGGCCGAAACCATCGTTTCGACGTCGGCAATCATCTCGTCGTTGGTGTAGGGCGGGTATCCGTTTATCGTTTGGCGGTGCTTATAAAGCGCTCCGCGCAAGGTTTGGTTGCTGCCGCATAAGATCGCCTCTCCGCGCCGAATGAAATTCTTTGCCGCGCTGAAGTCTTTGGCGCTCGCGATTTCGCGGCCATCGCGGATAAGGTCTTCAAGTGCCCCCAATTCGTTTCACCTCTTTCTCTCCTAGAACTCCCAATCGAACGGCAGCGCGTAGTGGACGACCCAGCATATTCGCGTGCCTTTTCTTCCGCGGTGTATAATCGCTCGTATATCTGCGAAACAGAATGCGAGGCTATCTTGGAAATCTATCCTTTTCTCGATGACAACCCGGTTTACCTCGGCGAAGAGCTCCGTTCAATCGAGCGCGGCGACACCGTTCGCGTGGTGGAAATCGGCCGCAGGCTCGAAGCGTGCAGCAACGGCCAGGTCCCGACTGCCAGGCTCGAAACAGTGAAGCGGAACGGCCTGCCGCCGTTCGAAGCACGAATCACGAAGTGCGAATACGGCTACGTCCTGCGCGATTACACGGCCATCAAATAGTAGGCAAGGCCGAGCGAATCGCCTGGGCTATGCAGGGGAGCAGGCATAACGGGTCAGCTTGTAGTCTCGGATTTGGCGTGAGCTGCCGCTGCCGAGGCTAACCATTTTGTTGACTTCAACAAAATGGTCCCCATCAGGTCGTTTTGTGGTATCGGCGGAAATTTTCGCCCTGCTGATGGCGACTTCGAAATTACGCCATTCTGTATATCCAAGGAATTTTTGGATCTCCCTGGCATACCAGAACTCGATGCCCATCTCGTCATCAAAGTGGGCCAAGTCGTCTAGCGTGAGTCTGCGCTCTTCTATCTCCCTGCTGTCCATTTCGCCCCTTTCTGTTCTTTGGCGTTTGCATTAAACGCTTCCTATTCCAGCTCGGCGCTTGGCTGGAACCACACCACAGTGCCTACGAACTCCACCGTGTGCTCCGCCGGGTCGTCGACCACGATGTCGGTGTAGCCGTCGTCGAAGCTGTCGGGCGAGAGCACGAGCACGTTGGCGCCGCGGTAGAGCCTTCGCATGACGTAATCGGCGCCGTCGATGCTCACGACAGCTATGGAGCCGTTCACCGGCCGCTGCGTCGGGTCGATGAGGATGTATGAGCCTTCCGGGTAGATCTTCGACATGCACTGGCCCTCGACTTGGAGGAAGTAGCCGTCGCGGTGGCGCTCCCACACCTCGTACGGCAGCGAGATGCGCTCGTCGAGCACCTGCGGCTCCTGCGCGTCGCCCGCGTGCACCTTGCCCAGGAGGGGGAGGTATGCCTTGCGAGGCTCGGGCGGCGTGATTGCCTTTTCGGGAAGCCCCATAATTCTGTTGTGCTCTTTCGCGGCGAGTCCTGCGACGTCGGACAAAATATCGTCTTCCGTCAAACCAAGTTCATCGCAAATGTTTTTAATCGCCGACATGCGCGGCATCGCGCCTTTTCTCCAACGCGAAACCGCAGATGGTGCCACGTTTGCGATGCGCGCAAGCCCGTCCTGGTTAATGTCGAACTTCACCAGCAGGGCATCAATATTTTCTGGTACTCCCATGCTGCCTCCTAATTCTGTTAAAAGTCATTTTAATAGCGTTAAAAGGAATTTGAACGAAAAAGTAATTGCGTTTAACAGAAGAGCAGTGTATGATGTCAAACATCGAAAGGAGGACAGATGGCAAACAAGATTGCAGCGGCACGTCGTGCCTCTAAGATGACGGTAGAACATGCCGCTGACCTGGCTGGAATCACTGCGCAAACACTCGTAGCGCGAGAGAAAAACCCTGGCCAGTGGCGTCTCTGTGAACTTGCAGGAATCTACACTGGGCTTGATGGAACTGGTCGCGAGTTGCTCCGAGCCGGACTTGACGAAATTTTTTGGCTCTTCGGTGGTTTCTGTGGGAGAGATTCCGGCATAGGCCCAGCTCAGCGG